>Ga0302320_10004276_pt1 | contig 32480 bp, 26 predicted proteins | sample Bog_T0_3_FD_202130 | JGI IMG/M metagenome (GOLD analysis project Ga0302320, IMG submission 202130) | Peat permafrost microbial communities from Stordalen Mire near Abisko, Sweden - Bog_T0_3 | ecosystem: Environmental > Terrestrial > Soil > Wetlands > Peat | place: Sweden: Abisko, Stordalen Mire... | reverse complement strand
GCATGAGCATCATTCCCGTCACAACGACGATGAATTCTCCTTCCCGGGGGATATCGGCACGGCCTATCCCTATTATGAGGGGGATTACAACTCGTTCTATGGTCTGGATGTGATCATCACGGCCACCCTATCTTCGAGCGCCACGCTGCCGGCGGCAGCCCATGAGGTGCTGCCGTTCGTTTATTGGTGGCACGATCAAGGTTAAGCTGAACCATCTTTATCATCATACCAGGACCGGCGTAGCCGGTCCTGGTTTTTTTATGGCCGCCGCCTGGAGTTCCCCCGCAGTTCCCCGCCTGCTTCGTTGCCAGTGCTGCAAAAACACCATGGGGCATGGGGCCAAAACGCCGGATTGGCGGCATTTTTTGTAGACCAGTCGGTTGCGGATTTTTTTTGACAGGAGGTGTGCGATTGGCTATTTTTGAGCAGCATTCGGTTTAAAGGGCGATGCAAGAAAGACAAAATTTGCCCGGCCGATCAGGACATAAACAATAACAACAGGAGAAACGAATGAAAATAATGAAACCTTTGCTGGCCCTCGCCGCCGCTGGGCTGTTGGCCACCCAATCCGCCCAGGCCAACGGGAACGAATATGGCGTTCTGGTGCCGTTCAACTTCACCGCCACCGTCAATTTCAATTCCAATTATGAGGAACCCCCGGTGATCCGTGGCACTGATATCTCGCCGTTGACGACGGTGTCTCTGGGCAACAAGGACCTCATCAAGCTGCTGAACGCCTCGTCCTCCTTCACCGATTATTTGTATTGGTATACCAGCGGCGCGGAAAACTACCTGCCCGCTGGCACGGTCTTCTATCTGGATCTGGATGCCGGCTATGATAATTATCAAAGTCCCGACTATTACTACGGGAACTACAGCAGCGTGGTGGTTTCCAACAAGTTTGGCATCATTCCGTTGTCATATTATGATCCCGATCTCGAAACCTATAATTATGATTTCATGGAATATGACGTCACCGGTGTGCAGGGCAATTACGGCTACAAGGAGAGCACCGGGGCGGACAACGAAAAGGATTTGGTGAACATCCAATTGTTCTTCGAAGATTATAATGGTGGCGATGGCAACTACTTCGGGCTCGCCGGCACGGGCTCTTTGAGCTTGACATCATCCTCGGACTCGTCGCCCACGGGTGTCGGCTTCAATGTCAACAGCTTGGATTCCTATAGCGACTACTACGACGAAGATACATATTATAATAATTACATGTTTGGCTACGATTCGATTCTTACCGGCGCGCTCTCCGTTTCGACCAAGGCCTCGGGTGATTCCGGATTTAGCGATAACCTGCCTTATGTGTCCTGGTGGAATGACTAAAATTAAGGCGAATTAGAACCCCAGTCAGGAAATCATTTAAACACACCAAGACCGGCTTTGCCGGTCTTGGTTTTTTATGGCCGCATCACGCGGGGGTGCCGACAATGCACAATTTGTGGCGGGTGGTTCGGCGGCCCCGGTCTTGTCTTCGCAGGAAGCCCATTGGGAATGGGGCGTAGCGTCGGGCTGGCAACGATTTTTGCCGGCTAGCCGCCGTGGATTAATTTTGACGGCGGGTACAAGATTGGCTATTTGTGGGTTGGCTTTCGCTTTAAAGCGCGATGCCAAAACGGCAAAAATTGACCGGTCGGTCAAGGTATAAACAATAACACAGGAGAGACGAATGAAAATGATGAAACCTCTGCTGGCCCTCGCCGCCGTCGGGTTGTTGGCCGCACAATCAGTCATGGCCACCACCCAGCCCGCTTATGGAGTCCTGGTGCCGTTCAACTTCACCAGCACCGTCAGCCTTAATACTAATGTTAATGATAATACACCGGTGTATGGGGGGCTAAACTCGCCGTTGACGACGGTGTCCGTCGGCAACAAGGACCTGATCAAGTTGTTGAACGCCTCGTCCGCCTTTACCGATTATCTGTATTGGTATACCTCCGGAGCAGAAAACTACCTGCCCTCCGGTACGGTCTTCTATCTCGATTTGGAGGCCGGTAACGATCAAACTTATTATGAAACAAATGACGGGAACTATTTCGACGGGAATTACAGCAGCGTGGTGGTCTCCAACAAGTTCGGCATTGTTCCGTTGGAATATTATGATCCCGAAGATGACACCTATTATTATGATTTCATGGAATTTGACATCACCGGTGTGCAGGGTGCTTACAACCAGAAGACAGCTGGCGGGCAGGACAACGAGAAGGATTTGCTCAACGTTGAATTATTCTTCGATGATTATAATTCCTATTACAATTATGGCAATGGCAACTATTTCGCGCTTTCGGGCACGGGCTCGTTGTCCTTGGTGGCAAACTCTTCCGCAGCCCAGACGGGTGTCGGCTTCAATGTCAACGCCCTGGATTCTTACGCCTACGACTACTACGAATATGCGACTTATGTTAATGTTTTTTTTGATCAAAGCGTGGTCGTCACCGGTGCGCTTTCCGTTTCGACCAGGACCTCGGTTGCCTCCGGATTTAGCAGTGATTTGCCTTATGTGAAATGGTGGTATGCGGTGCCCTGACGCCCCCGCCTGATGCTGTTGCTGAGCCAACCGGTCGGGATCAAGCACCACCAAACAACCATCAGCCTGTGAAATTGATGAAATGCCTTTTGGGCTTGGTCGCCGCCGGACTGTGGATGGTCCGGCCCGGGCTGGCGCAAGATTATTCCGGGCTGTACGTGCCGTTCAACCTGACGGCCCGGTTCACCTACAACCCCGATTTGTCACCCGCTCCCACCGGCCCGGCGGTGGTCTCGCCGGTGACGACGGTGTCCTTGGGCAACAAGGACCTGATCACCCTGCTGAACAACTCCAGTTATTTTACGGGTTACCTGAGCTTGTATACGGATGGTGAGGAAACCACCCTGCCGCCGGGCACGATGTTTTATCTGGATATGTTGAGCTTGGCGGGCGGCGGGGAGGGCAGCCTCATTGTCTCCAACCAGTTTGGCTTGGTGCCGCTGGATTATGTGGATAATGATAACAACACCGAATATGACTTTGCCGATTTTTACGTGAACGGGGTGACGGGCGGTTTCTTATCGAAGGTCAGCCGTGGATCTGACCTCGAACTGGATTTGGTGGCCTGTTCATTTTATTTCAATGATAATTATTCCACCTATTTTAACCTCGCGGGTACGGGCAGTCTGATCGTGGTTTCAGATTCCACGCAATCCCGCCCGGGGCTTGCGCTGGGGATTGGTGGGTTTGATTCAGTCCCGCTCTTGCCAACCCAGCGTGTCTACGCTGCCAATCGTTATAAGGGGCATGATGCGATCTGCACGGGCTGTCTCTCCGCCACCGGTCACGTCCCGGCTGCATATAATTTGTATCTGCCCTATTTGGTCTGGTGGAATGATGGCAACTGAGCCCGGAGCGCCGGGAATCATCGGGGTCCGCCCGCCCTATCCCGGCATTGCCTGCCCGGGTATTTCATGGCATCCTCCGGTCGGTATATAAATTTTAACTATGAGACCCAAATTTGTGGCGGGATTGCTGACGGTCGCCGTCTTGTTTCTGGCGATCGTTTTCATCATCAAACAGCATGTGGCCCCGGACCGGGGTAATCTCCCGGCGGCGCCCGTGAGCACCCCGGTGACCCCGGTGGCGGTGGCCCCAGCGCCCCCGAAAATTGTGACTACCCCGCCCGATCCGGCGGTGCATCAGGCGGCCGTTGATGCGGAAGTCGGCCGGCTCAACCAACTGGCCATGAATGACGATGCGGCATCCTTAAAGGAGATCGAGGATGATCTGTTGAGCCCGGCCAAGGCCATCCGGACCGCGGCCATCATCGCGGCCAAGGTATACGCCTCCACCAACGCCATTCCTTCGCTGCAGCAGGCCTCCGAGAGCGTGGAGGATCCCCGGGAAAAGGTGGCCATGCTGGATGCCATTGATTATTTAAATTTGCCGCGGGCCTCGGACATGCCGCCGCCCAACGCGGATCAAATCCAGGCGGCCCAACAACGCCGGGCGGCGCAACAGGCCAAAGAACTAGCCCGGCAGCAGGCCCGGCAGCTAGCCCCGCCGACGGCCGACGCAGGCAATTCGGCCGCGCCGGCGGATGGCGGCCAGCCAGCACCGTCGGCCGGCACCGGTCAATGAGTTGCCCGGCTCGACCAACGATTCAAACCAGATGCCGCGCCTGCCGCTTGGGCAGGGTGGCTCCGCGTTCCGGGCTTGGCCGCAGTGCAGCGGCCGGCAGGTAATCCTTCATGAAGCCCGGTTTGTCGAACCGTCCGCCCCGCTGATAATCCTGCCACAACGTTTCGGCGGCCAGTTTCGGCGGCAGGGCGAGTTCGCCGGTCAGATATTCAAACAACAACTCCAGCAGCCGCACCAGCGCGATGCTGTCCGTGCGGCCCAGCCGCGCAAAAAGCCAGTCGCTCCAGCGCATAAAACCGTGGAAAGGGGATGTGCCGTGGCTCCAAAGCAGCGGCGTGCTGTGCCGGAAATTGCCGCTGTTGCCCACCGTGTCCCAATACTTCGCGAACCGGCGGAGCCGTTGCACGGTGGCGAAATCCAGCAGCCGGTTGCAGAGAATTTCGTACGGCGGGTGCGGATGATAAACCATCTGCCACGCGTCATCGTGCCGGCTGATGGGTGTGCCCCGGAGCCGTTTTAAAATGCCCACCTGGATCTCCTGCGGCCCCAGCGCGATGAGCTGGTCAAAGCCTGCGGCGAAGCTCTCCAACGTCTCCCCTGGCAGGCCCACGATAAGATCGGCATGCAGGTGCACACTCGTCTGGCCGCGCAAATAACCGAAGTTGTCCGTGAGCTTTTCGTAATTCTGCCGGCGGCTGATCAACTGGCCGACCTCAGGATTGAACGTCTGGATGCCCACCTCAAACTGCAAACTCCCGGGCGGGAACCGGGCGATGATCTCCCGCAACGCCGCCGGCAGCCGGTCCGGGATCATTTCGAAATGGTAAAAATGCCCCGGCTGCCAGCGTTCCAGAAAAAACTCCAGGATAGTTTTGCTGACCGCGATGTTTAGGTTGAACGTGCGGTCCACGAACTTGAACTGCTTCAGGCCCCGGTCGAGCAGTTGCTGCAACTCCGCCAGCAGCACCGGCAGCGGCACGGCGCGCACCGGGATATCCAGCGACGACAGGCAAAATTCGCACGTGAACGGGCATCCGCGCGAGGCCTCCACATACACGATGCGATGCGCCAGGTCATCGGCGGTGTATAGCCGGTAGGGCAGGGCGAGGCGCGAGAAATCCGGCGGCTCGGCCGCGATGATTTTGGGCAGGGACCCGCCACCGGACAACAAATGCCTGCAGACCTCGGCAAACTTCAGGTCCGCCTCGCCCGTGATGACATGGTCCGCGAGTTGGACGATGGGCTGGTTTTCCAGTTCATAACTGACCTCCGGGCCACCCAAGATGATGATCAGGTCCGGTCGCACCCGGCGAAGGGCGGCGACCACTTCCGTGGCGGCCGTGACGTTCCAGATGTAAATGCCCAGGCCGATGATTTTTGGGTTCAGCGCGAGCAACGCCCCGGCGATGTCGAGCGGCCGCTGGTTGATGTCGAATTCAGCAAGGGTGGCGCGTTCCTGCAGCGGCCCCAGGTTAGCCATGAGGTAACGCAGGCCAAAGGCCGCATGGATGTACTTCGCGTTGAGCGTGGTTAAAACAATATCCGCCACCCCCGCAGTCTAGCCCTTCCTCCAAGCCGAAGCAATGCGGGCGGCTGCCCTCCCTGTCATCCCGGCTATGCGCCTTCGCGCTGGTAATGCGCCATAACTGCCGTGCCGTCTCCGCATCTTTGCCCTCAGCCCCGTTCAGGGGCGAAATATTTGTAGAACCAATTCCAAAAAACCAATCAAGCCCCGTCAGGGGCGGCATATCCAGAAGACTATTTCCCCGTTAAGATAATAATAATTTCTGCCTAAAAAATTCCGCAAATGTGCCACAACGCCGATTGAATCAACCCATCTTTGCGAGCCCAATCTCAATCCGCCCCAAAACCTTTTCCCGCCCCAAAACCTCCAACAGATGATACAAACTCGGCCCGGACGTCTTCCCCGTCAACGCCAGCCGGGTGGGATGCACCAGCACGCCCACCTTCACGCCGAGCGCCTTGGCGGTCTCCTTAAGCGCGGCCTCCACGGATAAGGCATCAAAGGTGGATAACGCCGCAAACGCTTCCCGCAGCTTCTCCAAGCGGGGCTTGTTCTCGGGCACAAAATCTTTCGTCACTGCCTCCGCATCATATGCCACGGTATCCGTGAAATAAAAACCGGCATAGCCCGGCAGTTCATTGAAGGTCTTGAATTTGCCTTTGCACGTATCCAGCGCGGCCTTGACGTAGGGCAGGGGATGTAGATTGGTGTCCACCCCGGCCTGGGCGAAGGCATGGACTGCCAGCTCGTAAAAACGGTCCGGGGCCAGTTCGCGGGCATATTCGCCCTGAAGCCAGAGCAGTTTCTCGTAATCAAACCGTGCGTTATGCCGCAAGATTTGCGGCATGTCAAATCGCTCGATGGTTTCGGCCAGGGACATTTTCTCGCGGTTATCCTTCGGGGACCAGCCGAGCAGACAGAGATAATTCACTACCGCCTCGGGCAGGAACCCATCGGCGAGATAACTGGTCAGGGACGCGCCCTGATCGCGCTTGCTCATCTTGGAGCCATCCTTGTTCAGGATGAGCGGGATGTGTGCATAATGCGGTGGTGGCACGCCAAACGCCTTGAACAGGGCGATGTGCTTGGCCGTGTTGCTCAGATGATCCTCGCCGCGAATCACGTGGGTGATCCCCATTTCCAGATCGTCGATGACATTGACCAGATGGAACACCGGCTCGCCGTCCGAACGGACGAGCACGAAATCTGGGTCAATCTCCTCGCGGTCCGTGAGTTTGCGGACCACCTCGCCGACAACAAGGTCCTGTATGACCACCGGCTCGCGCTGCATGCGAAATTTAACGGCGCCCTCGTGTTCATAAGCCAGGCCGCGCGAAAGCAGCCCTTCAACCCGCTGCCGGTAGTTGTCCTTGCGCTGGCTTTGAAAATAAGGTCCGCGATCGCCCTTGCCGGGCCCGGTGGCGTCGCCCGTGAGCGGGCCTTCGTCCCAATCCAAACCCAGCCAGCGCAAACCGTTGAGAATGACGTCGACGGCCTCCTGGGAATTGCGGGCGGCATCCGTGTCCTCGATGCGGAGCACGAAGGTGCCGCCGGTGTGGCGGGCATAGAGCCAGTTGAACAGCGCGGTGCGGGCACCCCCGATGTGGAGGTAACCGGTGGGCGAGGGGGCAAAGCGAACACGTGGTTTCATATCAATGATGCCGCCACTCTATAAGGTTTGAGGGACGGTTAAAAACAAAAAAGGCGCTTCGGTGACCGAAGCGCCTGAGGAAAGGGGAAAATTACTTGGCTCCGAGGATCGCATCCTTCGCCGCCTTGGCGATGCGGAACTTGACGACGCGCTTGGCGGGGATCTGGATGGATTCGCCGGTCTTGGGATTGCGGCCGATGCGTGCGGCGCGATTTTTCAGCACGAGCTTGCCGATACCGGGCAGGGTGAAGGTGTCCTTGGCGTGCTTGTAGGAAAGCGCGGCCAGATGATCCAAGATTTCGGCCGCCTGCTTTTTCGAGATTTCAGCTTTTTCGGCGATGGCGGCGACCAGTTGAGATTTAGAGAGGGCTTTGGCCATAGTTAGGTAGTGGTTGTTCAGTTAATGTTTGTTTCTAAAAGTCGTAAGACTCTTCGTGAATTAAAAAGCTTCGCCGTTTACCTGCAAGGAAAAAACATGAAAAAAAGATTGGGTTTTTCGCGATTTCGGCATCATCCACGCTTAACCGGGAGTGTTCCGGGCCGGATGATTATGTCGGCGATAGCCGTCAGAGTAAGTTCCGCCGATTTTCACAAAGTTTTACGCGGCGGAAAATATCATTGTAAATATCTATAATTAATATACTTATGTTAATTCTTAACGAAAATTACTGTATTCCCATGCCTGCATGGCCGCATGGTTCCGAAGGCAAATGGCCGCTTTGGTCAAAAAAATGGAACCCCCGAGGACCGTCAGCAATCCTCCCATTCAAGCCTAGATTCGCAGGCTTATATGGACCCGGCGGCGCAGATTTTGTGGTGGGGCGCACCGGCCGGAAAGTCGTTTTACTTGCCACCGGTTCACCGGGCTTGACAATGCCCGTTATTTTTCCACCATCCGGTGTGGCCTTGTTCAGCATAAAACACGACTTTAGATACGAAATTGTCCGCAAGATTTTTGAGGGCGGCATGGGTATTGTTTATGAGGCCGAGCAGCACGGCTCACGCAACTTTGTCAAACGCGTGGCCATCAAGGTCATCCGTCCCAGCTTTGCGAGCCAGAAGATGTTCATCGAGAACTTCATCGGCGAGGCCAAGCTCGTGGCCGATTTGATTCATACGAACATCGTTCAAACCTACCATCTGGGCGAGGCCAACGGCATGTGCTTCATCGCCATGGAATTGATCCGCGGCGTAAATTTGGAGCAGTTCACCCATCAACTGGTCGACAAAAACAAGGTGTTGCCCAAGGAACTCGCCGTCTTCATCACCAGCCGCGTGGCGCGCGGTCTGGCCTACGCGCATGCGAAGACCGACCGCGACGGCAAACCCCTCGGCATCGTCCACCGCGACGTCAGCTACAAAAACATCATGATCGCCTTTGAAGGCGACGTGAAGCTGACCGATTTCGGCATCGCCAAGGCGCGCGGATTTCTGACCGACCAGGAGGGCGAAGTCGTCGCCGGCAAGGCGGATTCCATGAGTCCCGAGCAGGCCGATTTTCAGATCACCGACAAACGCTCCGACCTGTTCTCCGTGGGCGTGGTGATGTCGACCCTGCTGCTGGGCCGGAATATTTTCAAGGGCGAGACCGCCGATGAATCCCGGCGCCGCATCCTGAACCAGCCCATCCCGGATTTCCGCGCCTTGGACGCCCGGATCGACGACAAACTCAACGACATCCTCCACCATTGCCTCGCCCGCGACCTCTCCCGCCGTTATGCGAATGCCGATGATTTGATGTTCGATCTGGAGTATTATATTTACCGGGACGGTTACGGCCCGACCAACGAAACGCTCGGCAAATTCATCCGCGAAATATTTGGCCAGGAAGTTGGGCGCTCCAAGCCGTCGGCAGAACTGGAAAAAACCGTGCTGCTGGAAGCGACCGTGAGACTGAAAAACCGCAAACTTTGATGGCCATGAAAAAATCCAAGCCCGGGCAGGTCAAGCTCGGCCTCATCCAAACCGCCTGCTCCGCTGCGCCCGCCGCGAATTTAAAGAAAACCCTCGGGCTCGTGGAAAAAGCCGCCCGGCAGGGCGCGCAGATCATCTGCACGCAGGAACTCTTCCGCTCGCAATACTTTTGCCAGAGCGAGGATCATGCCCATTTCAAACTCGCTGAGACCATTCCTGGACCCAGCACCGAAGCCTTCCAGAAACTCGCCAAAAAACATCGCGTGGTCATCGTGGCCTCCTTGTTTGAAAAACGCGCCGCCGGCCTTTATCACAATACCGCCGTCGTCATTGATGCCGATGGCTCGCTGCTCGGCCGGTATCGCAAGATGCACATTCCCGATGACCCGTTGTTCTACGAGAAATTTTATTTCACGCCCGGCGACCTCGGCTTCAAGGCCTGGCAGACGCGCTACGGCAAAATCGGCGTGCTCGTTTGCTGGGACCAATGGTATCCCGAAGCCGCGCGCTTGACCGCCCTGCAAGGCGCGCAGATTCTTTTCTATCCCACCGCCATCGGCTGGCATCCCAGTGAGAAGGCCAGGTACGGCGAACGTCAGCATCAGTCCTGGGAACTCATCCAGCGCAGTCATGCTGTCGCCAACGGCTGTTACGTCGCCTCCGTCAACCGCGTGGGCCATGAAGTCATCGCCGGCGTGGGCGGTGCCGGCTTGGAATTCTGGGGCCAAAGTTTCGTGGCCGGCACCTCCGGCGAAATCCTCGCGAAAGGCAGCGTGGACCAGGAGGAGATTCTCATCGTGCCCGTGGACCTCGCCAACGTCGAGACCACCCGCACCCACTGGCCTTTCCTGCGCGACCGGCGCATCGATGCCTACGCCCCGCTCACCCAACGGTATGTTGACTGAAGCCACGGACCGGCCGTTGGTCTGGATCACCGGTGCCGGCGGATTCATCGGCAGTCACCTCGTCGCATCCGCCCCTCAACTGGCCCCGCACTGGCGGGTTCGCGGGTTGACGCGCCAGGGCCTGGATCTCCTCGATTTCTCTGCCGTGGAGGCTGAATTTCTCCGCGACCGGCCGCAGCTCATCATTCATTGCGCCGCCGTCAGTACGGTCGCCGCCGCCAAGGCCAACCCCGATCTCGCCCAACGCATCAACGTGGATCTGACGCGGTTGCTCACGGACCTGGCCGGCGCCCGCCCGCTCGTTTTCTTTTCCACCGATCTGGTCTTCGACGGACGCGCCGGAAATTATATCGAATCAGACGCCCCCAACCCCCTGCATGGGTACGGCGAAACCAAGGCCGCCGCCGAGCTGGTGGTGCTCGCCCATCCCCGGCATCTCGTGTTGCGCACCTCCATCAACGGCGGCCGTTCCGCCAGCGGCGACCGTGGGTTCAACGAGCAGTTGCGGCAGGCCCTGCAAAACGGTCGCGGCATGACGCTCTTTACCGATGAATTTCGCTCACCCATCCCGGTGCCCGTCACCGTGCGCGTGTTGTGGGAATTGGTGGCTAAAAATTGCCACGGCCTGTTTCACGTCGCCGGGGCCGAGAAACTCTCCCGCTGGGCTGTCGGCCGCCTGCTCATCGGCCGCTGGCCGGAACTCCACGACCGCCAGCATGAGATCCTCCCCGGTTCGGCCAAGGACTTTCCCGGCCCGCCGCGCGCGCTGGACACATCATTGAATATCGCCAAGATACAATCCCTGCTGGCCACGCCCATCCCCGGCCTGTCCGAATGGCTCGCGGCCCATCCGCATGAACCCTTCTGAAAAACCCTATCGCGGGCGGCTCGCGCCCTCGCCGACTGGCTATCTGCACTTGGGCCATGCCCGCACCTTTTGGACGGCCCAGACCCGGGCGCAGTCAGCCGGCGGCCGGTTGATCTTGCGTTCCGAAGATCATGACCGCGCGCGTTGCCGCCCGGAGTTTGTCCAGGCCATGCTCGAGGATTTGCGCTGGTTCGGTTTCGCATGGACGGAAGGCCCGGATTGCGGCGGCCCCTACGGACCCTACGAACAAAGTGCCCGGATGAACCTTTACCGCGCCGCCCTGGAACAACTGCGTGCGACCGGCTTCATCTACCCCTGCACCTGCTCGCGCAAAGACATCCTCGCCGCCATACAGGCACCGCACGCCGGTGATGACGAAGAACCGCTCTATCCCGGCACCTGCCGCCATCGGCCCATACCAGCGGGGCCAAACCTCAAGGCCGTCTGGCGTTTCCGCGTGCCTGCTGGCCGGTTAATATCATTTCGGGACGTACACGCCGGACCGCGCGAGTATGTGGCCGGCCGTGACTTCGGCGATTTCGTCGTCTGGCGGCAGGATGACGTGCCCGCCTATCAACTCGCCTGTGTCGTGGATGACGCCGCCATGGGCATCACCGAAGTCGTGCGCGGCGCCGATTTGCTCACCAGCACTGCACGGCAAATCTTGCTATACGAGGCGCTTGGGCACACCCCGCCGCAGTTCTATCATGATGATCTGATGTTGGACGAAACCGGTCAACGGCTCGCCAAACGTCACGCCGCGTTGAGCTTACGGACCCTGCGTCAGACCGATCATATGCCGGTCGAATACCACCAATTATGGACCGGCTGCTAACCGGGAACGAGATTAGCCCTGCTTAACAAAAAAATTTCAAAAAATTGCTTGTGAAAGTTTTCACGATACGGCAGATTCTGCTGCTCTGATGTCCGCAGACCTCTCAACCGGGGGTGCTTTGTCGTCAGAGCTAATTTTTTGTGAGCCGATTTGTAAAAAAAGTCATTCTTTGTGCGCTATTCGCCGCGTTTTTCGCGGTGAACATCCATGCTCAGCCGGCTGCTTCCCAGGCCGTTGCCTCCCCGGTCAAGGTCGAGGCCGCCCAGACCCAGATCGTCCCCCAAATCGCCCCGATTTTGTTTCATATCGGACCGCTGCCCGTTTCGAACTCCATGGTCTGCACTTGGATCGTGGCGCTCATCATACTCGTGATCGTGCGCGTGGGCGTGGGCACGGTGAAAGAAATTCCCTACGGCATGCAAAACGCCATTGAGGCCCTCTGCGAAGCCTGGGAAGATTTGGCCGGCGGCGTGCTGGAACCCAAGGTCGTCCGCTGGGTGTTCCCTTTTGCCACCACCTTCTTCATATTCGCAGTGATCTGCAATTTTGTGGATTTGATCCCCGGTGCCGGCAGCATCGGCTTTGGTCTGCCTGACAAGAACAGTTCCCTGCCGCTGGCCATCACGGAAGTCACCCGCCCGTTTTTCCGTCCGCCCACCTCGGATGCGAACCTCACGTTTGCCATGGCGTCCATCTTCTTTATCATGAGCTTGTTCTGGGCGGTCCGCTACAACGGTCCGCTTGGCCTGGTCAAGCACGTGTTCGCCATCAAGGTGGAGACCAGCAAGCTCGCCTTCATCCCCTTGTTCCTGCTCTTCATTTTCATCGGCATCATGGAGTCCTTCTCCATCCTGTTCATCCGCCCCGTCGCCCTCGCCTTGCGCTTGTACGGCAATATTTTCGGCGGCGAAACCATGCTCTCCATGGCGCTGGCGCAGAAATCCATCCTGATGTCCGTGCTGCTCTCGCTGCCGGGATACTTTTTTGAGACGATCGTCTGCGTGTTGCAGGCCTTTGTGTTCGCCATGCTGACGATTGCCTTCGTCGGCACCTTGTGCTCGGAGTCGGATCACCATTAATAAGATAAATTAGCCAAACAACCATTTGCAGCCGCGTTTAAAGGCGGGTGCGACAACCAAAACCAAGAAAGAAAGTATATGATGCTCGCAGAAGCTTACGGTAACCTTCACATCGGTCTCGCCTTCGGTGGCGCCGCCATCGGCATCGGCATTGCCTCGGCCGGCGGCGTCATCGCCATGAGCCGCAACCCCGGTCTCTCCGGCAAAATCCTCACGTTCATGTTCATCGGCATGGCCCTCGCCGAAGGTATGGCGATCCTCGCCTGGATCGTGATCCCGACCAAGTAAGGTGTTATGTTTGAAACCCTGGGAGTCAAATGGTCGGAGTTTATCGCCTCGCTGATAAACTTCTCCATCGTGTTGTTCGTGCTGTGGCGCTTCGCCTACCGCCCCGTCTTTAACATGCTGGCCGCCCGCCGGCAAAAGATCGCGGACAGCGTCGCCAACGCCGACAAGATCAAGACCGAGCTCGCCCGCACCGAGGTCGAACGTCATAAAATTTTGACGCAGGCCGGCGATCAGGCGAACAAGCTCATTGACGAGGCCCGCCAGGCCGCCGCCCGGGTCCGCGAAACCGAAACGCAAAAGGCCATCGCCGCCGCCGAGCAAATCCTGGTCAAGGCCCGCGAGGCCGCCGCCCAGGAACGCACCCAGATGCTGGCGGAGCTCAAGCGCGAAGTCGGCCGGCTGGTGGTGCAAACCACGGCCACGGTCACCGGCAAAATCCTTACCCCTGACGATCAGAACCGTCTGGCCGAGGAATCCCAAAAACAACTGACGGCATAAAACTTTTGGTTGCGGCCGCAGGTGGACGTCCTCGGACGGTCACCGGCCCCGCCACTGCGAAATGAAAATTTCCAAACAGGCGCAACGTGATGCCCGGCAGCTCTTTCGGAGCTGTCAGGTCAATGGTTTGCTGGACGAAAACCGCGTCCGGACCACCGTCACGCTGCTGGCGGAAAAAAAGCCCCGGGGTTACCTCGAGGTCTTGTCCCGGCTGCACCGGCTCGTCAAGCTGAGTGTGGAACAGCACGCCGCCCTCGTGGAAAGCGCTGCCCCTCTCGCGGCCGGCATCCAGTCCGAACTTCGGGGCCGGCTCAATGGCATTTATGGCGCGGGCCTGGACATTGCGTTCCGGGAAAATCCCGCGCTCATCGGCGGTCTGCGGATTCGGGTCGGCAGCGATTTGTATGATGGCAGCGTCAAGACCCGTTTGGAAAAATTAGAGCAAAGTTTTTAACCGGATACTATGAGTAATTTGTTGCAAGAAATCGAAGCTCAGATCGCGGGCGCCAAGTCCGCGACGGCAAAACAGAACGTCGGCGTCGTCCGCGAAATCGGTGACGGTGTGGCCAAGATCGAGGGCCTCACCGACACCATGCTCAACGAGATGTTGGACTTCGGCGACGGCATCATCGGCCTCGCGCTCAACCTCGAGGAGACCGAAGTCGGCGCCATTGTGCTCGGTGATTACACCAAGCTCAAGGAAGGTTCCGAAGTCCGCACCACCGGCAAGCTGTTGCAGGTGCCCGTCGGCAAGGGTCTGCTCGGCCGCGTTGTCAACGCCCTCGGCCAGCCGCTGGATGGCAAGGGCCCCATCCAGGAAACCACTTTCTATCCCGTTGAGAAAATTGCGCCCGGCATCATCCGCCGCCGCTCTGTCAACCAGCCCGTGCAGACCGGCATCATGGCCATTGACGCCATGATCCCCATCGGCCGCGGCCAGCGCGAACTCATCATCGGTGACCGTTCCACCGGCAAGACCACCATCGGTGTGGACACCATGATCAACCAGGCCCGCATCAACAAGGCCGCCGAAGCCGCCGGTGATCCAAACTTCCGCCCCATTTACAGCATCTACGTCGCCATCGGCCAGAAGCAGTCGAACATCGCCCGTGTCATCGGCGTGCTCGAAGAAGCCGGCGCGCTTCCCTACACCGTCATCGTCGTTGCGTCCGCCTCCGATTCCGCGTCCAATCAATATCTCGTCCCCTTTGCCGGCGCCGCCATCGGCGAATGGTTCATGGACAACGGCCTGGATGCCCTCATCATCTATGATGATCTCTCCAAGCACGCCGTCGCCTACCGCCAGGTCTCCCTCATCTTGAAGCGCCCCTCCGGCCGCGAAGCCTATCCCGGCGACGTCTTTTATCTCCACAGCCGCCTGCTCGAACGCAGCGCCCGCGTCGGTGAAAAATACGGCAACGGCTCGCTCACCGCGCTGCCCATCATTGAGACCCAGGCCGGCGACGTCTCCGCCTACATCCCCACGAACGTCATTTCTATTACGGACGGCCAGATCTATCTCGAAACCGATTTGTTCTATCAAGGCGTCCGCCCCGCGATCTCCGTCGGTCTCTCCGTCTCCCGCGTCGGTTCCGCCGCGCAGGTCAAGGCCATGAAACAAGTTTCCGGCCGCATCAAGGGCGATCTCGCCCAGTTCCGCGAACTCGCCGCCTTCGCGCAGTTCGGTTCCGATCTCGATGCCAAGACCCAGGCCCTCCTCGAACGCGGCAAGCGCATCGTCGAATTGTTCAAGCAGACCCAGTACAACCCCCTGGCCATCGAAGTGCAGGTGCTCGTCCTCTGGGCCGCCCAGAACAACTTCCTGGATGACGTCCCCGTTGACAAGGTCAAAGATTTCCAAGCCAAGCTTATCGATTTCAGCCAGACCCGCAAGGCCGACCTGCTCCGGAAAATCGCCGCCGAAAAAGCCATCAGCGACTCCCTCGCTGCCGACCTGAAGGCCGCCGTCACCGAGTTCAAGCAGAGCTATTCCTGAGCCATACGCTGACCCACTGACATGCCCAGCACGCGCGACATACGCCGACGAATCAAGTCGGTCAAGAACACCGCCCAGATCACCAAGGCGATGCAGATGGTGGCCGCCGCCAAGATGCGCAAGGCGCAGCAGGCCGCCCTCGTCGGTCGTCCGTATGCGGACCTCTTGAATGAAGTCCTCGTGCAGGCCTCCGCCCGGACCGTCACCTTTGAGCATCCCCTCATGGAAGTGCGGCCCGTCAAAAAACGCGCGATCATCCTCGTGAGCAGCGATCGCGGCCTGTGCGGCGGTCTCAACAGCAACCTCTTCCGCGAAGTCGTCAAGTTTGACAAGGACACCACCATCTACGTCACCGCCGGTCGCAAGGCCGCGCAGTTCGTGTCCCGCACCAAACGGCCCCTCGCCGCCGAGTTCACCTACAAGGACGCCCCCCAGTTTCCCGAGGCCCGCGCCATCTCCAAATTTGCCCAGGACCTGTTTTTGAAGGGCGAAGTCCAGGCCGTGGACATCCTGTTCTCCAAGTTTGTCTCCACGCTCGTGCAGACGCCCAAGGTCGTTCCGTTCCTGCCCGTCGGCGCCATCATCCCCGTCACCGCCGGCATCAATGCCCCGGCCCCGGTTGCCTCCGGCACACCCGTCGACACCTTTGAATTTGAGTCGGATGAAAAGGTCGTGCTCGGCGAACTCCTCCCGCACAGCCTCAATTTCCAGATGCATCAAATTTTGCTCGAGGCCAAGGCCTCCGAGCAGAGCGCCCGCATGGTCGCCATGAAAAACGCGACCGACAACGCCAAGCAGATCATCAAGGACCTGACCCTCGAGTACAACAAACTCCGGCAGGCAAACATCACCAAGGAACTGTTGGAGATCACCACGGCGCAGATGGCTGTGGGATGAAGCACTGAATCAAAATTTTAAAGCACATGAGCAAAGGCAAAATCGTACAAATTATCGGCCCGGTCGTGGACGTGGAGTTTATCGGCGGCCTCCCCGCCATTTACAACGCACTGACCGTAGAATATGACCTTCCCGGCCAGGGCCAAACCAAGTTGACCCTCGAGGTGCAGCAGCACCTCGGCGACAACTGGGTGCGCGCCGTCGCCATGAGCACCACCGAAGGGCTCAAGCGCGGTTACGAAGTCACCGACTCCGGCGCCCCCATCTCCATGCCCGTCGGCGAAGCCGTCATGGGCCGCGTCTTTAACGTCACCGGCGACGCCGTTGATGAACAAGGCCCCGTCGCGGCCGACAAATATTGCCCCATTCACCGTCCCGCTCCCGCCTTGGTCGACCAGTCCACCAGCCCGCAAATTTTGACCACCGGCATCAAGGTCATCGATTTGATCTGTCCCTTCCTCAAGGGCGGCAAAGTCGGCGCCTTCGGCGGCGCCGGCGTCGGCAAGACCGTCGTCATCATGGAGCTCATCAACAACATCGCCAAACTGCACGGCGGCATCTCCATGTTCGCCGGCGTCGGTGAACGCACCCGTGAAGGCAACGATCTCTACAACGAAATGATCGAGGCCGGCGTCATCAAAGTTGAGAAGGACGAAAAAGGCCATGCCAAGATCGGCGACAACGGCCTCCCCATCATCAAGCCCGGCTCCAAGATCGGCCTCGTCTATGGCCAGATGAACGAGCCTCCCGGCGCCCGTCTCCGCGTCGCCCTGTCCGCCCTCGCCGTCACCGAATATTTCCGTGACGAAAAGAACCAGGACGTGCTCCTTTTCGTGGACAACATCTTCCGCTTCTCCCAGGCCGGTTCCGAGGTGTCCGCCCTTCTGGGCCGCACCCCGAGCGCCGTCGGTTACCAGCCCACGCTGGCCGCCGAAATGGGTGACCTTCAGGAACGCATTACCTCCACGAAAAAAGGCTCCATCACCTCCTTCCAGGCCGTGTATGTGCCTGCGGACGACTTGACCGACCCTGCGCCCGCCACCACCTTCGCGCATTTGGATGCGACCATCGTGCTCGAACGCTCCATCGCCGAGCTCGGCATCTTCCCCGCCGTCGACCCCCTCGCCTCCAACTCCCGCGCCCTCGCGCCGGAAATCGTCGGCCAGGAACACTACGAAGTCGCCCGCGGCGTCCAAAAGGTGCTGCAGCGCTACAAGGACCTCCAGGACATCATCGCCATTTTGGGCATGGATGAACTCTCCCCTGAGGACAAACTGACCGTCTTCCGCGCGCGCAAAATCCAGCGCTTCCTCAGCCAGCCCTTCACCGTCGCCCAGGTCTTCACCGGCCGCGAAGGCAAACAGGTCCCCGTCGCCGAAACCGTCCGCAGCTTCAAGGAAATTTTGGAAGGCAAGTACGATGACGTCCCCGAACAGAACTTCTACATGAAGGGTGGCATCGACGAAATCAAAGAGAGCTAAATGGCCGGCACTATTAAAATCGAAGTTGTCACGCCGGAAGCCAAGGTGTTTTCCAGCGATGTGGACATGGTCCAGCTCACCGGCACCGAAGGCGAGATGGGCATCCTGGCCGGGCACATGCCCCTCATGACCCAGCTTGTCGCCGGCGAAATCATCCTCCGTCGCGGCCCCGAGACCATCCTCTTCGCCGTCGGCGACGGCTTTGTCCAGGTCACCGCCGACAAAGTCTCCATCCTCACCGACATGGCCATCACCGCCGACAACATCGATGAAGCCCGCGCCACCGAGGCCCTGCAACGCGCCCAGGCCCGCCTGACCCAAAAGATCAGCGATGAAGAAAGCGCCTCCGTGCAAGCCTCCATCGCCCACGCCCACGCCCAGCTCAAAGTAAAACGCGCCCACCGCAAGTAACCCGCGCTGGCCTCCTGCCCCCAGGGCTGAAGGCCCGTAAGTTTAAAGCCCGGGGTGAAGCCCCGGGAAAACGTCCCACAAAATAAATCCCCCTCGCCCGCGGGCGAGGGAGAGGGTGGCCGATAGGCCGGGTGAGGGTCGTGGGGCCAAACTAATTTTACCCTCCTTTCGTCGCCCCATCCGTCCGACCCGTTCGAACACAGACTTTTCTGCTTTTTCCCACCCGGCAAGCGGGCAAGCGTCAGGCCTCACTTTTTAAACTTTTCCTTTAGTCTCACCCTCAGCATTTTCAGTTTTCTCCCTGAAATCTGCTTCCTCCCTCCGGGTTTTCGCGGTATAATTTACCCGTTAAAAATGACGGTCGCCGCTCCTAAACGCCCGGTCACCCTGCCTGCCGGTGTCAGCCTGCACCGCGTCGGCAATGTGTTGCTTGATGCCTGGGAGGCCGGCCCGCACCAGTGGACCGCCACGCCCCTGCAACTGCGCGAGGGCCCCGCCGCCCAACCCGCCCAACCCGCCATGCCCGTGCCGCAGGATGCCCTGGATCTCTTCCGGCTCCTCGCCGAACGGCGCATCCCCTATCTGCTCGTCGGCGGCCTGGCCATGCTCACCTACGTCCAGGGCCGCAACACCAAGGACGTCGACCTCCTCATGTCCGTCACCGCCCTGCGCCAGCTCCCCGAACTGGTTGTGCCGAACGGACCGAATATTTTGTCCGCGCCACCTTCCGCAGCCTCCAGGTGGATTTATTGCTGACGAAGAATCAACTCTTCAAACGGGTCGCCGAAAAATTCGCCACCCGCCACCGCTTCGCGGAATTGGCCGTCCCCACCGTATCCGTGGCCGGACTGCTGGTGTTAAAACTCTACGCCCTGCCGTCCCTTTACCGTCAGTTTGATTGGGACCGCATCTACGTCTATGAAAGCGACATCAAACTCCTGTTGGCCCGCTACCAGCCGGACGTCGGACCTCTGTTCAAACTATTGGCCCGGCACCTCATCCCCACGGACCTCCTTGAAATCCAAAAACTCGTTACCGAAGAACAACACCGCATCACCCGCCTGGAGTTTGTCTCCCTGCTGGACGCCCATCTGGCCGACCGTGGATTTTGTTCGGATATGAATCAATTGCTGCGTGTGGGGATAGCCTATGATCCAAACCACGCCGGGGAACTGGTGAAAGCCACCCTGCTTTCCCTGTTGCCAGAACGTTAGCATCCCATCCTGTAAACCCCATATTTCTATGAGATCTTTGCGTTCTTTAAGGTAATATTTCCCCCTCTTTTGTCGGTTTAAAACATTTCCTTCGCCTATTCAATAATTCAAATTCCCGCCAAAATCCGGCGTGCTGCCCCCCTTGACGTCTTTCGTCCATTGATCCAATTTCTCATTTCCGCCGCTCCAGAACTTCCGGCACAGGTCGAAATATTGAACCACCGTGTTTCATCTGTGTTCAAGTTGTTAAAAGCCTTTATTCTAAAGGGTTTTCTTGCCGGATGGACGGCCACTGTCAGCGGAATTGTCAGTCACGCGGCGAATCGCAAAACTATTCGCCACAACTGTTCAAGGCTTGCTGAAACTTTGCCACCACGCGCGTTCAAAAACGCCGTCGGCTAATCCTGGTCTTTCTATGCGATCTTTGCGGTTAAATTTCCCCGTCCTTGTACGAGCACCTTAAACGCCCGCCCCAAATGTTGCGGATGCGTCAATGTCTGAAACTGCCGCGTCCGGCTCGCGTTCCACTCTTGAAACGCCGCATCCTTCACCGCCTCACCCAGGATGCCCGTCAGAAATTGCGGCTGCGTCAGATACCCCTCCGTCTTCAGCCCCGCCAGCTCGCCCGCCGCCTGCACCGTCGAAAAATTCACATGCGCCGTCAAATCCTGCTCGCCCGCGTGCCCCAGCAAATCATCCCCCACCTGATGCTTCGCATACGCCCGCACCGTCCCCTTCGTCCGGCTCGGACTGATCATCTCCTCCGTCGTAAACCCATAATCAAACGTCAGCAACCGACCTTGCTGCAAAACCCCCGCCGCTGTGCGCCACCATTCCGCCGCCGCCGGACAAATCTCAATCGTGTAACCATCCGGCAACACCCGGAGCAATTCCTCCGGCAAAACCACATGCCCCTTGAGCAACTCGACCGGTGCCGCCGTCTTAACCCACACAAACCGGTCCCCTTCCACCGTCACACTCCATTCAAACCAATGCTGCCCCGCCGCATCCCAGCCCAGCCGATGCACCGGAAACGCATCCAGCAATTCATTGGAAAAAATGATCCCCCTCACCGGCCCCGGCCCGTTGCCCCCGCCTGAAGCTGCAGGTAACCGCTCAAACCACTGAAACCGCTCGCCGAACTCCGCCAGCCGTTCGTGCTGCCAGCCCTGACGCGCCGCCGAAGGCTCAATGATCCAATAATGCAGACGCTCATAAATCTCCGGCCGATGTTGCCGCAACCAGGCTATGATGTCCTGGGCCAGCCGCCCATCATGCGCCCCCGCCTCCACAATCTGCACCCCCTCCGCCCCCGCCGGCAACGCCGCCAGCCACCCCGCAAATCGAAACGCCAGCAACTGCCCGAACAACTCCCCCGTGCTGACACTCGTATAAAAATCCCCCTTAAACCCCACTCGCTCCCGACTGGCCTCATAATACCCCCATTGCGGATGATACAACGCCAGCTCCATGAACCTGGCAAAAGGGATGCTCCCCCCCCGGCCGATCTCCGCACGAATAATGGTGACCAATTCAGACACAAACCAATTTTCAGGCAACCCCGCCGAATATCAACCCTTTTGCTTCACCCGTCATTTCCATATTTAAAATACTCCCCTTGCCTCCGGCGGGGTAAATCAAGCCCCGGATGGGGTGGAATATATGTAGCCCATGGCAGACGAGCAACGCGAGAGCCGCCCTGGGAATACAGCCCCAAAATATTACCCCCTCCCTGCTCCGAGCGGGGAGGGCAGGGGTGGGGTGCCTGTTGCAATCGTCCAAGGCTTCCACGTTATCCGCCTCACTCCCCATTCCCAATTTGACTTTTTAGAACTTTAGCATTTCAGCATTTTGTATGTTCCACCGCCGGTTCATGGGCGTCCGGACGTACCCTCTTCACGCCCCGCTACCCTGCCTTCCCGCCCTTAACGCCTAATCACCCCCAAAAAATAATTCGTATATTTCATTATAAAAGCCAGCCCCAGTTCCCCTCAAAACGCTATACGAAAAAGTCATAACAAATTAAAACAAAGAATCTTACGAGCAAAACAACCCTCAAAAACACATAAGTTATTACCGTTCTGCAAATTACGCAAAATAAAAATATATATTATATAATTATACACAATCACCGGAGGCCCGTCGTACGAGATTTCCGGCTATTCCGGCATAAAATTTTTGGGGCCCCCGGTTTTTGGCGCCCTATTGGTTAATTAAGCGAATTCTCCACTTGCGGAAGTGAAAGGTAATTTGATAGTGTATTCGTCCGCAGTTTTTGGTTGCCTCGGTAGCTCAGTTGGTAGAGCAGTTGACTCTTAATCAATTGGTCCACGGTTCGAGTCCGTGCCGGGGCACCATTTTTATTTATCCGCCAGTTCCAAACGCAGGTAATCATAAACCACGCCACTGGTCAGTTCCCCCGCCGGCACAGTGAGCTGCACTTCATTTTCGCCGGCCTTTAGCAGGGCGGCGTCGAAGGGCTGTGTATATTCACGCGAGATGCCCTTGTCAGTATTGTAGCGGAGCGCATTGGTCGCGACCGTCCGGATGGTGCCAACCTGCCGTCCATTGACGCCCACTTCCAACCCACCGGCCCCATCCGCGCCCGCCAGCGAGACCCGCAGCGTGGCCCGGCCTTGTGTGGCGGCGGGCATGTTGAATTTAATGGTCCAAGTGGTGGCCCGGCCCCGGCCAATGGTGCGCCACATGTCTTCGCCGGGAGTACCGGTGTGCACCCAGCCAAAGCGCTGATTGGCCGGATCCTTCGCGGCCGGATTCAACCAGGCGGTGGATTCGCCATGGGGCACTTCTTCGAAGAACCAGTCCTTGTGATAATCACTCTGGCCAATGGTGTAGGTGATGTCGTTGGGGAACAGGAGCGGATAACGCACGCACCAGCCCCAGAGCCAGTAGTTGCTGCCATCGCCTTTGTAGAATTTGCCGCCCGTCCGGTCAGGGTAGCCGATCTCCCAGATTTGCCGGCCATAACGCACGGGCTTCCAGTCCAGCTTGCCCAAATCCAAGGACTGTCCGGCGGTCACCGTGATACTGGCCTGGGCATATTCACCCAGCACACCATCGGCATATGCATGCAATGTGTAGGTGCCCGGGCGCACATTGGCCAGGGAGAATTTGCCGTCCGTGCCGCCATCCGTCCAGAATTGGTAGTAATTCGCATCGTGCTGCCAGGTGATCAAATTACCGTTGCCGGAGCGCAGCACAAAGCCGCTGGCCCGACCAGTGAAATCCGCGTGGGTGAGGCCGACTTTCAAATGCGGCAAATCCGTGGTGGCAGCCTGCGGATCAGCCAAAACAATTTGACCGGCGACCGTGGCGCGCTGGTCTTTTTGCGGGTAATCCACACCCTGCACCCAGGTGAGAGGCCATTGGGATTTGATTATTTTGGCCTCATCAAGAGCGTCATTAAACAAGGCCTTGGCATTGGCCGACCAGGCTGCCGGGATGACGGGGTTGCCGGCCGTGGCCGCCAAGGTTTGGAGATCGCTTTGCGAGGGGGTTTCGGGATTCTGGACGGCATTACAATAGACGAAAATAGGGCCGACGACCTTGTTCCAGACCTCGCCGGCCGGGATGTTGCAGGCGGCACCACCGGCGTAATGACCGGAAGTCCAGTAATCCAGCATGGTGGCACCCATGTGGCAGACCAAGTCCAGCCGGGTGGGGCCGCCACCGATATATTCATTGGAGGGATTGATGAAATAAACGCCGATATGGTCCCTGATGCTGGACCAGCCATAGGCAGGGAGTTCATACATGTTGGCACAGTAGCTATATTTGTGCTCGACCGAATTTTTATAAATACCCGTGCTTAGGATGTGCTGCTCCTTGGCATGAATCTCGACACCGGTTCTGGTGTCAGCATCGCTGCACATGGGCATGTTGCGGTCAGAATCCACCGAGAGCCAGTCAAAGCGGGGGCTGAGTTGATTGATAAAGCGGCTTTCGCCCTCGCTGGCGGCGGGATAGTTGGCCCTGTGGGAGTAAATGGCATAGGTGTAAATGCCGCTCACACCACGTTCCAGTGTGTAACGGATTTCAATGTCCATGCGTCCGTTAACGCCCTTCAAGGACACCTCCCCGCGTTCGCCGCCGTTTTTGGCTGGGTCAATGGTCAGGGACTGAGTCACCGGCGCAGGTGGAGACTGCTCCCAAATACCGCCCGGCCCCATAATATTAATGCCATGATAGATGAGGGAGGTTATATGACTGTTGCCCTTGCTGATGGTGGCCCGAATTAGGCCGTTGTCCATGATCCAAGACCCGCCCTGATCGGTAATGGTCACGGGAGTGTCAACCATGGGTTTGGCGACCACGGGCACGGCTTCAACTTGCGGAGACGACAGGGACAGTGTAAGGGCGAGGCAGGCAGCGAGTTGGAGGCTGCGCAGGCCGGTTGAATTAAATTTGTTCATGATTTGCCTGTGTTAAAGGTTGTTCGAATTAATTTCATACCCTGCAAAAAAGCTTAAAGTGCGGGGTTGATGTTGAAGTAGACGGTAATCATCTCAATCGGTTACATCAATATGCCATGAGCCAGTTTTCGTGAACAGAAGGTGGCTGGTCAGTGGTCTTGGATTCAAACGGGAGAAATCAGGCCTTGAGCTTCGTGCAGGAGGGTTTGCGCATAAACCCAGTCAAACCAAAAACCATGCAACATGTTTCCCCGGTCCGGCTTGGTCCGTAAATAATCTTCAACCAGAATTTGCCCTTCAGCCAATTCGGCGCGGGCGGTATCGGTTTCATGCTGTTGTTGCAAGGCCATGGCCAGCAGAATGTGGGCGGTGGCAACTCTGGAGGGGTTGACGTCGGAGTAGGTCAGGCTGCGTCGGATCCACATCTCCGCCTGAGGGAAGTTGCCGCGGCGATATTCGGTCAAAGCCAGGGGAATACATTCCCACGCCGACCGGAATGTATCCACCTGATCGCCAGAGGAATCCTTTTTGTAAGAAAGCAGGGTCACCTTGAATAAGCGGGACAAGGAAGTGATTGTTTCCGGGGGTGCCGGCAATAGGAGGCTGACTTTGATGATGCGATCGGCGAAAGGAAAGGCCATGCTGCCAAAACGAGTGATGGCATCCTGCCGGAGCGTTTCAATTTTTTTCAAATCACCCATTTCCGCCAACACGGCTCCATATTCAAGGTAATCCAAGGTTACGGCGTCCTGATTGTCAAATTTGTTGATCAGGAGAAGTTGGTTGTAGCGTGCCGCCGCTTCGGGCCAGTGTTTCTGAAGGGCGTGCCATTCTCCCAACGAACGCATGACTGATGCTCCATCCAGAGTGGGCTCGGAAAGCACCACCTGGCTCAGGAGATCATCGGCCGCCTGAAATTTGTTCTGGCTGATGAGCATCATTATTTCCGAGATTTTTTCCCGGGCTTCGGCCTGTTGACGGAGCTGCATTTCCACAAGCCGTCCTTCTTCCGCTTCGCGACGCAACTGTACCTGCTGCTGTTCGGCCCTGACGGCACGTTCGCGGGCGTCATGCTCCTGGAGGAAAAGCCAGATGGAAGCACCCAGTCCGGCGAACAATGCCAGGGCGACAGCCCCGCCGGCAACAAACACTAGTTTGTTACGGCGCACCAGCCGTTGAAAACGGTATCGTCGGCTCGGTGGTCGCGCGGAGACCGGTTCATCATTAAGGTGGCATTCGATGTCCATCGCCAGACGATTCGCGGTCTCATAACGGCGCTTCCGATCCTTCTCCAACGCCTTCATCACAATCCAGTCCAGATCTCCCCGCAACAAGGATATGAGCCTGGGCGGTTCAGCCAGGCGTTGCGCCGCCATCGTGGTCAATTCCGCGCCCAGGAGCGTGGTGACCATGGTGGAAGGGCGTGGGGGTTCCTGCTCGCGCAAGGTGCGGCGCATGGCCTCCGGGCCGTCTTGAACCAGTTTTTTGGGGTCAAAAGGTGTCCGGCCCGTAAGCAATTCATAAAGGAGCACACCCAGCGAATAAATATCACTGCGGGTGTCCACGTCCTGCTCGCTCATCGCCGCCTGTTCCGGGCTCATGTAGGCCGGTGTGCCAATCAATTGTTCATAGGCGGTGAAGAGTGTTTTGTCGGTAAGCCGGACCTCGATGGCCTTGGCAATGCCGAAATCAATGACTTTTGGGACTGGCCGGCCATCACTGAGAGTAACGAGAATATTCGACGGCTTGATGTCGCGATGAATGATACCCTTTTGGTGGGCATGTTGGATGGCTGCACAAATTTGGATGAACAGATTCAGCCGCTGGCGGGTATCAAGTTGATGATCATTGCAGTAATCGGTGATCTTGATGCCCCGTACCAATTCCATCACAAAATATGGGCGACCCGTCTCAGTGGCGCCCGCATCGAGAACGCGAGCAATGTTCGGGTGGTCCATCATTGCCAGCGCCTGTCGTTCGGCTTCGAAGCGGGCGATGACGCTTTTTGTGTCCATGCCCAGCTTGATGATTTTCAACGCAACCCGGCGGCGGATGGGCTTTTCCTGCTCCGCCATATAAACGACGCCGCATCCGCCCTCGCCAATTTTTTGCAGCAACTTATAATTGCCGATGCGGTTGTTCAGCCCATCCAGCAGCGCCGACTGGTCTTCCAAAGCGACATCGTGCCAGTCCATGCCTTCGGCCAGACGTTTGGTCAGGTCGCCGCTGGTGGCCGCCTGGAAAAAATCCTCCGCCGCCGCCCCGGCGGTCAAAAGTGAATCGATGCGAGTGCGCAAAGCCGTCCGGCCGGCGCAGGCCTGGTCGAGAAATGCCTTGCGTGCGGAGGCGTCCGCCAATTGGCGGGCCTCTTCAAACAGAGCTTCTTCCTGTTCCCGGGAGTTCATAGGCGATTGTATCCACAGAACAATGCGCCATCCTTGGGCGTAAGCCGACGCGCAATTTTTTGTGGGCCGGTCATTTGCCCTGACGAAGGTCGCTAAACAGCCAGGCTTTGGCATATGCCCAGTGTCGTTCCACCGTTCGTTCGGTGATGCCCAGACTTTCGGCGACCTCCTGGTTGGTCAGCCCGCCAAAAAATTTCATGACCACGATTTTTCCCTTTTCCGGGTCATCCAACTTGAAGCGTTCCAGCGCCTCATTGACCAGCAGGACCATTTCATCAGGCGAAGTTGCTGCCAAATCCAGATGCGCAATATCCAGGCGCAACAGATGGCCTCCATGTTTGATTCGGGATTTTCGCCGGGCATTACCGATGAGGATGCGACGCATGGCCTCCGAGGCGGCGGCAAAAAAGTGCGCGCGATTGGCCCATTTTTTATCGGGATCGCCGGTCAGGCTTACCCAGGCTTCATGTACGAGTGCGGTCGCCTGCAGGGTGTGGCCGGCGGATTCCTGTGCCATTCGAGCCGCAGCAAGACGACGTAACTCGTTGTAAACCAGAGGTAACAACTCTTCCGATGCCTGTCCCAAGCCAGATCCGGCCGCACTTAATAGCCTGGTAATGTCATTATTATCCTGATCCATGATGCGACAAATTGACGCTTTAATAAGACGTTGGTGTCGCTGTTAAACAATCCCCGCCCCACAGGTTCCTGTCAACTAGAACAAATGAGAATTACAACAGGCAAATAGCACCCGTTTTCAATATCTTCTGGGCAAACAGGTAACGTTTAAAAAAAGAAAAGATTTCCTGTCGGGATTTCTTCGGGCACGGCGCATTAATGACTGACAACCCTTGATTTGAACGAGCCAATATTGAAAATGTTGTGTCATGATGCAGTCAACGCAGCCGGATACTGGTTGTGTCTGATTTGTAGTAGTTTAGCCATGTTTTACACCGAGGTTGCTGGCGTTAGCGCGACCTGTATGGCGACCTTTGGCGAAGTGGTTTTTAAGACCATCACCTGCTCGTCCAAATCCCATAAAGAATCTTCTGTCCCGGCGTCTCACTCGAACAACATGTCCGGTTACCCGGACAATACAACCCACACAACCACGCTACCCGCATACGCCACGGGCAGCGTGGTATTCTTTTCCTCCGGTGATTGCTTTGGTGCCACCATCATAATACCCTGGCCAAGCATCCCTGACTGCTACGAATCATCAGGGCAGATTCATCACTACGGATGCTCAGTGTCAGCCCGGAGCGTGTTGCTGGCCGTTCTTGGTCGCTATGGGATTCACTGACCATAGTCTTCAAACTTAATCCATTTAATTCGAGCGATTTACTTCTGTAGCCAAAAAACATATAATACCCATGAAAACCCACCATAAACAAAGCAACGTCAGCTCTCATAAACTGTTCCGTTTGCGTGCCATTTTATTGATTCTGGCAGCCGTGTTTACCTCGGGCACGGCCATTCTGCATGCTGGCAATGACACTTGGGTGGGCAATACGAGTGTCAATTGGGCCGATTCCAACTGGACCGGTGCCGATAACCCGCCCATTGCTGCCGACGCACTGTTTTTTGGTGCGGCCGGCACATCGGGCACCACGTTGAACAACAACCTGACGGCGGCCACTTCGTTTGCCGGGCTGACTTTCAACCCGGGAGCCAGCAGCTTTGTCCTGAACGGCAACCAGATCACCACCAGTGCAGCCTTATATGATTATGCCTTGAACCCTGAGATCATCAACTTGCCGGTTGTCTTGGGCGTGGCCTCCCACTCACTAACCGTCGTTGGCGGCGGTTCCCTGCTGGTTGGCGGTGTCATTTCGGGCGCCGGTTTTGGCATAAGCCTTAACGGCGAGGGATTGGTTACCTTGACCAATGCCAATACTTACACTGGCGCCACCACGGTCACATCCGGCACGCTCACGCTGGATTTCAATGACGGTGGTCAGGTCAACAATATCGTCAGCGCCAGTTCGGCCCTCTCGCTTGGAGGCGGCACGTTGAATATTAATGGCGGCGTTTCCACGGCCAGCAGCCAGACTTTTGCCTCAACATCGTTTACGGCAGGCCGGTCCGCAATTTCCGCTGCCCCCGCTTCGGGGACCACCAGTCTGCCGACGGTGGCCTTGGGGGCTGTTCCGACGGCCAGTGTTCCTCCTGGTACGACTGTGGTATATGTCGGCCCGGCCACTATTGGTCCGACCGGTACTGTACCGGCCTCGGCGATCATCACCACCACCACTGCCGGCACGGGGGCGGCCACCAGTGGCACGGTTGGTTTTTTTGGCGTGTCGAATAATGGTCCTTATGCGACAGTGGGTTTGTATGATTGGGCCAGCACGGATCCTGCCGCCGGTGGGGCAGGAACATCACCTTATACAATAATTGGTGGCAGTCAGGTGACGGGTTATTATCAGACAACCGGCATCACGACGGCCGGCAATTACGACGTCAATCCTTCTGGGGTGAACAGCTTGGGCAACGCCGGCGGGGCGCAAACCCTTCGGTTTAATAATCCAGCGGGCACGAATGTGACCTTTACTGCGACCACGGCCCAAAACATTCAAGGCATTCTTGTGACGCCCAACATGGCGAACACCAACGTCTTTATGTCGGGGGCGGCCGATGGCTTGGAATTTGTTCGGTCCACCACTGCGCACAATGCTTATGGCGTCATCTGGCAAAACAACACCGAGGGTTTTTTGGATATCATTTGCGCCATTGAACCTGGTCGGGAGGCGGGTCAGGGTCTTGGTTTGGTGCAGGCCGGGCCCGGCACGGTATATTATCAAAACGTCACGCAGGGGGATCCGTATGAATTATCCACCTACCTGAATGGCGGTTATTCCATGATCCTATCCAACAGCGCCTTTGGGGCCCAAGGCACGGGTAGCATGGTCTATTTGAATGGCGGGACTGTGGTGGCAAATAACACCTTAACCTTGGACAATGGCGGGGTCAATCAGCGCCCGATTACGTTGCTGGGTAACGGGGGTGGTTTGGCGGCTACCGCCGGACATACTATGACGGTGGATGGAGTTATCGGAAGTGCCACGGGAACGGGCCCATTGGTCATCGGCATTCCTGCATCATCGGCCAACGGGAATGTGGCGGGTTTACTACCCGGCACGGGCACGGGCACGGCCAACACCACCGCGTTATATGGTGCGGGTACGGTGGTGCTGAATGGTGCTGGCAACTTTTTCTATGGCGGGGCGATTGTCACCGCCGGAGCCACTTTGAATATCAACAGCATGTGGCAGTTGGGTGGTGCCGATTACGATGGGGGGTTGATCCTGACCAATGGCACTTTACAATATAATACAACTCTGGCAACCGGCACTGCGGGTGGCTACGAAGATGTTACCGTCAACAGCGCGGCCACACCAGTGGTTCAGCCGGTGACTATTTTGGGCAGTTCGGCCATTGATATAAACGGTCATGTTATTAGCTATGCCAATCCAATCGGTAACGGTGGCAGCGGCTCATTGACGGTGGCCAACTCGGGGTCGCCGGGCGTGGGTGGGTTGTATCTGTCTGGCGGGTTTTCTTATACCGGCGGCACCATTGTAGCTGCGGGGGCGGTCCTGGGGATTACCAATACGGTTCCGGGCAATGTTGTCTGGACCGCTGGTTCGTATGCGGCCCTTTCCGCGACCTCCACGGCAACGGTGTCCGGCACGGTCGCCACGACCAATGTTTCGGTGGATGTGATCGGCTCAAGCCTGACCACCGGCACTTATACCTTGTTGACCGCCACGGGCGGCATCACCAGCGGGTCCACCGTTAACGCCACGCCATTTGGGACGGGGGTCATTGCCAGCGGTTACGGTGGCACCGTGTCCATCAGCGGTAATTCAATCATCCTGACCGTGGTGCAATTAGGGGTCGCCGCCACGTGGACGGATGGATTGGCTGATCAGAACTGGTCGGAAGGGGGCAACTGGAGCGGTGGCTCTGTGCCACAAAACCCCGGTGATGTCGCCACCTTCGGGACCGGTGGCGTGGGCAGCCCGGTGAATTTGAATGTAAGTGAAACCGTGGGTGGAATTGTCTTTAACAATGTCAGTTCCTACACCATCACGAATTCTGCCAACACGCTGACGCTAGACAACAAGGGCAACATTGTGGGGATAACTGTTTCAGCCGGTACGGCGAACGCCATTAACACGCCAGTGAGCATGAACGGCAATGTTGTCGCCACCATCAGTTCGGGGGACACGTTGACATTGGGGGGTGTGGTTGCCAACAAAACCAGTGCGGAGACGGTGACGGCCACAGGCGGTGGAACTTTGATTCTTACGAATGCAAACACTTATGGGCCTTCGGCCGGGACAGCAGGCACCATCCTGAGCGGCGCCACTTTGCAGGTGGGCAACAATACAGCATTGGGATCCGGTGATGTCAGCGTTACCGCCAACGGCACCTTGCAGGCGGGGGCGACGAGTCTGGCTTTGGGCAACAACCTGACTGTGGCCAATACGCATACCGTCACGGTGGCCAATAATGGGGACACCTTGACGCTAAATGGCGTGATCAGCGGCAGCGGAGCGGTGGCGGCGTCCGGTGCCGGCACCTTGGTGGTGGGAACCGCCAACAACACTTATACCGGTGGCACGACCCTTAACGGGGGCACTGTGAGTCTTTCAGTCGATGGCACGACGGCAGGCAGTGCCGGCAGTCTAGGTGAGGTGCCGGCGACGGCCACGGTCAATAATATCGATTTGAATGGAGGAGATTTATTGGCCACCGCCAACCTGGTCTTGAATGCCACCCGAGGGATCGGTATTGGCGCGACGTCCGGTACCGGGTACGCCACCGGTCTGCTGGATGCCGCCGCCGGGCAGATACTGACGGTTCCGGGCGCAATTGCTTCGGCAGGGAATGCAGGTACGAATAATCTCACGGTGAACAGCGAGGCCGGCAGCACCGGCACGGTGGTGCTGGGCGGGGCAAACTCGTTCAATGGGACGAATATCATCAGCGGTGGCACTGAGCAACTGACCAATTCGCTTGCGTTGCAGGACAGCACCCTGTTCTACAATAACCAGGGCGGAACGTTGGATTTGGGGCCGCTGACGGCGGCCACCTTGGGCGGCCTCGCCGGCAGTCAGAATTTGGTTCTAACCAATAATTCGGCGGCCGCAGTGACGCTGACCTTTGCCAACACCAAGTCGGCAACTGTTTACACGGGCATCCTCAGCGACAACAGCGCCAATAGCTCGCTGATCATCAATGGTTCCAGCGCGGTTCAACTGGGTTCTGGTGCCGTCGGTGGGGCGACATATGGCGGCACCACCACAATTAATGTCGGGTCGTTGATCATCGGCGGGGTCTCAGTTTTGACGGGTACCTTTGATGTGGCCGGATTAAACGGGGTCAGCAGTGCCACGGTGCAGGATACGGCGGTGATCACGACCTCCAATCCCCTGCGTTTGGCTGATCCTCCGGGCAGCGCCACCTATGCTTCCGTTTCCACCCTGACGTTGCTGGGCAACGCCAGGGTAAGCGCACCTTCCTTTAGCTTCGGGAACACCACCCGCGTTCCCAACGGTTGTTTTGTCACGGTGTCCGGGAATGCGTCGCTTTCCATCGCTGGTGACTTTGAACTCAATCTGTCCGAGGGCAGCACCACTGAAAACAATGTGGTTAATCTCAATGGCGGGACCTTGGCGGTGGGTAACTTTACGCTCTCTTTTGCCACGGTCGGATCGCATCAGGCCACCATTAATTTTAACGGCGGGGTGTTGGCGGCCAATGCCAATGACCCGGGCAATTCGTTCTTCCTGCCGGCGTTGACGGCCTTGACCGTCAATGTGACGACCAATGGCGCGCTCATCGATCCCAATAATTACAACATCACCATCGCTGCGCCGATGGCCGGGGCTGGTGGTTTGACCAACTTTGGTCCGGGCACGTTGAGCTTGTCCGGGTCCAACTCATATGCG
>Ga0302320_10004275_pt1 | contig 32488 bp, 29 predicted proteins | sample Bog_T0_3_FD_202130 | JGI IMG/M metagenome (GOLD analysis project Ga0302320, IMG submission 202130) | Peat permafrost microbial communities from Stordalen Mire near Abisko, Sweden - Bog_T0_3 | ecosystem: Environmental > Terrestrial > Soil > Wetlands > Peat | place: Sweden: Abisko, Stordalen Mire... | reverse complement strand
AAAAACGGAGAGGAAGGGGCCCGGGTTTATTGCACAGGTTTGGCTTTTCCGTTCGCCAGCGAGTCCTTGATGATGCCGTCGATCTTTTGGCGGTTTTCGCGGGCCAACTCACCCATCTGCGAGCCGAGCTTGCCCATCTGGCTACCGAATTCGCCCTGTTGCTTTCCGAACTTGCCCATCGAGTCACCGAAGCCGCTCTGTTCCATGGCGATTTTGCCTTGCAATGCGCCGAGCTGGCCCATCACCTGGCCCATCTGCCGCTGCAACTCGCCCAGCTCCTTCTGGTTGATGGTGGTGCCCTGCTTGGCCTGGAGCGTGGTGAGCGCCGCGGTAAGATCGGCGATCTCTTTGGAAAGATCGGGCGTAGGAACATTGGCGGCGCGCATCTGGCTGCCGGCTTCCCGTTGTTGCTGGCCGAGGTCCCTCATCTGCTTGCCCAGGGCCTTCATCTGCTCGCCCAGGTCGTCCATGGGTTTGTCCATCGCTTCAATCTGGGCAACGATGGCGGGATCGTCGACGATGTAGGATTTGTCGTCATGACGGAACCAGAGAAAGTGTCCGTGAGCCATCTGGCGGGCCTTTTCAATCTCGGCCTTGTGTTCGCCGTCCCAGTCGCCGTTGTAGCGCACATGCGTGCCTGGATCCCCCACTAGCGCATATTGCTCGCCGTCATCCATGGTGATGTAGGGGAATGTCTTGAACTCGAACTTGTAGTTGAGGTTCGCAAAATCCTCTCTTGGGATTATTACGTCGATACGGGGCATGGGCTTGATGTCGATTTTTGGGATCGTAATCACCAGCGGTTCGCGGGTCCCTGGGGCCTTCGGAGCCACCAACACGATCGCATTCCCATCGGGCAACGCCGTCGGTTCTCCATCGGGTAAAACGATTGCTTTCCCAACCGCATCCGGAGCGGGCGGCACAGGAGGCGCCGGTGGGCTGGAGGGATCGCTCGCAGCCTGCGGTGCCGTTGCCGGCTCAGGGATTGGCGCTGGCTTCGGCGTTGCGTCGTCCGTCACCTGCTCGGGTGTTGACTGGCCTGTGACCGCAGCGGGCTGCGTCGTTTGTATCGTGGCTTCCACCGCGGTTTTGTCCGCTGCTTCCACGCGAACGAGTGTTGTTGCGGCCAGGAGTGCGACGGGCACGAGAAGGACTGCTAGCAGCGCGCGGCGGCCCGCGGCGGCGAAAGCGTGACGGAAACTGGATTCGTTCAAGAGGAGCTCGATGCGTTCAGAAAGGTGACTGGTGCGTGCCATGGCAACTCCTGTGAGGGTTGGGCGCGGGAGAGCCGCGAATTCGAGAAGGATCTGGGCGTAGGAGGAGCGGCTGGCGGCCTGCTCCAGGCCGGCGCGGTCGCTGATGGCTTCGCCCAGTTCGTAGAGTTTGCGCTTGAGCCACCAGCCGAGGGGGCTGAACCAGAAGAGTGCTGCATAGAACGCGGCCAGAATCTGGAGATAGAAGTCGCCCTGGCGGATGTGCGAGCGCTCGTGGGCAAGCACGATGCGCAGCTTCTCTTCGTCCCAGCTGGCGTAGTCGGCGGGAAGAACAATGCCGGAGCCAATGTTGACCGGCGACGCCACGCGCGCGCTGGAGCGGAGATGCGTGAGCGTGCCTTCGTTGCATTGCACGGATTCCGGCTGGCGGTGCGAGGGGATTGGGGTTGCCGTGAGCCACAACCGCAATGCGGTTGCGATTCCTAGAACGAGACGCAAAAGGAGAAGGGCAAAGACTGCGAGATAGAAACGCCAGGCCATCCGTGCGAAGCTGATGGGAAGCGGGGCGGCTTTGGGTGTTGTGTCGGTGACTGTTGGAGCCGCAGGCAACGAACTGAAAGCGGTCGGCGACGGAACATCTGCGATTGCAGGGCTTGCCGGCTCGTCGGCGGGGCTGTCCAGCTGCCCGGTTGTGATCACCGGAGATGGATAACGGGAGCCGTCATACCGGGAAGCCGTTGTTTCGGCGCTCGGTTCGGCCACAACTTGCTGCGACCTCCATTCGGGTGGGGCGGACGTTTGAGGCTGGGACGCCAGTCCCGGGAGACGCAACGCAACCGAATCGGGCAACACGTGCCAGCGCGACAACAGGGGCAGGGCGAGGGCGGCCATCAGAACCAGCGCCCACGCAACTTTCTGGACCAGCACGTTGCCTACGCCAAGCAGCCGCAGGCCAGCCCACACGGCTACAGCGGCAACCAGGGCTCGCAGCGAGGCTTCGATAAGAAGTGGAACCAGGGCTGAAATCATGGCGTCTCCTTAAGGATTTGACGACTTGGGCGAGAAAGCGCGGGGCTTGGAGTGGGAGGAGACATGCGGGGCAACGGCTGCTTTCTGCACCTGCGCGATACGGTCCGCGAGTCTCTGCAGCTCCTCTTGGTCAAGCACCTTGGAATCGACCATGCCGACCAGCAAGGCTTCTACCGAGCCCTCGCAGAACCAGTCCACGATGCGTTTGACGGCGCGGCCGGCAACACGCTGACGCGACTGCGCGGGCCGGTAAAGGAACGTGCGGTTCTCGACCGAGTGGGCCAGGTAGCCCTTCTCCTCGAGTCTCCGCAGTACAGTGCGAATGGTCGAATCTTTCAGCGGTCGGCCGAGCTCTTCGCGAACTTGCTCCGCGGTTACGGCGCTGAGACGCCAGACGATGGCGAGAATGCTGCGCTCGAGTTCGCCGAGCTCAGCAGGATCGTGACCGGAGGTAGTGTTACCTGTCATAGTGTTACTGACTGTAGCACATAAAAGAGGTGAGCCGTCAAGCGCGATTCTTAATTTTTTCTTCACGGCGCGGTTTAGGTGGCGGAGCTGCTCGAGGTCTCGGGGGCAACTTCGGAGTTCGGGTGTAGCGTGGGGTCGTCGGGGATGAAGAACTGGAAGACGGTGCCTGAGGATTTTCCCGCAGATGCCGTCCGGCTGCGGACCTGGATGATGCCGTGATGCTTGGTGATAATTTCATGGCTCACCCAAAGGCCCAGGCCCGTGCCAGTAATTTCCTTGGTGGTGAAGAAGGCTTCGAAGGCGCGTTTGCGGGCCTCTGCATCCATGCCGGTGCCCGTGTCGGCAGTGGTGAAGCGAACCCCGGTTTGCTCGGGGTGTTTCCAACTTCTCGAGAGGCGTGCGCGTACCATTAACCGTCCTCCAGGACTGGAAGCGTCAATGGAGTTGCCCACCAGGTTGGCGAACACCTGGCGGATTTCGCCGGCGAAGCAGAAGAGATCGAGGTCGGGGTCGTATTTGCGCTCCACCTGAATGTTGAGGGAGTTGAAGCGGCCCTGGTAGAGCGAAAGGATGGAGTCAAGAAGATCCGACATTTTGGTGCGCGCCGGCAGCGTGGGCTGGCGATAGAAACGCAGAGTTTGCTGCGTGATTTCGGCAATGCGGCGCACCTCGTACTCGGCCATGGTGACGTAATTGAGCGCAGGGTCGTGGAGATCGCAATAGTTGCGCAGCAGAAACAGCAGGTTGGTGATGGCCTCCAGCGGATTGTTGATTTCGTGCGCAATGGACGCGGCGAGGCGCCCGGTGACCGCCAGCTTTTCCGCTTTGCGCAAGGACTCCTCGCTGCGTTTGCGGTCGCTCGCGTCGAGAACGATAATGCCAGCCCAACGAATCTGGTGCTGAGTGGTCCGCACAGGATATGCGCTGATGAGCCATGTCCAGGGCCGGCCGTTTTTTCCGCCCTGGCCAGTGATTTCAAAGCTGCGCATCGACTCCTGCTCGCTGAAGACGCGCTGGATTGCATTCTCGATCTGTTGAGCTACCTGCGGGGGGAAGATTTCCGGTAGAGTGCGGCCAAGAAGACGGCTAGGGGAAAATTTCGCCAGGTCGGCAAACACCTGGTTCACGCGAGTGAAGCGGTATCCGCGGTCAAAAAAGGCCAGGCCGATGGGGGCGTTGGCCAACATGGAATCGAGCAGGGAAAGTGTGTCATTGAGGCCGGAGCGCTGCTCGGCGATGGAGGCGACCATGCTGTTAAAGGCCTCAATCAATTCACCGATCTCGTTCTGAATGCGTCCGCCTTTCAAGGGGAAGCCTGCGCTGCTTTCGGGATCGGCCATGAGGGAGCGGGTGCCTCGCTGCAGAATGGCTAGCGGCCGCGAGATGGTGCCGGCCATCATGAGCACGAGCAACGCGGAGGCGATGATCCAGATGATGCCGAACAGCAGGGTCGATCGAAGAATGGAATCGCGTTGTTCGCGCGACCATTCCTTGCGGTATTCCACCCACGCGTAGCCGCGCAGATTAGTTCCGGTATAGATGGCGGCAGCGCTTTCCCAGCGATCGTCGTAGGCAAAAAAGAGGGGGTCGTGGCTGCGGATGCGGGGCAGCTCGGCGAGTTCGGCCGAGTTGAGCGTAGTCTGGTCGGCCTCGCCCTTGCTGACGAACAGGACGTTGCCTGCTGAATCCGTAACCTTGGCGAAGGCCACGGTGGGCGCCTCGCCGATCATCCTCACAGAAAGGCCAACCCAGCCGGGACGATTCTGGAGCAAGGCCTCGCTGGATTGCAACGCCACCGAAGTGGCTTCGTAAGAGAGGCGCACGCGGGCGCGCTCGAACACTTCCTGGTTCTGTTGGCGGAACAGCACGATGGCAAACAGGCCAATGGAGAGCGTTTCAAGCAGCAGAAGCCCTGCGAGCATCTGCCAGCGAATTGTCCGTGGCCACCAGCGCATGGGGAAATGCCTGTCTTTGACCTCAAGTGTATCGGAAGTGGCACTTATCGAGGGTGCCGCGACCGAGGCGCGGTCTTGCGAGCGACCTGTTCAGCGCTTTAGGGCGAGGGATAGGGCGTCGGCGATCTGGCGGCCATGAAAGCGCCCGTTTTCAATGAAGATTTCGCTGGTTCGCGAACCGGCAACCACTACGCCCGCAAGGTAGATGCCGGGTACATTGCTCTCCAGTGTTTTGGGGTCGCAGGCCGGCAGTTTGTCTGGCCCTTCAAGGCGGACGCCAAGACGTTCGAGGAAGGTGAAGTCGGGGTGGTAGCCGGTCATGGCGAAGACGAAGTCGTTATGGAGGGTAACTGGGCCGTCAGGGGTTTCGAGAAGGAGGGTGTCGGGGGTGATTTCCACTACGTCGGTATGGAAGTAGGCCGTTACCTCGCCCGCCTTGATGCGGTTTTCGATATCGGGTTTGATCCAGTATTTTACGTTCGGTGTAACTCCGGGGCCGCGGTAGATGAGGGTAACGCGAGCGCCATGACGCCACAATTCGAGCGCGGCAATCGCAGCTGAATTCTTTCCGCCGATCACGGCCACGTCGAGCCCGTAGAAGGGATGCGGATCGTTGTAATAGTGGTGGACCTTGCCGAGATTTTCGCCGGGGATGTTCATCCAATTCGGCAGGTCGTAGTATCCGGTGGCGATGACCAACTTGCGCGCGCGCAGGACGGAGGAGCGATCGAAACGGTCCACGCTGTGGACGGTGAACGCGCCGTCGCTGCCGGAGATGGAATCGACTCGAAGGTATTGCCGGATGTCGAGCTTGTAGAAGGCGGCAACCAGGCGGTAATACTCCAGCGCTTCATTGCGATTCGGTTTGGCGTTGATGCTGGGAAATGGGATACCGCCGATTTCAAGCAATTCCGACGTGGTGAAAAACGTCATGTGCGCCGGGTAATGGAAGAGCGAATTGCAGACGCATCCCTTGTCTACGAGCACGGCGGTCAAGCCGGATTTTTGCGCTTCGATGGCGCAGGCGAGGCCGGTGGGGCCGGCGCCGACCACGAGAAGATCGAAAAGAGCGGAATCACTCATGCTTCTAGATTAGGGCATGGCGGCGAATTTGCAGGAGAGCGCGGCTCTTATTGCTCTCCGGCCAGGGATGCCGGTGGGAGCGAAGCAGCCTCAGTGTGCGGCCGAACCGCCGCCTCCAACCTTGAAATATTTGGTGAGGAGAACGAGTGGAGCTGCAACCAGCGTGATGACGCCGATCCAGTGAAAGCAGTCCATGAACGCCAGCAGGTGGACCTGCGCTTGGAACTGGCCATATACGTGGGCGTAGGCGGCGCGCAGAGCGTCGGCCTTGGAGTACCCGTGAGCCTGAAGATAAGCGGACGACTGGGCGATCTGCTGTTGCAGAGCCGGGGACGAGGGCGCCAGATTTGCACCAAGCGTGGACTGGTGGAAGTTGCTTCGCCTTTCCGAGAGCGTGTTGATGAACGCGATTCCGAAACTGCCGCCCCAGTTGCGGAAGAAGTTGGTGAGCGATGAGGCCTTGTTGTTCTGGCCGGGCTTGAGCTTCGAGTAGGCGATCACGGTGAGCGGGACGAAGAAAAAGGCATAGCCGAGCCCCTGCAGCGCGCGGGCCCAGGCGTAGTGGGCATAGTCCGTGTCGAGATTGAAGTGGCTGTAGTGGAGGAACGAAAGGCCGACGACGACCAAAGCGCCAAACAGGAGAATGCGAGGCTGAATGATTTTCCGCTGCACCAGTTGCGCACCCACCGGAGCGAGCAGTGTGATGACAAATGCACCGGGACCGAGGACGAGGCCGGCATCGATGGCACGGTATCCGTAAAGCGATTGCAGGATCTGGGGAATCATGGTGGTTGACGCGAACAGGCCGAAGCCGAAGACGAAGTAGAAGACATTGGCGATGGCGAAGTTTCGCGTTTTCAGAAGACGGAATTCGATGACGGGATCAGCCAGGTGAAGTTCCCAGAAAACAGCCGCTACCAGGCACCCGACGCCGACGACAAACATGGCGGTGATGAACGAGGAGCCGAACCAGTCGTCGATCTGCCCACGATCGAGCAGGACCTCAAGGGCGCCGGAACCTAGCCCAATTAGCGCGATGCCGATGCCATCGACGCGGAGTTTGCCGTTTGCGTCCCGTACCGTCTTGCGCTCCTCGGCAAAGGCCGGCGGATCGTGGACGAAGCGCGTGGTGAGGAAGATGGAGAGGAGCCCGATGGGAATGTTGATGAAGAAGATCCAGCGCCAGTTGAAATTGTCCGTGATCCAGCCGCCGAGGACCGGACCAATGGCGGGCGCTGTGACGATGGCCATGGTGTAGAGCGCGAAAGCGGACGCGCGCTTGTCTGGCGGAAAAGTGTCAACGAGGATCGCCTGCTCGACAGGCGCGAGTCCGCCGCCGCCGATGCCTTGCAACACGCGTGCAATCAGCATCACACTCAAGCTCGGAGCCAGCCCGCAGAGCAGAGATGTGGCCGTGAAGAGAGCCACGCAGAGCACGTAGTAATTCTTGCGGCCCAGCACACGCGACAGCCACGCCGACAAGGGAAGCACAACGGCGTTTGCGACCAGGTAGGTGGTGAGGATCCAGGTAACCTCGTCATAGGAGCGGCCGAGCCCGCCGGCAATGTAAGGCAGGGAGACGTTGGCGATGGAGGTGTCAAGCAGCTCCATGAAAGTGGCCAGGGTGACGGTGAGGGCGATGACCCAGGGGTTGATGGTGGGTCTGGCAGCTGTGCGGGGCGGGGCCACCAGTTGCGGAGCGGGAGGGGAAAGGGCGGGCGCGGCGGATGCGGTCACAATCGGCTCCGGTGATAAAATGAGACTGATCGGTCTCGTATTTCATCAGATTCAGCCCGGTTCATAAACGATGGATTTTTTGTGTTCCGAGCCGTGGCGGTGGGACGATTGGTGAGGGCTTTGGAAATGGCAAGAACGGAAGGCTTGGCAATGAGGAAAGGCGAAATGACGCGGCAGCGGATTCTGGTGCTGGCAGCTACCGTTTTTAACCAAAAGGGGTTTGCCGGGACTGCGCTTTCTGACCTGATGGAGGCGACGGGGCTCGAGAAGGGCGGGATATATCGTCACTTCGAAAGCAAGCAAGCGCTGGCGGAAGCGGCGTTCGATCATGCGTGGAAGATCGCCATGGACGTGCGCTTTGAGGGGACGGAGACGGAGGCCAATGCGGTTGACGGCCTGCGGCTGCTGGTGCGGAACTTCCGGGAACGTCGGCCGGAGCTTGTGCCGGGAGGGTGTCCTTTGCTGAATACGGCGACGGAAGCGGACGACGGCAATCCTGGATTGCGGGAGAAGGCTGTTGGGGCATTGAACTACTGGCTGGACCGGTTGAAGCCGGTGATCGAAATCGGCAAGGAGCGGGGCGAGATTCGTGCCGACGTGGATTCGGCGAAGCTGGCGACGCTGATCGTGAGCACGCTGGAAGGCGGTCTGATGGTAAGCCTTCTGCAACGCAACAATGCGGCAGTCGGGGTGGCTTGCGATCACCTGGAGGAGTATCTCGAGGCAGAGGTGCGGGCGAAGTGATGGTAGAACGGTAGAAAGCATTGGTAGAAAGGTAGAATCCGATGGCCTTGAGCATCAAAGACGAAGAGACAGATCGGCTTGCTCGGGAAGTCGCACAATTGAACGGCGAAACTGTGACCATGGCCGTCAAGATCGCTCTTAAAGAGCGATTGGAGCGCCAAAGACCAAACCCGAAGGCGGGTCTTGCGGCGTGGCTGATGGAAATCAGCCGCGAGACCGGTCCGATGATGAACGATGGCAGGACTTCGAAGGAGCTGATGGATGAGCTTTACGACCCCGAGACCGGGCTGCCGAAATGATCGTCGATACCTCGGCCCTGATCGCCATTCTGAAGAGTGAACCGGAGGCGGAAACCTTATCTGAGGCGATAGAGGCGGCGACGGTCGTGCGAATTTCGGCTGCGTCGTATCTGGAGTCGTTCATCGTTGTCGATGGATACAGGAACCCGAATCTGAGAGCCAGACTCGAAGTCATTTTCGAAAATCCCGGTCTCGTTATTGAGCCCGTTACTTTCGAGCAGGCAAAGATTGCGCGGCAAGCCTACCGGGATTTCGGCAAATGGAGCGGGCATCCGGCGGGGTTGAACTTCGGGGACTGCTTTAGCTATGCCCTCGCGCGTGACAAACGCGAGCCGATCCTCTTCAAGGGCGATGATTTCAATCACACGGATTTGCGATCGGCGTTGCCAACCCCATAGTTCCGCGCAGGCTCTAGACTAGAGCGGAGGGCTTTTTCGATGACGACGATCCGGCAGGAAGATTTTATTGCGAGTGTGGCGGGGGCGCTGCAGTACATCAGCTATTACCACCCGGTTGACTACATTACCAGTCTGGCCAAAGCGTATGAAAAAGAGCAGTCGCATGCGGCGAAGGATGCCATGGCGCAGATCCTGATCAACAGCCGGATGTGCTTTGAGGGTCACAGGCCGATTTGCCAGGATACGGGGATCGTGAATGCGTTTGTGAAGGTGGGCCTGGATGTGCACTTTGAGGCAGGGCCGGGCGAGGACGTAAAAGACCTGCAGCAGATGGTGGACGAGGGGGTGCGGCGCGCGTATCTGGATCCGTCGAACAAACTGCGTGCGTCGTTGCAGGCCGATCCCGCGGGCAAGCGCGTGAACACGAAAGACAACACTCCCGCCGTGGTGAACGTGGAGCTGGTAAAGGGCAACAAGGTGGATGTGACGGTTGCGGCCAAGGGCGGCGGGTCGGAAGCGAAAAGCAAATTCGCCATGCTGAATCCGTCGGATTCGGTGGTTGAGTGGGTGCTGAAGACGGTGCCGACGATGGGCGCGGGATGGTGCCCGCCGGGGATGCTGGGGATTGGGATTGGCGGCACCGCGGAAAAGGCGATGCTGCTGGCGAAGCAGTCCCTGATGGACCCGATCGACATACAGGACTTGATCGAACGCGGGCCGAAGACGACCGCCGAGAAGTTGCGCGTGGAGCTCTACGATAAGGTGAACCGGCTGGGGATTGGCGCGCAGGGACTGGGCGGGCTGACGACGGTGCTGGATGTGAAGGTGCTGGACACGCCGGCGCACGCGGCGAATCTGCCGGTGGCGATGATTCCCAATTGCGCGGCTACTCGGCACGCGCATTTTGTGCTGGATGGATCGGGCCCGGTGTATCTCGATCCGCCCGCGCTCGAGGACTGGCCGAAGCATACGTACGATGTGTCGGGGGCGCGACGCGTGAATCTCGACACGGTGACGAAGGCGGACGTTGCGACGTGGAAGCCGGGCGAGGTGCTGCTGCTTTCAGGAAAGCTGCTGACGGGGCGCGATGCGGCGCACAAGCGCATGACGGACATGCTGAACCGCGGAGAGAAACTGCCGGTCGACTTTACGGGGCGATTTATCTACTACGTGGGGCCGGTGGATCCGGTGCGCGACGAGGTAGTTGGGCCTGCGGGGCCGACGACAGCAACGCGCATGGACAAGTTCACGCGGCAGATGCTGGCGGAGACGGGACTGCTGGGCATGGTGGGCAAGGCGGAGCGCGGCCCGACGGCGATTGAGGCGATCAAGGAGTTTGGCGCGGTGTACCTGATGGCGGTGGGTGGCGCGGCGTACCTTGTGTCGAAGGCGATTCTAAGCTCGCGGCTGCTGGCTTTCGAGGACCTGGGGATGGAAGCGATCTACGAGTTCGTCGTGAAGGATATGCCGGTGACGGTGGCGGTGGACTCGAAGGGGACCAGCGTTCACCAGACGGGGCCGGCGGAGTGGCAGAAGCGGATCGCGGGGATTCCGATTTTGCAGTGAGGGAAAACAGCTTTTAGCCTCCAGCTTTGGATTTTGTCGACGGGCATTTTCGTGTGTCTTTTTTTTTCGACCTGTTTTGACTCGTGTGTCCGGGGCGGAATTGTCAGTCATTCTTCGCGGGTTGGTGGGGTGGTTGCATCGATGGCGCGAGTGATGCATTCTGACTGACTGATTTCCAGGCGCATCCGTGCATTCTGATTGAATAGCCCAGGCCGATTTTGGCCATTAACGCATCCAAGCAGGGCGTTTTTTGGGGCTTTTGCGCGCATTTTGCGAGGTTGTTTTGCACTGGAAATGGTGCAGGTCCAAGAGTGGAGTGAGTTCGAACCCCGGTCCATAAATGCGAGGGACCGGGGGCACCCAGAGCGAGGGGCGGAAGTTCGTTCCCGTGTGCCCAAGGGTGGGGGTACCCTCGGTCGCTCGTCATTATGGTCCAACCTGAAAATGCAAAAGCAAAAGCTATAAGAAACAATAGATACGAAGTATCCCACCTTAACCGCGATGAAGCCGCGGTGAAGGTGGGGCACCGGGACGCGGGGCACCGGTGTGAGCCGTTTTTGGGGCGTAACTTGAAATCAGGTTTTGCGGATATTGCCACGCTGATACCAAACCGACCAAGAAGAAAGGCTGAGGTGCCGAAGTCATGGTTCGAAGGATCGTGTTCGGGATTGCTCTCCTGATGAGCGCGGGATTCGCTAGCGCGCAACGGCCTGCTCCTTTGCAGGATGAGCTTGCCGACAAACTGGTGGGCGCATGGAATCTGGATGGAAGTGTGATGGGGCGGCAGGCGCATCATCGGTTGCGGGCTCAGTGGGTGCTGGGACATGAATTCCTGAGACTGGAAGAGGAGACGAGTGCGGACGCACCGGCTTCCGAGTCGCGCTACGAAGCGATCTGGTTTCTAGGCTATGACGATGTTGACCGGCATTACGTTCTGCACCTGATGGATCTGTTCGGGGGGCGGTTTTCCGAGACGCTCGGCAACGGCGTGCGCGACGGGAATGTGTTGCGCTTCAACTTTGAATATCCCGACGGGCCGTTTCGCACGACTTGGGCTTGGGACGATGCTTCGAAAAGTTGGAAGTGGCACATGGAACAGAAAAACAAGGCGGGGGAGTGGACGACGTTTGCGGATTTCTGGATGACGCCTGGGAAGGGGTTCTAACTCGTGGCAGGCGACAGGGGCTGAAGCCCGACGAATATTTTGCGGCATTTTCGGCACGAGTAAACTCGTGCCCTGATACAGGCGCGGTGTGGAGTTTGTCGTATCCCACCCTGGATCACCCCATCGGACAAAGATCGTCCGCCGGGGACCCCGATAGCTGCAAAAACAAAGACGTCGCGAGTATGGGGTACCCGTGTGGGACTAAACTCTTCCATTCCAGGTGCCCAAATGCAAGGCACCTGAGGCACCCGCTCTTAGCGGGGACTGAGTGAATTCTTTAGGCGGGCTTTGTGCCGGCTAGCAGGGCTAGTTCGCGCCACTTCCAGTGACAATCTACGTCGATGAAGCCTAGTTCGCGGAGCCAGGTGAGCTGCGTCTCGAGTGAGAGCAGCTTGTTGGAGGGGTCTTCCGTGCCCATGGCAATGGCTTTCAGGAATTCGGCGTGGAGGTGCAGTGTGGGCGAGGCTACGTGCTCGAGATTGAGGAAGACGCCGCCGGGAGAGAGGAGCTCGAAGATTTCGGCGTAGAGAGAACGCTTGCGGAGGTGCGGCACGTGGTGGATGGCGAAGCTGGAGACGATGGCGTCGAATTCGCCGAGGGCTGGCAGCGGGTTTACTAGGTCGTGCGCGACGACCGTGATGGCGCTCTGGGAGGCGAAGAGTTTCTTGAGCGTCTCGAGCATGGCGGGCGAGAAGTCGAGCGCGACGAAGCTTGCGTGGGGACGAGCTGCTTTGACAAGCGAGAGGAGACGGCCGCCGCCGCTGCCGAGGTCGAGAATGCGGCGCGGGGCGGTGGGCATGAATTCGAGCAGGGTGGCTTCGCCTTCTACGCGATGAGGGATGGAGTCGGCGCGGCGGAGGTATTCAAGCGCGTGGTCGGCGGAGGACCAGAGGTTCACTTCAGGGGAGTGGGAAGCGGAAGTAGCCATGGAGCGATTGGAACGCAGGCGCGACGCCCTAGTCCAATAGAAAGGGATTATCGGGCGGGTTGGCGGCGGTTATGGGATTTGGCTTTCGCGGTTGAGGTGCGGCGGGATTTGAGGAATTTGTAGAGAGCCCAGGAGAGGCCGAGGACCACGAGGCCGATATAGAGGTAGAGGATGGGCGTGGACCAGGCGGCAACGGAGTTTCGCCAGAAGCGGACGACCTGGCGGCCGTAGCGGAAGCCGAGCCATCCGACGAGGCCGTAACGGGTGATGCGCGCGGCGATGTAGGAGGCGAGAAATTTTCCTCGCGAGACGCCGAGGGCTCCAGCGGCGAGGAGAAAAGGCGTGAGTGGGATGGGTGGGGGCAATACCGCGGCGCAGAAGATGGCGAGCGATCCGTGCTGCTCGATCCATTTGTCGATGCGCCGGCGGATTCTTGGCGAGACATGCTTTTCGAGCGCGGGCACACCGCCTTTGCGGCCGGTGTTCCAGGTGAAGTAGCCGCCGACAAGGGAGCCGGCAATGGCCAGCGCAACGAGCGCGAGGACGCGCAGGGCCGTGGTGCCGGGATGCACCGCGATGAGGAGGAGCAGCAGATCGGTGGTGCCGGGGATGGGAAGCGGGACGATGGAGGAATCGATGATGGCGATGACAAAGATGCCGAATGCGCCGAAGTTGAGAAGCCAGCGGACGAGTGGAGTGGAGGTGGGCGAGGCGGGGTGACACTGAGCGGATTGCAGGGTGAGCGCCAGAACCGCAAGAGCCGGCAGGGCGATGTTGGATGGTGTTGGGCCCAGAGGGAATACGAGGCTCACAGGTCGGATACCTTTCCGGCGGGGTCACCGCGAAGCTGCGTCTCAGGGATAGTCGGTCAATAGGGTGAGATGCAGAAGGGCGGGGATCAGTGGTCGGGGGATAGTTGTCAGTGGTCAGTTGTCAGGTAGGCGCGAGGGGGAGTCGGTTCTTTCCCACTCATCCGCAGAAGCCGCAGATGAATGGGGCATCCGGCGGGGAAGCAGGGAACAGGAGCAGGGAAAACTTTTGAGGAGGAGTGAACTGCGAGCCCACCCTTCCGCATGAGGTCGCGGAAGGATGAGGCACCCGGTTCTTTGAGGGAGAACGGGGTCAGAGCGAAAGCAAGCACAACCGCAGATCCTTCACTAAGTTCCGGATGACGGGTGCGCTAGGCGTGGTTGATGTAGCCCATGCCGGTCAGGAGGCCGCGCATGTAGGCGAAGCTCTCGATGACGCCGGGCATGGGGTCGTCGCCATGAATCTCGTATTCGAGATCGACGAAGTTAGGGTACTTGATGTCGATGAGGGCCTGGAAGATTTCGCGGAAGGGGATGACACCTTCGCCGACGGCTACCTGGTTTTCACGGCTGCTGTAGCTGGTGAGATCTTTTACGTGCATGTCGTAGAGGCGCGAGCCGGTGGCGTGGATGGCTTCCACAACGTTGGCGTCGGCGCGGACGGCGTGGCCCACGTCAATGCAGAAGCCGATGCGGGGATCCATGTCCTTGATGGCCTTGAGCACGTCAAAGGGCGACGGGAAGAATTTGTCTTCGGGGCCGTGATTGTGGATGGCGATCTTGATGTCGTATTCCTTGACGTATTTTTCGATCCACTTGAGGGACTCGGGCGTGGGATCGCCGGCGACGATGGTGTGGATGCCGGCGCGTTTGCAGTACTCGAACTTGCCGCGAATGTCTTTGTCGTCGGCCGTGGGGAAATAGATGGTTCCGGCGGCATGGAGCTTGATGCCGGCGGCTGCGTAGTCGGCCAGGGCCTGGTCTTCCGCGGCGGGGTCCATAGGCAGGTGATCTTTGGTGTCTTTGCAGTTGAGATCGGTGAGATTGAGCTGCTTGAGAAAGCCGAGCATCTGGGCGCGGGTGAAATTGCGGAACGTGTAACTGCAGACGCCGAGCTTGATGGGCGAGGGCTTGCCGGTTTCCTTGAGCGCCTCAGCGACAGCGGGGGCGGCGCCGGAAGTGACGACTGCGGCGGCTGCCGCGAGTGCGCCGGATTGCACGAACGTGCGGCGAGACAGATTCGATTTCATAGATTGTAAATTTTCCCTTCTTCTACCAGTTGATCCAGGAATGATTGCCGATGGATGAAAAGGTGGCAACAGCCGTTATAGACCATGACGGTTGGGGTTGCATAGGAGGGGAGAGACAGCTGCTAGCTTCTAGCTCCTAGCGCCTAGCTGCTTGCGCAGGGGTTCTAGCTTTCAGCTCTCAGCCTGTTCGCGCCCGTTGGGCGCTGGGGGAAAAGCGCAGGGAGGAGTTCCTTCTCTCCCACTCATCGCGATGAAACTGCGATGAATGGGGCACCCGAGTTTCTTTCTGGACAAAGGAAAACCCCACGACGCTTGAGCGCAGTGGGGTGGGATAGTGCGAATGCGATGGGGGCTACTGCTTGCCGAAGCGGTAGACTATGCCGCCGGTGAAGCCGAGGCCATATTGAATGCTGCTGCCGAAGCCGGTGGCGTGGATTTCAGGGGCGAGCTTGAGGCCGATGTTGGGGGCGAAGTTGTATTCGGCGATGACGCTGCCGTTGGCGGCGAAGGTGTAGCCGTCAGGGAAGAGGCCCAGAGTCTTTGCGCCAAAGCCGTTGGTATCTGCGGAGAAATTTCCGTAGGCGATGCCGCCGAGGACTCGGCCCGAGATGGAGAACCTGGGCTGCATATAGAAGCGGTAGGTCGGGCCGGCCATGCCGTCGTACTGGCTGATGGCGGGGCGGGTGACGTTGGTGGGGTTGAGGCCCACATAGGCAGTGCCGTAGTAGCCGCGGCCGTCAAGCGTGAGGCCGAGGCGCTCATTGAAGTAGCGGGTACCGCCGGTGTCCCACGCGTAGTAGGTGAGGCGCTGGAGCGAAGGGCCGGGCTGGAAGCGGAGATAGCCCATGTCGGCAAAGAGCTCGTAGCGGTGGGCGTAGACATCGTGCATGGCGGCGGCGCGGCGCTGTTCACGGCGGGCGCGGATGCGGGCCTGCACACTCAGCTGGGAAGCAGACTGGGCCTCAGCAGACTGGCCGCTGGGCTGGGAAGCATTGGGATTCTGTGCCGCGTCGGGCGCCTGCCCAGGCAACTCGGCGAGGGCCAGGTCGACATGTGCGGGGCCTGCCGGGGCGACACCTTGGGAAGAGGAGGAACTTTCAGATGGGTAAAGGCTGCTGGAGTTTTGTGCCAGAACGGGGAGCATGGCCGGGGTTGCTAGAGCCAGCAGAAAGGCAAAACTGCGAAAAGAGTGCATCGGTATCGGGTTTCCTCCACGGGAGTACGGAAGCACACCACCACAGGATGCAGTGCTTCCCCCATAAGGTATTAAATCACCTTGGGGGGAGGCTCCGGCGGTTCCGGCGAGGGAATCGGGGTAATTCCAGTGGTTTGTTGACGCTCGGCCGGTAACGGGGCGTGGCTGGTGAATCTGGGAGTTGGACGCGCTGCGGGGAGAATGGTCGCGAAACAATGGCGGAGCGGGGCGGGAGCAGAAGCAATCGATGACCAAGAGTTCATTGAATTAAGGTTTGTGGTTTCAGGGTAATGCCGTAGGATGAAAGTCTCGGAGGTTGAACGCGAATGGGCCGGATTCTGTTGGGAATATTGTTGGGAATCATTCTGGTTCCTGTCGCGGCGCTGGCATGGTTCCACTTCGGCAATCCGCCGGTGGCCGTGGCGGATACGCCGTTCTGGCACGAGCGCCAGATCACCGGGATGGCGCTGAACGCGCGGATCGACAAGGAAGAATTGAAGAGCCCGCCGATTGCGGCCGATGAGACGGCGTTTGTGTCCGGTGCGCAGATTTATCACGAACAATGCGCGGCTTGCCACGGATACCACGGAAAGCCTTCGTCGTTTGGGGCGCATATGTTTCCCAAGGCTCCTTCGTTGTGGGAGAAACATCACAACAAGGATGCGGTAGGTGTGAGCGACGATGAGCCGGGGGAAACCTACTGGAAGGTTGCAAACGGCATCCGGCTTACGGGGATGCCTTCGTACAAGGACATTTTGACCGATACGCAGATGTGGCAGGTGACGCTGCTTTTGGCCAACGCGGATAAGCCATTGCCGTCGGCGGCGCTGGACTTTTTGCATCCGGATGGGCCGGCTGTGGCCAACGCGGCGGCTTTGGCTCCGCTTCCGGCGAAGAAGCCATAGGGCTGGAAAGAGAACGATGAGCGTTTTGGATGTGATTCGCAAGGGGTTTGGATTCGTGCTGATGAGCATGGGGGTTTCGAGCCCCAAGCCGAAGGCGAAGCCGGTGGCGGATGAGAAGAAGCAGGGAACAGGGATTAGGGATTAGAAAAGCTTCGGGAGTGAGTGAACTGCGAGCCCATCCTTCCGGATGAAGCCCTGGAAGGATGCGTCACTCACATTTTCATCGGGATTGCACCCACACATTTCATCACGGCTGAAGCAAGTTCAGGATCTCTTGCTGCTGGGCCTTGGCTTCTTCTGAGCCTGATCCGCCGCGTCCGGTGGTATGCAAAGCCAACTGCATCGGCGTCGAACCGCTTTTGTTGCGGAGCGCCGGATCGGCGCCGTTCGCCAGTAAAGCCCTTACGGCACTCGCACAACGCGTTCGAACGGCGAGGTGCAGTGGAGTGGCTCCGTCCATATTCTGTGCGTTGGGATCGGCACCAGCCACAATGAGAAAGACGATCGTGGCTGCCTGCGCGGCCGGATCCCACCCGGGCGAACTGGGATTTCCCTTGGACGCAGCATGAAGGGGCTGGGCGTGCCGGCGGTTTCTTGCGGCGATGTCGGCGCCGGACTTGATCAACTTGCTCGCAAACTCCTTGTGATACGCGGCGGCGGCGAAGTGTAACGCGGTGTCGCCGGCGTAGATGTAGTGGCCAATTTCCTCAATGAAGTTAGAGGCCGGACCCTGACGGGTTGCCCCCTGGGAGAAGCATTCGGCTGCAAGCGCTGGGGATTGTCCGAGCAGGGTGCTGAAAAGCTTATCGTCGCCGGAGACGATGGCGTCGACCAATCTGCGCAGAGAATATTCTGACGCTGCCTTGTGCATGTTCGAGTCCGCGGATCCATTTTATGGGAAGAAAAGTCCGTCCATCACGGATGCCATAAAAATGGTTCGGACGGGGCTGAACGTACAATGGAGCAGGAGCGAGCCCACTCACGCGATGGCCGAAGCAGAGCAGACCAAACCAGGCGAAAACGGCTTACGGCCACAGCAGAAGGCTGCGGCCGCGAAGGCCAAGCCGCCGGCGAAGAGGCCCGAGGAAGACCCGGTTGGCAAGGTCTACGATTCGAAGCTGACGGGGCGGCTGGCGCATTACGTCAAGCCCTACTGGTTGCAGGCGTCGATTGCGTCGCTGGCGGTATCGCTCAAGTCCATTTGCGATGTGACCGGACCCATCATGGTGATGATGGCGATCGATCGCTACATGGCTCCGAACCTGAAGACCAAAGACGCGACGAGCGCGCTGGCGCATTACCTGGACACGAGCAGCCCGCTGGCGAAGATGCTGCCGAGCGGAGCGTACCAGGGCATTACGACTCTGGCGGCGATGTACTTTGCGGCGCTGCTGGCTGCTTACATGTTCGCGTTTATCCAGACCTACCTGATGCAGTGGATGGGGCAGAAGGTGATGTTCGACCTGCGCCGCGACATCTTCCGGCACATGCAGAGAATGCACGTGGGATTCTTCGACACCAATGCCGTGGGGCGGCTGGTTACCAGGCTAACGTCGGACGTGGACGCGGTGAACGACATGTTCACGGACGGCATTCTGGCCATCGTGAACGACTTCTTCATGCTGACGATCATGGCCGCGGTGATGCTGAGCATCAACTGGTGGCTGGCGCTGATGGCGTTTGCCGTGCTGCCGCTGATCCTGATTGTGACGCGAGTGTTTCGCGACCATGTGCGGGAAAGCTACCGCCGGGTCCGAGCCGCGATTGCGCGCATCAACAGCTTTACGCAGGAACACATCACGGGCATGAGCGTGGTGCAATTGTTCAATCGCGAGGAGCGCGCGTACCAGGATTTTGAGCATGTAAACCGGCTGCACATGATCGCGTTCAAGGACACGATTTTCGCGTACGCGCTTTACTATCCGGCGGTGGAACTGCTGTCGAGCGTGGCGATCGCGCTAGTGGTGTGGCGCGGCGGCTTCAGCGTGCTGAATCACGGCGCGGTGACGATCGGCGTGCTGGCGATGTTTATTCAATACTCGCAGCGGTTCTGGCGACCGATTCAGGATCTGAGCGACAAGTACAACATTTTGCAGGCGGCGATGGCGGCGTGCGAACGCATCTTCAAGCTGCTGGATACGAAGCCGGAGATTGTGAGCCCGGCGCATCCGATGAAGGGCGACGGCAGCAATCGGATTGAATTTCGGCACGTGTGGTTTACGTATCAGCATTTGACGGATGAGCAGAAGGCGGAAGTGAAGGTGGCGGAAACGTCGGACTCGCCGGCGGCGCGGCTGGCGGCGATTGAGAGCATTGAATGGATTTTGAAGGACGTGAGCTTTACGGTTGAGCCGGGCGAGACGGTGGCAATTGTGGGCCACACGGGATCGGGCAAAACAACGCTGACCAGCCTGATGATGCGGTTCTACGACGTGACGGCGGGCGAAATCCTTTTGGACGGTATCGATCTGCGGCTACAGAACCTGAACGAACTTCGCAAACACTTTGCGGTGGTGCTGCAAGATCCGTATTTGTTCACGGGAACGCTGGCCGACAACATACGGTTCGGAAACAGCGCGATTACGGATGCGCAGTTGCGGCAGGCGGCGCACGATGTGAATGTGCTGGATTTTGTCGAGAGCCTTCCCAAGGGTTTCAACGAGCCGGTGAAGGAGCGCGGCAATTCGCTTTCGACGGGGCAAAAGCAACTGATCAACTTTGCGCGAGCGCTTGCGTTCAATCCGCGGATTCTGATTTTGGACGAAGCGACTTCGAGCGTGGACACGGATACGGAGCTGCGCATTCGCGGAGCGCTGGACCGAATGGTGGAAGGACGGACGAGCGTGCTGATTGCACATCGGCTGTCGACGGTGCAGCGTGCGGAGACGATCCTGGTGATGCACAAGGGGCAACTGCGCGAGAAGGGTACGCACCAGCAGTTGCTCGCCGAACGGGGACTGTACTGGAAGCTGTACCAGCTGCAGTACAAGGACCAGGAGGCAGGGACCGAGGGAACAAGGGATCAAGGGAACACGGAGCTGCTGGCTTCCAGCTCCTAGCCTTCAGCTTTCAGCTCTCAGCTTTCAGCTTTTTGCGCCCTTTGGGCGCTTTGGAAAAGGCGCGGGGAGGAGTTTCTTCTTTCCCACTCATCGCACGGTAAAGCTGCGCGGTGAATGGGGCACCCTTGGTGTTACTGCAGGTTTTCTTTTCAACGAAAAACTGAAAAGTCTCAAGCGAGAGAACACTTAGCTTTGCGGAGGGATTTGCGGATGAGTGAGCGGGAGTTGTCGGGGGTGGAGTTGGGGTTTTTGCGGAGGGCGATTGAGCTGGCGCGCGAGGCGCGGGAGGATGGGCGGCATCCGTTTGGGTCGCTGATTGTGGGGGCGGACGGTCGCGTGATTGTGGAAGCGCGGAACAATGCGGTGAAGCCGAAGGGGGATCCGACGCAGCATGCGGAACTGGTTGCTTGCGCGATGGTGGCGAATTTGGCGAGCGAAGAGGAGTTGAGGACGAGCACGCTTTATACGAGTACGGAGCCTTGCGCCATGTGCGCGGGGGCGATTTATTGGACGGGGATTGGGCGCGTGGTTTTTGCGCTGTCGGAAAAGAGGCTTTACGGATACACGGGGGACAATGACGAGAATTTGACGCTGGATTTGCCTTGCCGGGAGGTGTTTGCGCGGGGTCAGCGGGCGACGGTGGTGGAGGGGCCGTTTCTGGAAGAAGAAGCGGGGCGGGTGCAGGAGGGGTTCTGGGTTGAAGGCAGGGAATAGGGATTAGGAAAAACTTTTGGGTTGAGTGCTTGTTGTCCCACTTATCCCGGCAAAGAGCGCCGGGATGAATGGGGCACGCGGCTATGTTGCTGGATTGGGATTTTCTACTTTAGTTCTCGGACCCAGATGTTGCGGTAGCTGATGGGCTCGCTCTTGTCGCCGTGAGCCTGGAGCTTGATGGGCGCTTCGGTGTAGGCCTTGTAGTAGGGCTGGCCAATGTAGAGCGTCTGGCCCTTCAGCTCAAAGTGATTTTCGACGAGCACTCCATTGAAAAAGACGGTGGCGTAGGCGGGGGTTTTGAGGGTGCCGTCGGCGTTGAAGGTGGGGGCGGTCCAGACGACGTCGTAGATTTGCCACTCGCCGGGCTTGCGGCCGGGATTCACGAGCGGGATGCTTTGCTTGTAGAGCGAGCCGGCCATGCCGTTGACGTAGGTCTTGTTCTGCCAGGGGTCGAGGACCTGCAACTCGTAGCCGTCGTCGCCGGGGCCGGTGGAGGCGAGAAAGACTCCGCTGTTGCCGCGGGCCTGGCTGGAGCCGGTGATGTTGACGGGCTCTCGCCACTCGACGTGGAGCTGATAGTTCTTGAAGCTGCGCTTGGTCTCGATGCCGCCTTTGGATTTGTCGACGGTGAGGATACCGTCGGCGACGACCCACTGGGCGGGAGAGTGGTCGCGGATGGAGAGCCACTCATCTTCGTTAGCTCCGCCGAAGAGGACGATGGCGTCGGAGGGCGGCGCGCCCGGCGTTTCGCCGGGAGTGACGACGGCGGGGACGGGCTCCCAGATTTCGGTCTCTTCGGGCTTGGGCTTGGGGGCGGCGGCGGGAGACTGTGCAAGCAGTGGAGCAGCGAGGACAAGCAGCGTGGCGGATTTGAGCAGGGTGGTGAGGGGGCTGTTCTTCATGCAATGAAAATACACCAAAGGACAGAGATCAGAGAGCAGAGATCAGTTGTCAGGGGTCAGTGGTCAGAAAGGCGCGAGGGGAGTTTCTCGTATCCCACCCATGCGGCAAAAAAACAAAGACGTCGCATGGATGGGGCACGGGGCCTTTTTGAACTACCGGGGATTGAGTGAACTGCGAGCCCACCCTTTCCGCAAAGAACGGGGAAAGGATGGGGCACATGGCTGTCGTTCGATATGAGGGAAAAGCAGCGGCTGGATTAGAACTGGGCGGTGCCGCCGTCGACGAAGAGCTCGATTCCGTTGACGAAGCTTGAATCGTTGGAGGCGAGGAACAGAGCGACGGTTGCGATTTCTTCCGGGCGGCCCATCTCGCCGCGTGGGATCAGGGCTTTGAAGGACTCTTTGGCTTCAGTTCCCAGGGGTTCCATGATCGCCGTGTCGATGGGGCCGGGGCTGAGGATGTTGACGCGGATGCCGCGCCCCTTGAGCTCCTGGAGCCAGGTTCGGGCGAAGGAGCGAACCGCAGCCTTGCTGGCGCTGTACACGCCGAAGGACGGATAGCCTTTGATGGAGGCAATGGAGCCGTTGAGGAAGATGGATCCGTTGTCCTTGAAGAGCGGGAGGGCCTTTTGCACGGTGAAGAGCGTGCCACGGACGTTGAGATCGAAGGTGTCATCGAAGTGTTTCTCGGTGACCTGTTCCAGCGTTGCGAACTCACCGCGTCCGGCGCTGGCGAAGAGGATATCGATCTTGCCTTTTTCGCGCTTGACGGTGTCATAGAGCCGATCGAGGTCGGCGAGGTTTGAGGCGTCACCCTGTACGCCGGTGACGTTTTTGCCGATGAGCTTGACGGCCCCGTCGAGCTTGTCCTGACGGCGGCCGGTGATGAAGACGTATGCGCCCTCTTCGACGAAGAGTTTGGCCGTGGCGAGTGCCATGCCGGAGGTTGCGGCGGTGATGACTGCTACCTTGCCGTTGAGTTTGCCCAAAGTATTGCTCCTTTTCTGTGATTCATGCTGGAAAGAAATTTGAGAAAGAAATGTTTGGGGCTCTTGCGGCGAGCCGCCCCTTGCATGGCCCTGACGAGTAGATGGGGCAAGGCGGGGGCAGGATTCAATAGTTCCGAATTAATGAACTATTGAACCTTTGAGGCAGAGTGTCTACTCTTATGGGAATGCGTCCCCTATTCCATCCATTACTCGAAGAAGTCACGGTTGAGGGGATTCTGCATGCCTTGTCTGACCCAGTGCGGGCGGCGATCTTTGCGGACATTGTGGCGCAGGAGTGCGCGCAGAGCTGTTCGATGTTTTTGACGGTGAGCGAACAGGCCATTCCGAAGTCCACGCTGTCGCAACACTTCAGGGTGCTGCGGGAAGCGGGGCTGATTCGTGGCGAGCGGCATGGCGTGGAGATGCACAACATCTCGCGCTGCGCGGAGATCGAACGGCGCTTCCCGGGGCTGATGCTGGCGATCCTGAACGCGCATACGATTCAATCGAAGGGTGCGGCTCGCGCGAAGAAAGCTGCTGCGAAGAGGAAAAAGACAGGGAATAGGGATTAGGGATTAGAAAAGACTTTTAGGTTGAGTGCTTGTTGTCCCACTCATCCCGGCAAACTGCGCCGGGATGAATGGGGCACGGGGCGTTTTTCTGGGATGGAGCGAAAGGAACCGAAGATCCTTCGATCGCCGCGCGAACTGAGGATGACAGGGGAATTAAAAAGGGCCACTCCGATTGTGCGGAGTGGCCCTTGTTTTTGCGCGCTGCCGGGAGTTACTTGGCGGCGACGAGGGGTTGGGTGGTGAGGGTGCCGTCCTTGTAGCCCTTGGCGATGTCGGTGATCGCGATGGGGCTGTAGTCGCCGGCGTGACCTGCCTGACCAAACTGGGTCATGCGGAGGGCAACGACCTTCTGCATGGCTTCGCGGGCGGGCTTCATGTAGTCGCGCGGATCGAACTTCTCGGGCGACTCCCAGAGGACCTTGCGGATGGCGCCGGTGATGGCGAGGCGGTTGTCGGTGTCGACGTTGATTTTGCGGACGCCGTTGCGGATGCCGAGCTGAATTTCTTCAACCGGCACGCCCCAGGTTTCCTTGAGCTTGCCGCCGTACTGATTGACGACGTCCTGCAGATCCTTGGGCACGGACGAGCTGCCGTGCATGACGAGGTGGGTGTTGGGCAGGCGCTTGTGGATGGCGATGAGCACATCCATCTTGAGGACGGAGCCATCGGGCTTCTTGTTGAACTTGTAGGCGCCGTGGCTGGTGCCGATGGCGATGGCCAGGGCGTCAACGCCGGTGCGCTCGGCGAACTCGACTGCCTGATCGGGATCGGTGATGTGATCGAGGCCGCTGCCGCCGGCTCCGTGGCCGTCTTCGACGCCGCCGAGGACGCCGATTTCGCCTTCGACCGTTACGCCGCGCTCGTGAGCGTAGTCAACGACGCGCTTGGTAACTTCGACATTTTCTTCAAAGCTGGAGGGGGTCTTGCCGTCGGCCTTCAGTGAGCCGTCCATCATGACGGAGGTGTAACCGAGGGCGATGGCGCTCTGGCAGGTCTCAAAGCTGTTGCCGTGATCCTGGTGCATGGCGATGGGAATGTCGGGGTTGAGCTCGGCGGCGGCCTGGATGAGCTTGAAGAGGTAAAGGTCCTCGGCAAACTGGCGTGCGCCACGGCTGGCCTGAACGATGACGGGCGACTTGGTTTCCTTGGCCGCCATCATGATGGCCTGAATCTGTTCCATATCGTTGACGTTGAAAGCACCGACGCCGTAACCGCCCTTGGCGGCCTCGTCGAGGAGCTGCCGCATGGAGACTAGAGGCATAGAAAGTTCTCCTTTGTTGGGATGGCTCCGGTTGCCGGTTCGTTGGGCTCCCAGAAAACGGGAGTCTGCGGGCCGCGGGAGCTGGAATCATCCTTATGGTAGCAGAGGTTCGCAAGGAAAAAGTGTGGCGAAGAACACAGGGACCAAGGGAACAAGGGAACGAGGGAGACAGGGACTGAGGGACTGGGGCGATTGGCTTCGGTCAGCGGCGATGGGGGCATCCGGGCCAGCAGCAGGGGAGGTGGTCGCCTTCCTTGAGCTGGGAGCAGACTCGTTCGACATGCTGGCGCCTTGTCTCTTCTTTTTTGACGGAGATGGTCCAGCAGATCCACTCGTTGCGGGCGAGCGGGGTTATGTCTTCCCAGGCGGCGCGCGCTTCTGGATCGGCCGCGAGCGCTTTGCGGAGATCAGGCGAAAGATCGTGGACGACTCCCCCTGGAGATGCGAATGGTGGTCATGGAAGGCCTCCGCTCGTAGATGGATCAGGTAACCTCCGGCAATCGCCGAGGTGCTGGCTGGATTGTGACGGAGTGAGATCGGTCTGAAAAAAGAACACCGTCAAAACGTCGTTTTTAAACGAAGAAGATAACTCCTTGGCGGTCCGATCGCATTCCCAGAGAACAATCCGCCGAAATCGATCACGTCAAGTACGTTGTTCAAGTTTTGTCCGTCGGCCTGAAGCTGCACGGTGACGTGTTCCGATTTGTAAAGATCAGCTCCCACTGAAGCGTTTACCTGAAAGGTGGGGTCAATTCGGCCGCGATCGAAGTTGATTCGGTCCAGCACCTGCTGGCCGTATTCAGCGAGAACCGTGGCCGGATCGCCGTCGAACTGAAATGGAAGCCCCGTGTCGTATTGCATCCCGCCGGCCAGCCAGAACCGCGGATGCACTTGATAGCGCACTCGGCCTCGCACCGTGTTGCGCTGGTCCTGCGAATCCGGGAAGTGCCCGGAGAGTTGCGTCTCCGCGGCAGTCGCGTTGTCGCCCAGGAAGAGTCCGCCTGTTACCGGATTCCACACATTGCCCACCTCGTAGGAGTAGCTCAGGAATCCGGAGAACTTGCGCCATTCCGGCAGATCCAGCTTTCCTTCGGCTCCGTAGACGATCGCTTTTCGAAAGGCAATGGGGAAGCTGACCGTCGTATTGTCGATCTGATCGTCGTCGGCGTAATTGCTCACATCCCGCCGGAAGTAATTCACGTCGAGCTTCGTCCTCTGGAAGAGGCTCTGTGTCAGCCCACCTTCGAAGTAATCTCCGACGGACGGCTGAACGGGCAAGCGCAGAAATGACGCGGGGTTAAGGGAATCAACCTGCGCCGAACTGGAGAGCTGGATGTTTGCGAACGACGGCGTTTGAAAGACGCGATCATAGGAAAAGTGCAGGATCGCTTTGGCCGACGGAAAGTAGCGCGCTACTGAAAATCGCGGCTCGACGGCTTGTTTGTTGAGGAGAAGCTGATAGTGATCCCACCGCAACCCGGCATTGAATGACCAGTTCCCCAGATGTACGAGGTCCTGAACGAAGACCGATTGCTCGAGGTCGGGCCTTTGCGCTGCAAAAGCAAACGTGAGCGGCGTGCCGTCATCGAACTGGCTCGGGTCGGTGATCGCATAGCTTGTGTTTTCGTGAAGGAAGATGTTGTCAGACTCGACTCCAGCCTTCCACTCGCTACGGCCACGGCCGGCGATGACAAGGGCTTTGAAATATCCCTCGAGAAATCGGTTTTGCTGAAAAACTTCGATCGGTGTCGATTGGGGATTTGAGTTGACGTCATTGGCATTGTCGCGCACCATGCCAGCCAGTCTCGCCAGCGTATTCGCCGAGAAGCTGTGCTGGTAAGAGGCAATCCCCATGGTTTCGATGTTGTCTGCTGTCTGTCGCTGCCCCGCGGCTTGTTGGACCTGTTCGTTGGGAAGGTCGTAACGGGAGACCTCGTGGCGGACGCTGAGGCTGAGCCGATCGCCTGGCGATAAATCGCGCTCGTAACGACCGGAGAAGTCGCCGAGTGTGCCCGTGTTGGAGTAGTTCTGTGGTACCACGGGATTCAGGTAGCGGTCGGTCATGCTTCCGCTCAGGCTTCCACCAATCGTGTTCTTGCCGGCGGTGTACTGCGCTTTCGCGAACGCGCTTCCAGTATTGAAACTTCCTCCAGCGAGGGCGAGATTGCCGTGAAATCCGGGTTGAGTGTCCTGTACGGTGTTCACCTCAATCACTCCGCCCATTTTTCTTCCGTACTCGGCGGGAATGCCAGCTGTGTAAATGCTCAGCGACTGCACGTCCTCGGCTTCCATTTGCGGACCGAAGCTGGGAGACCGATTGTCAGTGAGTGGAATGCCGTCCACAACAAACTGCGTCTGATACTCCGAGCCCCGCGGATGAAGCACTGCGTTCCCCTCGTAGAGCCACCCCGGCTGCGAATTCACGAGGTCCTGCAAGGAGCGCCCTGGGATGGAACCGAGGCGGTTTTGGATAGAGGAGGACCCGACCTGATTGAGACTGCCGGGCTGCTCCGGATCGACCAGGGTGTTGTCCGCCTTCACTGAGACGGTCTGCTCCAGGGTGGCGAGTTTGAGCGGGATGGGAAGCCTGATTGGAATCGATGAGCCGATGGAGACACTAGCGACGAAAGGCCCGAATCCCGTGTGGTCGATGCTCAAGCGATAGACGCCGTAGGGAAGCCTTTCTATATTTAGATTCCCTTGCGTGTCGGTCTCAAGATTGGCGGCGTACTGGTTGGCGTGAGAGAGAAGATGGACCGTTGCCTGAACGCCGTGGCCGGTCGGATCGGTTATGTGGAGTCGCAACTCTCCGCTGTTGCTCTGGCAAAGTGCGGAGAGCGAACTCGCGAACAGAAGAATGACGAATCGTTTCAACGGCCGCCCCATGAAGTCCCGGTGCCCTCTTTATTAAGACATGATTTGTGCTCGCACGGATGTACATACTTCGCACTTTTTCCTGATGTCCCTCTCATCGCGATGAGGCCGCGATGCATGAGGCACCCGGCAAGATTTTTTACCGGGCGCTATCCAATTCCGCGACGAGTTTTTTCATTGCGGCGTTTTCGCGGATGACCTCGCCGGTCTCTCTGCTGTGCAAGGCGATCTCCGCGGCGATGGCGCGACCTAGAATTTGCTGATGGATGTTGCCGTACGATCCGGGGATGATGTTTCCGATCCAGCCGACCCAGGCCGGGGTATGCGCGTTGCCAACGATGATGCCGGGTCGGAAGATGGCGAGGCGTGCAAAGCCGATTTCCCGCACCGTGTCTTCCTTCATGCCCATGACTCGCGAGTAACGAATCCAGCTGCGAGCGGTGCTTCCAGCCGCGGAGAGCAGACAAAACTGGTTGATTCCGGCGACCTGGCAGCCGCGCGCAAAGGAACCGACGACACCGACCTCAAGCCGCTTCAGTTCTTCCTCGCTCCAGTGCGCCGATCCGGAGCCGACACCGACGCAACTGACCGCGCTGACGGGACCCTGGCTCAGAGCCTCGCGGGCGAGGGCGGCGGTGCGTTCGGTAAAGTCGGGAGCGCCGGTATCGAGAACCACGTTGCGTACGCGGGGACGCGGGGCGGTAGGCTTCCGGGTGATCATGACCACTTCGCGGCAATTCGGAATTGCGAGCAGCGCGGAGACGGCGGCGCTGCCAACTTGTCCGGTGCCACCGAGGATGATTGCTGCGAAATTTTGGGTCATGCGATTTTCGGGGGTTGCAACCCCCGACTCCCTCCGTTTTGAGTCTTTCAGCGGCGTGCGAAGCGCTCGTCCCTTTTTCGTTGCTTCACTCCGCGGCCGGGAGGACTTCTTCGATTGCGGACCAGGGGCCACCTTGCATGACGAGATACTTCAGGTAAAGCTCGGCGCCGGGGCGATCCGCGGAGGCGAGCAGGGTTCGAGCAGCTTCCTGTATGCGCTCTTTGGGCAGGGAGGCGAGATCGAAGCTGTCCTCGAACATGGCATCGGTGTGCGGAATTCCTGCCGCATCGAGAAAGCTGACGATGACGGCGCGATGCTCCTGGATCAGATAGTCGCGCAGCAGGCTGTTCACGATTGGATCGGGAAGATTGAGCGTTGCCGCCGTCCAGTTGACGAGGCGCTCCGTGGGGGCTCGGCGGACACTGACCTCGCGGACGCTTTTTGCTTTCGCGAGCGCGGCAAAAATCACTTGTCTTGGTTCTTTCGCCGGCTCGGCCCAAAAGACTTTGCTGGCGGAAACTCTGGTCTCATTCGGCAGTTGCCGCCAAACACGATTTGCAGTAATGGACATCCGGGGGCCTCACGTCGATTCGATTTCAAAAAGTTCTACCTGTGATGATAACGGCTGGGCCGGGAGGCGGGCCGAATCGCGGTGGTGCGCGAAGCCGCGCGCGTGTGGAATAATCTGCCGGTGAATCCGACAGGTGTTACTGCTCATGACTGGTATCTGCTGGCCTGCGTGGCCGGCACAGTGCTGCTGCTTCTGTTGCTGGTGGTGAAGGTGAAGCTGCATGCATCGCTGGGGCTGGCGATTGCGGCGCTGAGCCTGGGCGTGGCTTCGGGAATGCCGCTGAAGCAGGTTCCGTTGTCGTTTACGGCGGGCGTGGGAAACATGATGGGACACATCGCCATCATCCTGGGGATGGGGGCGATTCTGGGGCAGCTACTGGCGAGCTCTGGCGCGGCCACTGCGCTGAGCAAGGCCATGGTGGATGGCTGCGGGCCGAAAGGGCTGCCGTGGGCGCTGCTGGCACTTGGCCTGCTGGTGGGCATGCCGGTGTTTTTTGAAGTGGGGCTGGTGCTGCTGATGCCGATTCTTGTGGCGGCGGCGCGAAGGGTGAATCGGCCGCCGATCCTGGTGGCGTTGCCGGCAATAGCTGGGCTTTCGATCATGCATGGATTGGTTCCACCGCATCCGTCCTCGCTGCTGGCGGCGGCGGTGTTTCATGCGGACCTGGGACGGACGATTTTGTACGGGATGGTGATTGGCGCGGCGAGCGCTACGCTGGCGGGGCCGTGCGTGGGGTACGTGCTGATGCGGCGGTGGGAGCGGATGAATCCCACTCATCACGATGAGACCGTGATGAATGGGGTACAGACCGTTGTTGAATCCCAGGTGCCCAATGTCTCTGAGAATGTAGAGGGACTGGTCAAACCAATTGCTTCTGCGAGGGCGGTGATGGCGCTGGTGTTGATTCTGCTGCCGATTGCGCTGATCTTTGTGGGGAGCTGGGCAGATGCGCTGACGGCGGTGGGGGGAACGGCCAACCAGATTCTGCATGGGCTGGGATATCCGGATGTGGCGATGCTGCTGGCGGTGCTGGTGGCGCTTGGGACGCTGGGACGGATGATTCCGCGTGAGCCTCATCATGGAGCCGACATGCTGCGCAAGCTCACGGCGGATTCGTTCATTCCGATTGCCGGGGTGTTTGTGATTTTGTCGGCGGCGGGAGGTTTGAGCGGGGTGTTGCGCGATTCGGGTGCGGCGCAGTCGACGGTGGGACTGGCGATGGGTGCGCATTTGCCGCCGCTGGTGCTGGCGTGGGCCCTGGCTGCGGTGGTGCGGGTGTGCATGGGCTCGTCGACGGTGGCGATGGCTGTGGCTTCGGGAGTGCTGGCGCCGATGGCGGGGCACATGCAGGTGCGGCCGGAGATGCTGGTGATGGCAACGGGGAGCGGGTCGCTGATGCTGTCGCATGTGAACGACTCGGGGTTCTGGCTGGTGAACTCGCTGTTCAAGCTTGATGTGAAGGGGACTCTTTCGACGTGGTCGATTGTGGAGACGGTGGTGAGCTTGAGCGGGTTGGGGTTTACGTTGGTGCTGGCGAAAGTGCTGGGGTGATGGAGGCAGGGATTAGGGAATAGAAAAACTTTGGGATTGGATGAACTGCGAGCCCACCCTTCGCAGAAAGAGCGAAGGATGGGGCACCCGGCAAGGACTCAAGGCCCAGGGCTAAAGCCCGCGGAAACTCTCATCTTTATTCAGGGGCCTGAAGCCCCCTGCTCCGTCCGGCACAACCGACCCACCGTCGGATGATAGATTTGACCGCATGAATATGGACAAGCCTACTCGGCGCGAAGTGCTGACAGGGATTGCTGCTGCTTCTGTTTTGCCGATGGACTCTCTCGCTTCTGAATCCGCGGCTTCGCCGCTTTGTTTCACCAGCGCGGTCGAGATGGCTTCGCTGATTCGTGCGAAGAAGCTCTCGGCGCGCGAGGCGCTTGCGGAACACCTGAAGCAGATCGAGCGCGTGAATCCCAAGGTGAATGCGATTGTGACGTTGGTGGCGGAAATGGCCACGGAAGCTGCCAAGCGCGCTGACGAGATGCAGGCACGCGGAGAGAAGCTGGGGCCGCTGCATGGGCTGCCTGTTGCGCACAAAGACCTGATCGAAACGCGCGGCATCCGCACCACGTTTGGCTCGCCGCTGTTCAAGGACAATATTCCAGCGCAAGACGACATGGTCGTGGAACGGATGCGGGTCGCGGGCGCGATCATCGTTGGCAAGACCAATACGCCGGAATTTGGCGCGGGTTCGCAGACGCTCAATTCCGTCTTCGGCGCAACGCGCAATCCCTATGACTTGGGCAAGACTTGCGGCGGGTCTTCGGGCGGCGCGGCGGTTGCGTTGGCCTGCGGCATGGTGCCGGTGGCGAGCGGATCGGATGCCGGAGGGTCGCTGCGCAATCCAGCAGCTTTTTGCAATGTAGTGGGATTTCGTCCATCAATTGGGCGGGTGCCCAACGCCAAGGCGGGTTTTGGATGGTCCACGCTGAGCACGCAGGGATGCCTTGGGCGATCGGTTGCGGACCTGGCGCTGGCGCTGAGCACCATTGCGGGGCCGGACCCGAATACGCCGCTTGCGATCGACGAACCGGGAGAGCGGTTTGCGCGTCCGCTCGAACGCAGCTTCAAGGGCGTGCGCGTGGCGTGGTTTAAAGACCTGGGCGGCGTGCCTTTCGATCCGCGCGTGCGGGCGGTCGTCGACGCACGCCGCGCGACGTTCGAATCGCTTGGCTGCATTGTGGAACAGGCGGAGCCGGACTTCGCTCCCGCGGAGGTTTCGTTTCGCACGATTCGTGCATGGACGGCCGCGGCGAACTATGGGGCCATGCTGCAAAAACATCCCGATGCTTTCAAGGCCACGCTCAAAGAAGAAATCGAGAGAGGCACGAAGCTAACAGGAGCGGATGTTGCACACGCCGAGATTGCGCATACGCTGGTGTGGCGGCGGTTCCAGGCCTTCCTCACGAAGTACGAATACTTCATTCTTCCGACGACGCAATTGCCGCCGTTCGATGTCACCGAGGAGTATCCAACGGAGATTGGCGGCGTGCATTTCAACAACTACATCGACTGGATGAAGGCCTGCTGGTACATTTCGGCAACGGGGAATCCGGCAGCGGCTGTGCCGGGGGGATTTACGGCGGAGGGGTTGCCGGTGGGCTTGCAGATTGTAGGGCGCGACAAGCAGGATTTCAGCGTGCTGCAACTTGCGCACGCGTTTGAACAGGCGACGGGGTTTGGGAAGAAGCGGCCGGTGATTGCGTAGGACATCCTGGTTGGAAGCGCAAACAGCTTCGCGGAACTCCTTATTGACTATAGCTTACATGTATGTTTAACTTTACATGTAAGCAAGGGAGGACGCATGACTAACCGCATTCCCGAACTTCGTGCCGCGCAGGGGTGGTCTCAGGCTCAGCTTGCTGAATTGCTCGCTATTACTCGGCAGACGGTGATCGCTATCGAGCAGTCCAAGACCGATCTCAGCTTGTCGACTGCCATGCGCGTGGCGTGGCTTTTTCGCAAGCCGGTGGAGACCATCTTCCTGGCTGACCTGGACGAGCAGATGATCGCCCTGAAAGAGACGTGGGAGTACAAGAAAAAGAGGGCTACCGCGTTCGACGAAATGGGCGTGCTGGAACGAATGGGCGAAGAAGGCTGGGAGATGACCGGGTTTGGCGCCGCCGCGTTGCACTTCCGCCGACCCGAGAACACCGAGTTGCATCGCAAGTGGGAGTACAAGCGCGTGAATGGCTTGCTGACCAATGCCAACCGTACCGAACTCGAGAAGCTGTCCTGGAGCTTCCTTGGCAACTGGATGGGCGCGTTTCATTACTTCAAGCGCGAAGCACGGCCTGGGTTCCCTACGAACTAATCCAATCGGGAGTTCCCCCGGCTCTGCCGGGGAGGCAGTAGCAGTTTGACATATGCGGGAGTCCATCCAAGAAACTCCAAGACGTGAGCCGCCAAGCACACCTCAAGGAG
>Ga0302320_10004274_pt1 | contig 32493 bp, 27 predicted proteins | sample Bog_T0_3_FD_202130 | JGI IMG/M metagenome (GOLD analysis project Ga0302320, IMG submission 202130) | Peat permafrost microbial communities from Stordalen Mire near Abisko, Sweden - Bog_T0_3 | ecosystem: Environmental > Terrestrial > Soil > Wetlands > Peat | place: Sweden: Abisko, Stordalen Mire... | reverse complement strand
GGTCCCCGATCCCAACGATCCCGTCGAAAAAGAGTTCCTTAAATTGGAAGCCGAAGACGACGCGGCGGTTGAGGCGGCTGAAAAACTGTCCGATGCCGCTGGCGCCGCCGCCTTGGCGGGCGACCCCCAGCTGCAACTTTCCCTCCACATCCACATCAAGGAGCGCCTGGACCCTGTGAAAAAAGACTACGAGGATTTCCTCCGCCTCCATCCCGATTATGTCCGCGCCCGCCTGGCCTACGGGAGTTTCCTTAATGACTCCGGCGACGAGGAAGGCGCGCTCGTCCAGTGGGAAAAAGCCAGCCAACTGGCCCCGAACAACCCGGTCGCCTGGAACGACCTGGCCAATTACTACGAGGAGAACAACGTCAAGAAATCCTTCGAATACTTCACCAAAGCCATCACTCTCGATCCAACCCAGCCCCTCTACTACCATAACATGGCCATTTGCGTTTACCTCTTCCGCACGGACGCCGAAGATTACTGGAAATGCACCGAACAGGAGACCTTCGACCTCACCCTTGCGCTCTACCGCAAGGCCATGAAACTCGATCCCACTAATTTCATCCTCGCCAGCGATTACGCGGAATGTTTTTACGGCATCCGCCCGCCGCGCCTGCAAGAGGGATTGGACGCCTGGAACAAGTGCCTGAAAATCGCCCATGACGAAATCGAGCGCGAGGGCGTCTACATCCATCTGGCCCGCTTGCAACTCGCCCTCAACCACTTCGATGAATCCCGGCGCGACCTCGATGTTGTCACCAATAAAATGTATTCCGTCCTCAAAACCAACCTCATGCACAACCTTGATCTAGCCATCCAGCGCTCCCTCACCAACGCCCCCGCCGCCACAATCCGCAATCCGCAATCCGCAATCCGCAATCCCTCCACCAACGCCCCCTCTGAAGCCCATTAGTCCCATTCTTCCCATTCCTCCCACCACTCCATCACTCCATCACTCCACCACTCCCCTCCGGCTCCAGCAGCCATTTCATTTCCGCCCGCGTCTTCGCCGGCCAGAGCCTCCTGTCGGTCATGATCGCGTTGCGCAGCGCGTGATGACATGAACAGCCCGGCTCCGCGGGAACCATCGGCACCGCCCGCGCGATGATCGCATGCGCCTGACTCGCATTCTTCATCAAATTGGAAATGATCATCTCCACCGTCACATGCGCCTCATCCGTCTTCCAACAATCGTAATCCGTCACCATCGCCATCGTCGAGTACGCGATCTCCGCCTCCCGCGCGCACTTCGCCTCCCCCAGATTCGTCATCCCGATCACATCGTACCCCAGCCCGTGATTCGTCAGCGATTCCGCCCGCGTGCTGAAAGCCGGCCCCTCCATGTTCACATAAGTCCCGCCGTTCCGAACCCGCGCCCCCTCCGCCTTCGCGCTCTTGAAAAGAACCTCCCGCAACTCGGCACAAACAGGCTCCGCAAACGCGATATGCGCCACAATCCCCCGCCCGAAAAACGTATGCTCCAGCGACTTCTTTGTCCGGTCCACAAACTGATCCGGCAAAACAATGTCGCAAGGACGGTGCTTCTCCTGCAACGACCCCACCGCGCTCACGCTGATAATCCACGACACCCCCAACTTCTTCATCCCGCACATATTGGCGCGATGATTCAACTCCGACGGCAGAATCCGGTGTCCGCGTCCGTGCCGCGGCAAAAACACCACCTCCCGTCCCGCCAGCGTCCCCGTGAGAAATTCGTCGGACGTCTCGCCGAAAGGCGTCTTCAACTTCACCCATTTTTGATTCGTGAACCCCTTCATCTCATAAAGCCCGCTCCCGCCGATAATTCCGATGCGATGTATTTGCATAAATTTTTGCCCGCACAATACAGCCAAACCCGTCGTGCTGTCCATCCCGTCCGAACCATGCATCTTCTCCCTCACCTCCACACACTTGTGGAGGGGAGGGCCGGGGAGAAGAGGTTCCTCAAAGGCTCAATGGCAGGACGCTCCCACCCGATTGACAACCAAGATTCCATGCGCCATTTCCTTCTCCGTTCCCTCTGTTTCCTCCTGTTCAAAAATTGGGTTCCTCGACATTATCAGTGGATTCCCGCCGTCGGGGTCAGAGAGTCGCCTTTCCATCCGTGTAATCCGTGTAATCCGTGGTTATTCTTTCCATCTGCCGCCTGTTGTGCTAATAATCTATCATATTAACTGTCCAAGGCACTTACGCTGAGGGGAATGTGGAATTGGCGGAGCGGCCGGCTCAAATAGACCGGTCGCGTGTGCTGGTGACTTTTCTTGATTCCAAGGATATTGATCTGCGCGCGTTCGGAATTGATCAGGCTCACGCCGCCGAACTGCGGGCCATGCTGAAAACCTTTGCTGAAGATTGGGATCGCCCCGAAGCCGCCATTTATGAATGCGATTGAAACAACCGGCGTGGTGGACGCGCAGCATCAGTTGCGGCTGGACGAGCCGTTGCCCATTCTAAGGCAAAGCCGCGTTCGCGTTATCGTCTTGGGGCCGGAGGCCGAGGATATTTCCGAGGCGGCTTGGACAAAAGCCGCGCCTGCCAGCCCGGCGTTCGATTTCCTCAAAGACGCGGCTGAGGACGTTTACACCGCCGCCGATGGCAAGCCATTCCATGACCAAGGGCACATCGAAAATTGGCCGCTCTGTTTGGCCTGAAACCCTCGTGATTTTCTAGAGTGTTGCGTTATTGAACCGCAGAATCCGCCTGCTTGGGGAGTGCGGTTGTCCCGACCGCCGCGTTCGGCGTCCCGCCCAACGCTCTGAATCCGCCCCATCGGCAACTTCAGCCAGGGCGCATCTCCCCTTTGTCGAGAGCGCTTGCTTGGAGCCGCTGTTTTGATTATTGGTCCTCATGGTCCTATTTGTCCTATTTTTCTAAGATGCCTTTGATCTGAAGGGAAAGCTCGACAAAGGTAAAATGCGCCTCAACCGTGGATCACTCACAAATCCGGCTGGCATTGACCCGGATTTCTGTTACCACAACAGCAGGACCCGGACGCCATGTCGAACAACCACTTTTTAGGAGGCCTATGGCCCGTCGTGCAGCGCGAACTGCGCGAAGGCGCGCGCCGTCCCATCAACCACCGCCTTCGCTTCCTGAGCGCGCTCGTGGGTACTCTCCTGCTGTGGAAACTCATCGCCAGTTCTGATGCACCGGCAAACCAATTGGGCGGCTACCTGTTGAGCGCCCTCCATGCCTTGGTGCTCGGTCTGATCTTCGTGATTGTCCCCGGGCTGACCGCCGACTGCATCGCGCGGGAAAAACGGGAGGGAACACTCGGATTGCTATTCCTCACCCCCTTGAGCGCGGGCGGCATTGTCGCCGGCAAATCGCTGGTCCAGGCGTTGCGGGCATTCACACTCTGGCTGGCCGTCCTGCCCATCCTCATCCTTCCCTTCACTACCGGAGGCGTCACCTGGTTCGATGCGCTCACCGCCTTGAGCCTGGAATTCTGCGCGACGGTGCTTTGCCTCGCGGCCGGTTTGATCGCCTCGTCCCTGGCAAAGGAGCGCAACACAGCGTTCGTTCTCGCCTAAGTCTTCGGAGCCGGCTTCTTGTTTCTTCTAACCCAGTTCTTCATGGTGATCTTCGTCGTTGCCTTGCCCAAACTTGCCAGCCTTGGAATTGCGACGTGGTGGAGCGCGAGTCTGGAATTCATTTACGCTTTTCTCGGAATCCTTTACGGGCCCAGCGGCTTCACAGGCTGGAGCAGGGTTTTGACAGACCCCGCCTCGGCCAGAACTTGGAACCTGTCCTGCCTGTGCTCCACTCTGGTCACGCTCGCGGTCTCTTATCTCGTCGTCCGTTTTGCCGCGCAGAGAATCAACCGCTCCTGGCAGGACCAAGTCCCCTCCGCCCGCCGCGAGAACCTTCTCAAGCGATACTGCACTCCGTTGTTCCAACGCCGCTTCCGCCGCAAAATGCAACGCACATTGGATTGGAACCCCATCGCCTGGCTCCAACAATACTCCTGGAAATCGCGTCTGACCAAATGGGGCCTTTGTCTGGCTTTTGTGCTGGTCGAATGCGTGACCGGCGGCTCATTCAACTTTGATAACAATCCGTCTGTCCACTGTGCCGAACTTCTGACGCTTGCCGCCATTTACACCTTCGCCGGCGTCAGCGGTTTCCTGGAAGAAAAGCGCAACGGCGCGCTCGAATTGCTGTTGGTCACCCCCCTTCCCGTCAACAAACTCATCTTTGGCCGCGTCTGGGGCCTGTGGAAACAGTTCCTTCCCGCCGCTCTGGTTCTGGCCGTCTCCTACGCGGGCTGGCTATGGAATAACCCGGGTGACTGGGAATTCAATACCGCCATCCCGGGACCGATCATCCTTGCCTGCGTTTTTTTAACCCTGCCGGTGTTCGCCACTTATTTTGCGTTGCGCGTGAAGAATCTGTTTGTGGCGGCAGTGCTGACTTGGGTTGCCCTGTATCTCCCCCTTGCTTTCGTTATCGCGGCCTTTGGGGTGAATCAGTCGAACATAATCTTAATGCTCCCAGCTTTTCCCATCACCTATGCGGCCTTCGCGCTGCTGGCCTGCTTCCTCCTGCGCCACAGCCTCTCCCGGCGCATTTATTCCTTCTAAAACCACCCCTTTCCGGGGGAGGACATGCGCCTCGCATGCAGCGGTCGGCGCCCCCGCCGACCGCATCAATACCGCCCCGAAATTCAGCCGCAGGGCGCACGGCAGAATTCTTCTCCCTCCCCTCCACACACTTGTGGAGGGGAGGGTTGGGGAGAGGAGGTTCCCATTCGGTTCATGGGGAGGAGTTCCCGAAATTTGCCCTGCGCCCTCAGCCGCGTCTGCCCTGAAGTCCCCCTTGACATCCCCGCCTTAACTGCTATTATAGTCCGAGTATGGCAAGGCACGAATGGTCAGGCGGCGGCGGTTGGGATCGGGTCCCAGGGAGTCCCTGTACCTCCCTCAAGTCCGTATCCGTCCACTCCGTCCGCTCAGTCCATGCCGTCCACCGAGTCCACTGCCAGTCCACTTCAGTGCTTCCTCGGCGTTTTCAGTGGAAAAACGAGCGCCCTCTCTCAATCCCAAAGGGATTGAATCATCCAGCCCAGGGTTGGCCGATTCCGAGAGGACTACCCTGGGTAGCCAAAATGGAGTTGATCAACCCTGAAGGGGTCGAATCTCCGCGCCTTATGAACCCGCGTTCCATTCCACTGAAAACATCGAGAAACCACTCCAGTCCACCGCGTCCCCACGAGCCGCCCAAACCCAGCCACCTTACTGCAACGTTACAGTTCGCCCAGCCGCTCCAATCCAGACCCCCAAACCGAATCCCATCAAATACCGTGGTCAAAAAGAGCCACAATCCAGCCCAATCAAGCCTATTCAAGCCTATTCAAGCCTAATCGTGCCATTTTATGATCATAAGCCCGGCAAACAACCCCATTGCAGTGTTGCAAAGTGGGAGTTTTGGCTTTCCCCATCACCCCACCACCCCATCACTCCATCACTCCATTCCGTCCCGTCGCCTCTCCCGCGCCCCATCCATCCCCATGCGGCAAAATTTGCCAGTCCAATGCCACCCGGTCAAAGCCCGTCAAAGCCCGTCAAAGCCAGTCAAACCCCGTCAAACCCCAGATTCCACTTTGACACCGATTCTCCAACTCGCCAAACCCCCTCTCCCGGCCAATTGGCGGAATTTCGCCCCGCCTTCCCGCCGGCTAAAGGAGATTGCCTTTTCATCCGTTGGCACTAAAGTTGCGGCGTTCACGAAGATCGAGTATTAGCGCGCCATGCCCGTCACACTAAATCCAGGCGAAGAGGCCCAGTTGCGGCAGACGATTGAGATGTTTGAGGTCATCACTCAGTCGCAGCCGCACGATTATCAATCCTTGGAAATCCTCAAGGAGGCCTACCTCAAGCTCGGCATTGAAAAGGAGGTCATTCAGACCTCCAAACGCATCGCCCAGGCCTACATCCATCTCGGCCAGCTTTCCTCCGCCATCCTCGAATTTGAAACCATCCTCCAGCGCCATCCCGATGACCGCGACGCCATACTGGCCATGGAGCACATCGAGCACCAGACCACCCTCCTCACCAAGCCGTTCCCAGCGGAAGCCGAACCGCCGTCTCTGCACAAAGGCTCCGCCCCCGGCCCCGCCAAAAAGACCGCCGGCAAGCCGGCCGCACAGACCGAGGTGGATGACGGTCGCGTGCCAATGCACAAGATCTTTGTCGAGAGCAAGGCGATTTCGCTCGGCGATTTTGAGGCTTACTGGCCCGCGCCGAAATTGGACGAGGCCCCGCTCAAGCCGGAGGACCCCTTCATTCAAATCCTCGCCGAAAAGCAGATCATGCCCCTCGACAAGTCGCTCAGACTCCTGGCTGACCGCTCCCGTCTCGCCTACGTCCCGCTGGACCGTTACGATCTCGACACCGACCTGGCGCGCAACAGCTCCCGCGAGTTCTGCCTGCGATGGTGCGTCCTGCCCTTTGACCGCATGAGCAAGACCATGCTCATCGCAACCTGCAATCCCTTCAATAAGCAAGCCGCCATTGACATGGGCGCCCTTCGATTCCGGATCCTCTGGTGCCTGGCCTCCCCGCAAGACCTCATCAGAATCCTCGCCAAAATTTTCAGATAACCCGCCGCCCCATGAAAACCCTTGGAGAACGCATCGCCGACGCGCTGGTGGAGGATGGCTTGCTCACGCCCGCCCAAGTCGAGGAGTTGCTTGAGCAACAGAAAAAGGAAGGCACCCGTTTCATCAAACTGGTCGTCGAGAAATCCTACATCACCGACCAGGACCTCGTCGTTTGTATGGGCCGGGTCCTCAACACCCCGCCCGTCAATGTCGCCCGCATCACCCCCTCCCCCGACTTGTCGGAGTTGATTCCCCGTGACATTGCCACCAATTACAAAGTCTTCCCCGTTGCCCGGCTCGGCAACCGCCTCTATCTGGCCATGGCCGATCCACTCAATGTGCTCGCCGTGGACGACGTCAAACGCCTCACCAAACTGGAAGTCTATCCCCTCATCGCTACCGAACGGGCAATCCTGGACCGCATTGCCACCGCCGAGACCCCGCGCACTACCAGCATGGAGGACATCATCAAGCAATCCTCCGAGCAGGATGAGGTGGATGCCGAAGCGAATAGTCTGACCCTCACGACCGAAAAGACCGAAACGACCGACATTTCCCAATTGGCCAGTTCCAGCGAAGAAGCCCCGGTCATCAAACTCGTCAACCTCATCCTCGTCCAGGCCATCAAGGACCGCGCCAGCGATATTCACATCGAACCCTTCGAGACCCTCGTCCGCCTCCGCTATCGCATTGACGGCTCGCTCGTGGACATGCCGCCGCCTCCCAAAAACCTCCAGATCGCCCTCATGTCCCGCATCAAGGTCATGAGCAACCTCGACATCTCCGAGCGCCGCCTTCCCCAGGACGGCCGCATGAGGGTTCGCGTCGGCGGGCGCGACATTGATTTGCGCGTCTCCTTCCTCCCCACCGTCCACGGCGAAAAATGCGTCCTCCGTGTGCTTGACAAGTCCAACCTCTCCGCCAGCATGGACAAGCTCGGCATTGACGCCGAGACCTTTGTCCGATTCAAGGCCGCTGTGGACGCCCCGCACGGCTTGATCCTCGTCACCGGCCCCACCGGCTCCGGCAAGACCACCACCCTTTACTCCGCTCTCAACGAACTCAACAGCCCCCAGTTCAACATCATCACCGTCGAGGACCCCGTCGAGTTCCAGCTCCCCGGCATCAACCAGGTGCCCGTCCGCAAGGAAATCGGCCTCACCTTCGCCAGCGCCCTCCGCTCCATATTGAGACAGGACCCCGACATCATCATGATCGGCGAAATCCGCGACACCGAAACGGCCGAGATCGCCGTCGAATCCGCCCTCACCGGCCACGAGGTCTTGAGCACCATGCACTGCAACGACGCCGCCGGTGCCATTGCCCGACTGGACGACATGGAGATCGCGCCGTTCCTCATATCCTCTTCCGTCATCCTTTCCGCCGGCCAGCGTCTCATGCGCCGCGTCTGCAACAACTGCAAGGAGCCAGTTACGTATCCCGAGAAAATGTTTACCGACCTCGGCATCAACGCCGCCGATTTTGAGGGCGCAACCCTCTTTCGCGGACGCGGCTGCGAACGCTGCAAGAACGCCGGCTACGTCGGCCGCCTCGCCATCATCGAAGCGATGACCATGACCGACGAAATCCGCCGCATGATCATCAAACGCTCCACCGCCCAGGAAATCAGCAAGGTCGCCATCGAGCAAGGCATGAAGACCCTCCGCATGGTCGCCCTCGAAAAAGTCCGCGAGGGCGTCTCCACCCTCGAACAGACTCTCCTCGTCACCTCCGGCGAGTAGAATCTCATTCGCAAGCCATCAACATGTCTCCGGGCCAAAAGAGTCATTGCATTACGCCGGCCATTATCCTGGCCGCGGCCATCCTGCTTTGGTCGGTCAGCTACCTCGTGATGAAGGCGCTGACAATGCATCAGGCGAACCTGGTTCCTGGCGTCAACGGCTTCTTCCTGGTGGCAGCCTCGGTCGTGGTCCGCTTCGCAATCGCGGCGCTCCTTCTCGCCCTTTGGCGCGGACGGGATTTCGCCCGCTTCACCCGCCTGGAACTTTGGCATGGGGCGGGACTCGGTTTCTTCGGTGGCATCGGAATCCTGTTGCAAATGGACGGCGTCATGCGCATCCCGGCTTCCACCGTTGCATTCTTGACACAAGGGTACTGCGTCTGGGTTCCCCTGGCGGTGGCATTGCACCGGCGGCGCTGGCCGTCAATACCCCTCGCCTTGAGCTGCGCAATGGTCCTGGGTGGCGTGGCCGTGCTGTCCAATCTCAGCCCATCCGACCTCCGTCTCGGGCGCGGCGAAGCCGAAACCCTCGGCGCCTCGCTGATGTTCGCCGGACAAATCCTCTGGCTCGAACGCCCCGTCTTTGCTGCAAGCCGCACCGTGCCTGTGACTCTGGTGATGTTCACGGTGGCCGCCCTGCTGATTTTGCCTGCCGCTGTAGTCACAAGCCGCGGGCCGCGCGAGTGGGCGTCGGTGTTCCATTCCTGGCCTGCGGCGGGCCTCACCATTTTTCTGGCACTGGTCTGCACGCTCATCCCCACCATGATGATGAACCATTGGCAGCCCCGCATGCCAGCATCCCATGCCAGCCTGATCTATGCCAGCGAACCGCTCATGACCAGCCTCTTCGCCCTGTTCGTTCCCGCCTGGCTTTCGCGCATGGCCTATGTCAACTATATGCATGAAACTCTCAATTCCCGACTCCTTCTGGGCGGCGGCCTGATCCTCGCCGCCAACCTCCTGGTCCTGTGGCCGCCGTCAAAAAAATATTCCCCATCTTAATTTAATCCCCTTCGCGCTTGAGATCATCGCAATTGGGCACTATAGAATGCGCATGACAACAACACCCATCATTCGGAAATATTGTGAACCCACCGCAGCCTGAGTTGAGCCTCGTCATTCCCTGCTACAACGAGCAGGACAATTTGCGCCCCCTGCTGGCCGCCATCCGCGCCGCGGCGGACTCGCTCGGGCTGGATTACGAGGTGGTCATCACCGACGATTGCAGCCGGGACAACTCGTGGGAAATCCTCAAGGATCTGGCCGCGAAAGACCGGCGGCTGCGGGCGCAAAAGTTGGCGCGCAATTGCGGTGAAAGCGCAGCGAGTTGGGCCGGCATGAAGGCCGCGCGCGGCAAATATATCGTCACGCTCGACGCCGATTTGCAGAATGATCCGAAGGACCTGCCGAAATTTCTGGAGGCGCTCAAGCATTATGACTGCGTTTGTGGAACGCGGGTGAAGGCACGCGGAGAGGGGGACAATTTCATCCGTGTGGCCTCCTCCCGCATCGCCAACTGGGTGCGAAACAAGCTGTCAGGCGAACAGATTGCCGACGCGGGCTGCACCTACCGGGCGTTCAAACGGGAGTGCATCCAGAACCTGAAATTCTTCAAGGGGATGCACCGTTTCTTGCCGACGCTCTTCAAGATCGAAGGGCATACGGTGACGGAAATCGAAGTGTCAAACAATCCGCGTTTCGCGGGACAAAGCCATTACGGAGTGTGGAACCGGCTGTTCGCTTCGTTCTACGATCTCCTCGCCGTGCGCTGGATGAAACGCCGCATGTTCCGCTTCCACATCGCCGAAAAGGTCAATTGAACGGGTATCAGCCCGCCCCAGTGAGGCTGGAAAAAATGACCTCCTTGATTTTCCAGAGCAGCGCCATTGTCATGGCCAGCGGCATGAGAATAAGGAACAGCCCCAGCCAAATGCCCGAAGCGGTGGCGGCGTCCACCCATAGGCCGAGCCGGGCGGGAAGAACGGGGAAGCAAGTCAAGAGGAAATAAAGGGCGAGGCCCGCCAAAGTTGCGGTGAGGAGGGAAATGTTGAAGCGCGTGTAAAGTCGTGTATCCGCGCGCAAGCTCTCGTCCGGCAGCATCGCGCAGAGTCTTTGCAGCACGCAATTGATTTGAACCAGGAGCAGAAGGCTGGAAACGGAGAGCAGCAGCACGCAGGCGGCATAAAGGGGAACGGAGGGGAATTGTCGCCACCAATATAGAAAGGGGGCCAGGCCCGCGTCGAGCACCGCGAGCGCCTCCGCGCGGCTCAAAGCCCGCTGCCAGATCCGTTCCTGCGGCTGAAAAGCGCGCAGTTGGTTCAAGCCGTGCCAAAGGAGCGGGCTTATCAGAAAGGCCGGCACATAGGCCGTAAGACTGAACGACTCCCGCCACATCATCTGCCCCGTCTCCATATATGCCATCTCCAGATAGACCAGCCCGGTCCACGCCAGACCCCAAAAGAGCACGGAGAGGCCGCGCACGGTCCGGCCCAGCGCGCGCAGCAGTTCGGCTCTCGCGGCATCAGGCATGGCGGTGAAACCTCACAATAACATGCGGCATCATGCTAACTGGTCAAATAAGTGTAGTCCTTGAGTCCGCGTTCGAAATCGTCCAGCAGCCGCATGCCTTCCGATGGCTTGAGACGGTCGGATTTGATGGCCTCGTCCACCTGCATCTTCATCTGGCGTTGCAACTCGTGCTCGTCGTATTGCACCGAGGTCAGCGTCTGCACAATGGTCGAGCCTTCGATGATGTCCTCCACGTAGTACCCGGACGGTTCGTCGGAATCGAGAAACACATGAACCTCGTTGACGCGGCCAAAGAGATTGTGCAAATCGCCCATGATGTCCTGGTAGGCGCCCATCAGGAAAAACCCCAGGTAATATGGCTCGGGTCCCTGGCCGTTGGCGCGCAGGGCATGCAGGCACAGCGTGTCGCGCACGCTGGCCGGATCAATAAACTTGTTGACCTGCCCGTCGGAATCGCAGGTGATGTCCACCAGCGTGCCTTCGCGCGTGGGTGGTTCAGTTAGTCGGCTGACGGGCATGATGGGGAAAAGCTGGCCCAAGGCCCAGTGGTCCAACAGGGATTGGAACACGGAAAAGTTGCAGAGGAACTGGTCGCCCAGACTTTCCTCCAGCTTGCGGATTTCCTCCGGCAAATGCGGCCGCCCGCGGAAACTCTGCACAACCTCGCGGGCAATTTCCCAATAGAGGGACTCTATCTTGGCCTTGTCGGGCAAATCGAGCATGCCGAGGGCGAACATGTTCTGGGCTTCCTCGCGGCGGTCCAGCGCGTCGTGGTAGGCCTCCAGCTTGTGCAATTGGGAGATGTTCTTGCGAATGTCCAGAAGGTCGCGGACCAGCGCGTGCTGGTTTTCCGCATCGGGGACGAGGCAGTCAGGGCGGATCTTCTCGATGGCGCCAAAAATCTCGACGACCAGGACGCTGTGATGGGCGACAATAGCCCGGCCGCTCTCGCTGATGATCTGCGGATGGGGGACGTTCTCCTGGTTGCAAATCTCCGCAATGTGAAACACCACGTCGTTGGCGTATTCGCGCACGGAGTAATTAGTGGAGCTGTCGCTGGCCGAGCGGCTGCCGTCATAATCCACTCCCAACCCGCCGCCGACATCCAGGGACTCAATGGCGAAACCCTTCTTGACAAGCTTGGCGTAAAAGCGCGCGGCTTCCTGCACCGCTTTCTTCACCGTCAGGATGTCCGGGACCTGCGAGCCGATGTGGAAATGGAGAAGCTTGAAGCAATGGTCCATCTTCTCGGCGCGCAACAGATCGGTCGCCATGAGAAGTTCGGCGGTGCTGAGGCCGAACTTGGCGTTCTCGCCGCCGCTCTCGGCCCATTTGCCCTCGCCCTTGCTGTTCAGGCGAAGGCGGATGCCCAACCGCGGCTCGACGCCCATCTGGCGCGAGACGGCAATGATCTGCTTGAGTTCCTCCAGTTTCTCCACCACCAGCACGACCGTCCTGCCGAGCTTCACGCCCATAAGGGCCATGCGGATGAACTGCGTGTCCTTGTAGCCATTGCATATAATCAAACTGCCCGCCTGGTTTTGCAGGGCCAGACCGGCGAATAATTCCGGCTTGCTGCCAACTTCGAGGCCAAAGCCGAACGGCCTGCCCGCGTCCAGAATTTCCTCCACCACTTCGCGCAGTTGGTTGACCTTGATGGGAAAAACGCCGCGATAGGTGTTCTGATATTTGAATTCCGCAATCGAGTCCGTGAAGCATTTGTGGATGGCCTGGACGCGGTGCCGCAGAATGTCCTGAAAGCGAATCAACAGCGGCGCTTGCAATCCACGGCCTTTGGCCTCCTCGATCACGTCTGTGATGTCCACGACGCTGCCGGCTTCGCGGAGCGGCATGGCGACGACGTGCCCGGCCTCGTTGATGTCAAAGTAACGGGCGCCCCAGCCCTTGATGTTGTAAAGGGCGCGGGCGGCCTGGATGTCCCAGGGAGAAGGCGGGGCGGCGGATTGGCTCATGGTGTTCGCAAATTGATGCGCAATATAAGAAGCCGCCCGCAAATTTCAACAAACCGTTGCAAAAATTTTCCGGCTGCGTGTTTGAATTTTTTCTCCGCCTCTGTTTTTATTCCGTCATGTCCAAAGCATCTTTGTCCGCAATCGTCTTACATTGCCAAAAGCGGCTCCGGCCCGCAACGTTTAACGACCACGAGGGCGCGGCCAACGGTTTGCAGGTCGAAAACTCCGGCGCCGTGACCCGGATCGCGGCCGCGGTGGACGCCTCGCTGGCCACCGTGAAAATGGCCGCAACGGCACGCGCCGACTTGATGATCGTTCACCACGGGCTGTTCTGGGGGCCGACAACTCCGTGGACCGGGCCGCGGCGCGAGCTGCTGCAATGGCTCATCGGCAAGGACATCGCCGTCTATAGTTCTCATCTGCCGCTGGACGCGCATCGGCAATTGGGCAACAACTCCCGGTTATGCGCGGCGCTCGGCCTGACGAAACTCCGTCCGTTTTTTGTGGAGAAAGGCACCGCCATTGGATGGCAGGCTCGCACTGACATTGACCGCACGGTTCTGGCCGCAAGAATCGGGCGGGTGCTGGGGAGCGCGCCGGTTGTTTTGCCGGGCGGGGCGGCTCGCTGCCGCCGCATCGGCGTGGTAACGGGCGGAGCGGGAAGCCAGTTGAGGCTGGCGGCGGCGGAAGGCGTGGACACAGTCATCACCGGGGAGGGGCCGCATTGGACTTTCGCGCTCGCGGAGGAGTTGGGGCTGAATGTCTTTTATGGAGGACATTACGCGACGGAGACGTTTGGAGTCAAGGCGCTGGCGGCAGAGTTGTCAAATAAATTCAGTGTGCCCTGGGTTTTCCTGGATCATCCAACGGGGCTGTGAAGGCAAACTGCCTGCTGTCAATACTACTTTACACCCGGACCGTTCTTGGCTTGTCGAGCTTCTCGATCATCTTGCGCAGCTTTCTCAAGGCGGCTTGCTGGATTTGACGAATGCGCTCGCGGGTGACGCCGAATTTCTTTCCGACGTCTTCGAGCGTGGCATCGCTGTTGGCTTTGCCGCCCAAATTGTAACGCAACGCCAGGATCGCCGCTTCGCGTGGGTGCAGCTTGGCCAGGACTTCGCGGAGGACGCCGACATCGGCCTTGCCAGCGATGGCCTCGAAAGGCGAGCCGGCCCGCTCGTCGGCGATGACGTCGGAGATGCGGTTGTCGGAATCCTCGCCCAGAGGGGAATCGAGGGACATCGGGGCAACGGCAGCCGCGCGGTATTGACGGACGCGGGCGGAGGAGATGCCCAGTTCCTGGGCGATCTGGTCATCGTCCGGCTCGACACCGAGAACCTCCTGCAACTTCATCGCGGTGCGGCGAATGTGCGAGACTTTGTCAACGACATGGACGGGGAGCCGGATGGTCTTGGATTGGTTGGCCAGGGCGCGGCGCATGGCCTGCTTGATCCACCACGCGCCGTAAGTTGAAAACTTGGCGCCTTTGGCCGGGTCGAACCGTTCGACACCCTTCATCAAACCGATGTTGCCCTCGTTGATCAAGTCAAGCAAAGGCAGGCCGTAATTTTCATATCCGCGCGCGATTTTGACGACGAGGCGCAAATTGGCCTTGATCATCTGTTCGCGGGCCTTGGCGTCGCCCCTCTTAATGCGCTTGGCCAATTGGATTTCCTCCGCCGGGGTCAGCAGCGGGGTGCGGCCCACTTCCTGCAGGTAAAGGGTCAGGCCCGAATTTTCATCGTATGTTTCCCTCTCCAACTCAGCGGGTTGAGGCAAGCGGTCGGACGCCAGGCTCGGCTCCGGGAAAACCTCCACCGGAGTCAGGTCGCGGGAGGGCAAAGGCTTGCGGGAGCGGGACCGTGCCAATCCAGGCGGGCGTCCGGCCTTGCGAACGCCGCACTGGTTGCGGCGGAGGCTGCCGGATCTGGGCGCTAATGTGATGCGTGCAATCATATCGGGATTCTAATCCTGCTAGTGTAATATAACGCATCTTCGGGATTTTGCCTGAACAATTTGCGGTTTTTTGGCGCGGATGGTGTGGAGGCGGCGGGATGGGAATAATAGGACGTATGGGACGGATAGGACCAATGGGTCGGATCCGATGGACCGAGCAGCGCGGCGGGGGGGAAGGTGTGCATCATCGGTTCCTTTTTTGTTGGAGGGCTTGGCGCAAACCGTACAGGGGAAGGGTGTTGACGACATCCTTCTTTTCCAGCCAGCCTTTGCGGGCGAGGCCCGCTCCCAATCGCAGATAGCCGGCGTCCTGGTAATGGTGCGCATCGCAGTTGATGGCGCATTTGACTCCCTTGCCCTTGGCGTAATGCCATAGCCGCCAGTCCAGGTCGCACCGCATCGGGCTGGCGTTCAGCTCAATCCAAGTGCCCGTCTCCGCGCAGGCATCAATGACGGCGGTCTGGTTGACCTTGTAGGGTTCGCGTTCCAGCAGCAGCCTCCCGGTCAGGTGGCCGAGGATATGCACAAGAGGATTTTCGGCGGTGCGGATCAGCCGCCGGGTCATCTCGGCTTCGCTTTGGGTGAAGGACTGATGCACGCTGGCCACCACAATGTCCAGATCCGCGAGCAGTTCGTCCTCAAAGTCCAGCCGGCCATCCGGCAAAATGTCCACTTCCGAGCCGGTGAGGAAACGGAAATCGCGGCCTTCCGCGGCGAATTGGCGGTTGAGGGCGGCCACCTCTTCCAGTTGTTGACGCAGCCGGGCCGGGTCCAGTCCTTTGGCCTGGAAAGACGATTTGGAATGGTCGGTCGCGCCCCAATAGGCGCAGCCCAAATCCTCCGCCTGCCGGGCGATTTCCGGCAGCGTCATGTGCCCGTCGCTCCAGGTGGAATGGTTGTGAAGCGAGCCTTTCAAGTCGGTCCATTCGATCAGGCGCGGCAGGGCGTGTTTTTCCGCGGCGTCAAATTCCCCGCGGTCCTCGCGCAATTCGGGCGGAATCTCCGCCAGGCCAAGCTGCTCAAAAATATCTTCCTCGGTCCGGCATTCGACGCGCAACGCGGGATCGCGGGTTTCGACATCCGATTTGAAAAGGCCGTATTCATTGAGCCGCAGGCCGCGCTGAATGGCGCGCTGGCGCATGACGATGTTGTGCTCCTTGCTCCCGGTGAAATACGCCAGCGCGAACGGGTATTCCGCGTCGCTCACCACCCGCAAATCCGCCTGGATTCCCCCTTCCAGCACGACGCTGGCCTTGGTGTCCCCTTTGGCGCTCACACTGACGACGCCGGGTTGCGCCGTGAAAAAGTCAATCACCGCCCGGGGGTTCTTCGAGGACGCCAGCAGGTCAATGTCGCCGATCACTTCCTTGCAGCGGCGCAAGCTGCCGGCCGGCCCGCACCGGGTCACGTCGGGATGCTGGCGCAAATTGTCGAGAATTGGCCCGGCCACCACCAAAGCGTCGTGATACAAATGAAGCGAGGCGTATTGGCGGCGGAAACCGATACCGGCAAGAATGTTGGCCTGGGTCTTTTCGCCGAACCCGGCCAATTCCGCCACTTTGCCGGTCTGGCACGCCTTTTCCAACTGCTCCATCGTTTCGATGCCGAGGCGGTCGTGGAGGGCCTTGACTTTCTTGGGGCCAAGGCCGGGAATGGTCAACATCATCAGCAACCCCGGCGGGACGGAACTTTTCAATTCCTCGTAATAGGCCAGCTTGCCCGTGGCCAGCAACTCGGAGATCTTCTCGTGGAGACTCTCGCCAATGCCCTTGATGCTGGCCTCCGACCCGGGCGCGAAGACCTTCTCTAAAGGCTCGGCCAGGGCTTCGATGGCGCGGGCGGCATTGGCGTAAGCGCGCGACTTGAAAGGGTTCTCGCCTTTGAGTTCGAGCAGCGTGGCGATCTCCGTCAGAATTTGAGCGACCTGATCTTTATTCATGGGTTGAAAAATAGACCCGAATGGGACGGGATGAAAGTTGGATTACGGACCTCTGGAAGTGGAATTAAGTGGAATTAGGTGGAACCAACTGGAATTGCGGGTTGCGGATTGCGGATTGCGGATTGCGGATTGATTGCCCACTGCGGTGTCTGCGGCACGGGCAAACCGCCATTGATTGTGTATTGCGCCTGGGGGCACACAATATATGGGGATTGCGGGGAGTGACTTGCCCCGATGATAGAGATTGAAAAACGCTTTGACGGGGTTTGACTCCAATTGCGGATTTCCGCCTTCGCTGGCGCTTCTACCTTCGCAGAGGCTGCCGCCTTCGCCAAGGCTACGGCGGACAGGTGGGTGGCTAAATTTGACCATCTGCCGATTTCTCCAGCATTCCAGTACTCCGCTGGGTGGGTTGCGGGATTCTGATTCATAAAATAACAAGATTAGGCTTGATTAGACTCGATTGGGCTTGATTGGCTTGGGGTGGCGGGGCCTGGAATGATGGAGTGTCACGGATAAGCCCAGCGGCATCGCAGTTGCGAAATTTCGCAGTTTGGGGGGCGGTATTCATGGTCAAGGTTGAAAAACGGTTTGACGGGGTTTGACCGGGTTTGCCTGGGTTTGCCCAAATAGATTCAACTGGGCAATTTTTGCCGGTTTCCCGCCGGGTTGTCGGCGAATCCGACTGATCCTGAAAGCCGAATGGCGGCACCCCGCTTTTGCCTTTCCTCATATTTTCCTCCTCGCTTCCTTTGTTCGATTCCATTCCATTGACCCATTCCAGCGAAGGATTCGCCAGCCCCGGATGCTAATTCTACACCATTCCAGCTTAGTGTCAATGTTTTCGGAAATGGGCTTGCCTCGAAAAAACGGACAGTAAAAACGGGTCATATAATTAGTTGTTTTTGGCTTCGAAGTCAACAGGGGAATTGTAGTCAAGCGCACTATGGGCGCGCTGGCGGTTGTAAAACACTTCGATGTAATCGAAGATCTGGGTGCGCGCCTAGGCGTGTGTGTCAAAGCAACGGCGATAGACCAGCTCCAGTTTGAGGGTGGCCCAGAAGCTTTCCATGGTGGCGTTGTCATAGCAGTTGCCGCGCCGGCTCATGGAGGCGATCAAGCCGGCGTCCGAGAGGGCTTGACGATAATCGCCGCTGGCGTATTGAACGCCGCGATCGGTGTGGAGGAGCAACTTGGCTGGGGGACAGCGATGCAGCAGGGCCATGGCCAGAGCATCGAGAACCAGAGCGGTGTCAATGCGTTGGCTCATGGCCCAACCGACGATTTTGCGGCTGTAGAGGTCCAGGATGGCCGCGAGGTAAAGCCAGCCTTCCCGGGTCTCAATATAGGTGATGTCGGCCACCCAGAGCTGATTGGGGGCGGTCGCCTTGGGGGCCGCTGCCAAACGATTGGGAGCAATGGGTTGGTCCATGGTTGCTGTCGGTTGTCTGGACGCGGTAGCGGCGTTTCTGGCGGCCGCACAGGCCCTTTTCCTTCATGAGTCGGGCGACGCGGTTGCGTCCATGGCAACGTCCTCTTTTGCGCAACTCCCGCTCGATGCGGGGAGCGCCATAGGTCTGGCGGCTGCGCGTGTGAATCCGGTCGATCTCCCGGGCCAGGGATTGATTTTCCAGCGCGCGGGCACAGGGGTGAGCCTGGCGCTGTTCCCACTCGTAGAAGCCGGAGGGGGAAGCTTTTAGATAAAGACAAAGACGGCGGACCGGGTAATCCCTTTTCATAGCTTGGATGCGTTGATAGCGCTGGTGGGCGGTTCGGAGAGGATGCCCAAGGTTCTTTTTAGAATCTGGCACTGCTCGCGCAAGTGGCGGTTTTCGCGTTGGGCGGCCTCCAACTGGCCTTGCAGATCGGCGACCGAACCCGGCTTGGCCACCGCGGCCCTCCCCCCACCGTCGCTGGGGATCAGGGATCGCCAAGCGTAAAGCAGGTTGGCGGTAATGCCCAACTCCTCCCCCACCACCGTCGCGGACTTGCCGCTATGGAGCCAGTTCAGAACCGCTTCGCGTTTGAATGTTTCGTCGAATTTCCGGCGCTCTGGGACAGATGTTTCTTTCATGGACTTTTCCTTTCATTGTTCACCCGATTCTCTGTCCGTCAAATCGAGGTACCCTCAGGGTCGGCGTGCAAGTTCATACAGCGCCGCGATTTCCTCTGGCTTTCCCTGCTTTTCCCACCAGTGCGTAAGGTCAAACTCGTGTTCATTCTTGGTCGGCGGGCGTAGATGCCATGAGTACCGCGCTCGGATCGCCTGCCAATTCTCTTTGCTGCCTCCTCCGTTTCTTTTTGGATTCGTTGCCATTTCTCAGGCGATTTTCTCCGCCGACATTGCAATCACATTCCTTGGGGCCTGCGGCAGCTCCACATTGAACCACTTTTCCGCCTCGGCTTTGGTCGCCAGCCCTTTGTAATGCCCGTGGATCATGTCCGGGGAGTTGCCTGCTTGCGCTGCTGTCAGGTTCTCGTTGCTGTGCAAGGCGAAGTGATATGAGCAGAAGCCGTGTCGGAGTCCGTTTGGTTTGCGCGTCACTTTCGCCAGACTGCACAGGTCGCGGAAATACTCTTGAAAGGTGATTTCGTGGAATGTCCAGAGTTTGCCCACCTTGTGGCTCCGGTATGTTTCAAGCCATGAAGCGAGCGCCTGGCAGATTTCGACCAGACGGCGCTGGCGTGTCTTGCTTTTTTGGGCTGTAATCTCGATGTGCCCCGGCACGCGCCACACGTCCGCCCAATCCAACCGCAGCAATTCGGCGGTGCGCAGCCCGGCCAGTCCGCCGATGGCAAGTAGCGGGCGCATCGTCTCGTCCGCCGATTGGAGCAATGCGGCCAATTCGCCCGGCGAATAGATCGCCACTTCCGCCGTGTTGCCGTGCTCCGGGTGGAGTCCGTCCGCCTCGCCCAGCCGGTGCGTGACTGCCAGAAAGTCTTTGCGGACCGCCCATTGCAGCCATTGCCGCACGGCGGCGCGGTAATGGTTGCGGCTCTTGGCCGACAGTCCCGACAGCGAGCCAAGGAATGCGTCGAGGTGTGCCTTGCTGAGGTCGCAAACGGCGGTGCCTGGAAACGCGCCTGCGAACTTGCGAAGCTGAATCTGGCGGTTGTAGGCGTATTTGCCGGACAATTGCGCCCGTTGGCCGTTTGCGCCCTTCGTCAGCGGGGTTTGGGCCTTCAAGAACTCTTCCACGGCCTCCGCGATGTCTTTGCGTTTCACGCTGACGACGTGTGCCAGGTATCCTTCAATGGCTTCCGGCCATGTGCGCTCTTTCAACCTGGTGCAACCATCAACGTATTCTGACATGGCAGCCAGGAGCGATATGCGCCGCCCGGTGGCCTTTCGGTATTCCTCAAGCCGTTGCATTGCCGCCAAGGCGTCGCGGGATTGCTCTCCACTGAGGGCGGCGGCTTGCGAGCCTTCCGCCAACTCGCGGACGATCCGCTCCGCCTCGGTCTTGGCTTCGGCGTAGGTCTTGAAACTGCGGACGCGCCTTTGGCGGGCCACATAATAGCCAAGGCGGTAAAATGCGTAGCCCGCACTTTTGCCGTAGATCGTGGCCTTTTCGCGCCGATGGCGGACAGTGACCGGGAATTTCATTTTCCTGGTTTCGATTTCAGCTTCCGCCGTATTTTGTGCGGAAACTGTGCGGTAAACACCGTCTTCCCCGTTTTCAGAGGGAAAAATGGTGCGCTTAGCAGGACTTGAACCTGCACGGCTTTCGCCACTACCACCTCAAAGTAGCGTGTCTGCCAATTCCACCATAAGCGCAACCAGTGTTCTCTTATCAAAGCACTCCTCCTCCCGTTTCGCAAGCCGGATTTTTCTTATGGATTTTCTCCGTGCCAGGCATAAACTCCACACCATGCCAGAGAAAACTCTAAGTCAAATCTCCCGGCCCTTGCGCGAAATGTATGATAAGGCAAAGGCCGCCCTAGATCGTCACAATTTCGATTACGCCATCGCCATTTCCACCGCGGCCCTCGAACAGGAACCCGCTTTCTTGGATTGCCGCAAGCTTCTCCGCATCAGCCAGGAAAAAAAGACCGAAGGCCGCCGCGGCGGCTTTTTCAAAAAGATGGTCAGCGGCGCTACTTCCTCCCCATTGCTCGCCAAGGGGCAGTTCGCGCTCGGCAGCCAGCCGCTGGAGGCACTCAAAATCGCCGAGCAGATGCTTAATTCCGATCCCCACAGCGCCTCAGGCCATAAACTCCTGGCCAGCGCCGCCCTGGCCGCCGACCTCCCCAAGACCGCCGTTCTTTCCCTCCAAATCCTGGTCAAGGATTCCCCCAAAGACCAGGAATTCCAAAAGGAGCTTGCTCGTGCCCATGCGGAGGCGGGCGATGTCGGCTTGGCAGAGCAAATCCTCGCCGAATTGGTCCGCCTCAATCCCGGCGACGGCAAGCTGGCCGAGGAACTCAAGGACCTGTCCGCCCGCAACACCATGGCTGAGGGCGGTTACGACTCCCTGGCCGACGGCAAAGGCTCTTATCGCGATATTTTGAAGGACAAGGGTCAATCCGTCGCCCTGGAACAGGAGCAGCGCCAGGTCAAGGACGAGGACGTTACGCGGCGGCAGCTTGACGATTACGAGGCCCGCCTCGCCCAGGACCCCAAGAATATGAAGCTCCTCCGCTCCATCGCCGAGCTTTACTCCCAGAGAAAAGAATTCGACCGCGCCCTGGAAGCCTACAACCGCATCGTCTCCTCCGAAGGCCAGAGCGATCCCGGCATCCAAAAAGCCATCGCCGATGTCAACACCCGCAAATTTGACCACGCCCTCGCCAGCCTGGACGCCACGGCGCCCGATTACTCCGAACAAGCCGCCCGCATCAAGGCCGGGCGCGATGATTACATGCTGGCTGAATGCAAGCAGCGCAGCGAAAACTATCCCAACGACCTCATCATCCGCTTCGAGTTGGGCCAACTCTATTTCCAGGCCGGCAAGATCAGCGAAGCCATCCAGGAAATGCAGAAGGCCCAGAACAACCCCAACAAGCGCATCCAGGCCCTCGCCTGCCTCGGCCAGTGCTTCGCCCGCCGCAACATGAACGACCTCGCCGCCAAAAAACTCGAACAAGCCATCGCCGAAAAAGTTGTTTTTGACGCCGAAAAAATGGAGATCATCTACGCCCTTGGTTGCGTCCTGGAAAAAATGGGAAAAAAAGAGCAGGCCATCGAGCAATTCAAGCAAATCTACGAAGTGGATGTCAGCTTCAAGGACGTCGCCGCCAAGGTGGACGCCTTTTACGCCGGCAAATGAGCCGGGTGGCTCAATCCCCCTTGTCCGGTTCCACAACGAGAACTTCAAGCGGTTCGCGGCCCGGTTCAAGCGAAAGGCCCAGCGGGGTCAACGCCTGGAGGATCTCGTCCCTCTGGAGCAGTTTGTCAATCCCCCAGCCAAAGGGAAGTGAAGCCTCATAATTTCCAGTCAGACCGCTTCGGTCAAGAATGGGCTGCTGGAACTCGGGCTGCATGCCTTTGACCAGCGAGGCCATGGTCATGTTGTGGTAAATCATGTCTCGTCCGGTCAGGCCGCCACCGCCGTTCCCGCCGCCGCCCGCGCCGGACTCGGGTTGGCTCGGCTGTAGACCGGGCGCATTTGCTTCGCGGAGAATGAGCAGGAGAACATCCGTGGGGCGGGTTTCGATGTGGGCGGCGTAGCCCAATTGGCGTTTGATCTCAGCCTGCAATTTCTCCCGGGTCGCGTCCGGGCCAGTCATGAGGAGGTCGAAGCCGCTGGTCGGCGCGCCGGACGGCAAGAGCACCTTGTTGGTCGCCATGTCGAAAGCCCTGCCCATAAGGTTGGCGAAGGAAATGTCGCGAGCGATGACCCGGTTTCCAACACTGGTTCCTCCAGAGTGGGCAAAATGGGTTGGCCGGAGGATGAAAGTCGGCGGAATCGCTTCCACTTCTTTTAGGATCTCGGTGAGCCAGACAGACTCATCAATGGCGGACGGTTTAGAGGCGGCCTGTGCTTTGGCCAGATCGTTGAATTGCTGGCGCAATTGGACTACCTCGGCGCGCAGTCTGGCAAGTTCAATCGCCGGTTGGGCTGAACGCGAGCTGGAAGTTCCGGTTTGCACTGCGCCATTGGAAGACGATTGGTTCACCGACGGGAGCACGCCCGATTGAGCCATCTCTTTCTCGGCTTCCACGATGAGAAGATCAATCGGTTCGCAGCCAGGAGTGAGCGCCAGGCCAAGCGGGGCCAACGACTGGATAATGGCGTTGGTGGTAGCCGACCAGTCAGCAGGGAGTGCCGCATCATACCGGCCAGTCAGACCGCTTCGGTTAAGAATTGGCAGCGTAAAGTGCTCCTGCATGAGCATGACCATGAACGGGATGGTGATAACCGAGCGATGATCATCCGCGGTTCCGCCACCTCCGGACTCGACGCTTTCTTCGTCATCCAATGGCTGAATGGGCCGAAGCCCGGGCGCGCCCGCTTGGCGGACCGTGAGCAGGAGAACATCCGCAGGGCGGGATTCGAAGTGCGCCACGTAGCCCAACTGGCGTTTGATCTCAGCCTGCAATTTCTCCCGGGTCGCCTCCGGGCCGGTCATCAGGAGGTCAAAGTCGCCCGTTGGCGCGCCGGGAGGCAGGACAATTTTGTTGGTAGCCACATCGGGTCGGATGCCCACGTTGAACGCAACAGCCATAAGGGAAGAAAAGGGAAGCTTGCGAGCAAGGATCATGACTCCGCTCGAATCCGAACCGAACATTTGCATACTATGGGTAAAATGGGTGGGACGAAGAATCAGAGTCGGCGGAAGGGCTCTCAACTCCATCGAGCCGCGAAGGAGCCAGATAGATTCATCATCACCGGGAGCATTGCTGCCGGACTGGGCTTTTGCCATCCCGTCAATTTGCTCGCGCAATCTGCCCGCCTCATTGCGCAGCCGGGCCAGTTCCAGCACTTCTTGCTCTGAAAGCGGCCTTTGGGCGTCGGTTTGGACCGCGCCATTGGAAGCCGCTTGGCTTTCCTCCGGAACGACGCCCAATCGCGCAGTCTGCCGATTCAGTGTTTGGGTTTCCTGAGCGACAACCTTGTTGACTACAATGGCGCCGCCGGCGGCCAGAAGGGCCGCGGCCGCGACGAACACGGCGGTCTTTAACTTTGCGATGAACATAAGTTCCAATGCCTCCTTCACAAGAGCCAGGGTGGAAACCGAAATGGCCGAACCCTTGACAGCCATTGCGGGAATTGCCGCCACCAAGCCCACCGGGGCAGGTTGCATGGCGTTGGCGGAAATCGCGCCGGCGATGATTGCCGTCGTATAACAAACACTGTGTTTGGCAAAAAACTTGCGCAATTTTTCCAAAGCGCGGCTCACCCGTTTTCGCGCCGTGTCTTCGCCCGCGCCCAATTTGCTCCCCACTTCGGCGAGGCTCTTGTTCTCGAAAAACCGCAGCAACACCGCCTGGCGGTCGGTCTCGCCCAGTTGCGCCAGGGCCTCATCGAGCAAGGGGGCCAGTTCCGCCCAAGCCGGGTCCCCGGCGTCCGATGAAGGTTCGGTTTGAAGTCGGGTCTGCATTTGGGTCTCCTGTTCATGCTGGCGTCGTTTGACCTCGGCGCGCACTTGGGCCAATGCGACAAAGCGCGTGGTTTTGAAGAGCCAGCCGGTGAGGATGGTCTGGTCCGAAATGCGCGCCGCCTTCCGGGCGAGAATTATGAAGACGGCCTGCGTGATTTCGGCGGCCCATTGCGGATCGCGCACCTGGCGCAATGCCGCCGAATGCACGAAACCGGCGTGGCGCGAGACCAGTTGGTCGAACGCGGCTTCAGACCGGTCCGCCGCGAATTGGCGCAGGAGCGCGATGTCGTCCAGTTCTTGCATCCACTAATAGATGCCAGTTTTTGCCCGAATCGGACAAATTATTTTGGCGGGTGACAAATGATTGGGAATTCGGTCGTGGACGCGCTATGATTCTCCTGCCATGAGCAAAGAGTTCCTTTTCTCGCAATTGACTTTGCCCTCCGAGCTGATCGAGGACCTGCGGCGACAGAATCCGTGGTGGGAAGGGCATGCGCTGCCCGAACTTCCACCCCATCACCGGCACTTGGTGGGCCAGATTCACCGCCGGCTGGAATGGAAACTCGCCCCCATTGTCGTCGTGCGCGGTCCGCGGCAGATAGGCAAGACCACGGCACAGCTTCATTTCATCGAAGACATTCTCAAACAGGGCATCGGAGGCAAAAGGATCCTCCGGGTTCAGTTTGACGACTTGCACGAGATAGTGCATTTTGAATCGCCCATCTTGCGGATTGTGGACTGGTTCGAGCGGACGATTCTGGGCAGCACTTTGAATGAAGCGGCACGCCGTCAAGCGCCTGCATTCCTGTTGCTTGACGAGGTGCAGAATCTTGAGGGCTGGGCGCCTCAACTGAAGTCGCTGGTAGATTCGTCCTCAGTTCAAGTCGTCGTCACAGGAAGCTCTGCCCTGCGAATCGAAGCGGGCCGCGATAGCCTGGCCGGTCGCATTAATACTTTGGAGGTGGGAACGTTGTCATTGACAGAGATCGCTGTTCTTCGCGGGCTGGACCTCGGAGAGCCATATCTCAAGGACAATGGACTGGAAGTCCTCGCTCATGCGGCGTTTTGGAACGGGCTGCGCGAGCATGGACAATCACGCAAGGCCGTTAGAGATGCCGCTTTTGCCGCCTTTTCAGAACGTGGCGGCTATCCCCTCGCGCACTATAGAACCGGAGCGCCATGGGAGCAAGTTGCCGATCAGTTGAATGAGACTGTGATCCGGCGGGTTATCCAGCACGATCTTCGCATGGGCGAAAGAGGACGAAAACGCGATCCCTCGCTGCTGGAGGAACTGTTCCGGCTTTGCTGTCGTTACGCTGGCCAAACACCCACAATCTTGACTCTTGCTCGCGAAGCGCAGCGTGTTCTTCAAGCCAATGTGGGTGCCCAGCGAATTAACGCCTATCTGCGATTTCTCGGCGACACTCTTCTCCTGCGGCTGATTGCACCATTGGAAATTCGCCTCAAGCGCAAACATGGCAGCCCCAAGTTATGCCTCGTCGATCATGGCCTGCGGGCAAGCTGGCTCCAGGAGCAGATCCCTCTCGACCCTAAAAAGCTGCGTGAGGAGCCTGCATTGACCACGGTCGCCGGACACATCGCCGAGAGCGTCACGGGGGCGGCCCTCTCCACGATCCCGGGGCTGGACCTCGCCCATTTCCCGGAAAGACATGGCGAGCCGGAGGTTGACTTCATATTGAGGATTGGCACCAAGATGATTCCACTCGAAGTTAAATACCAGGCGAGGATTGACCCGATGCGCGACACCGAGGGTCTCCGGTCGTTTATCGAAAGAGCCGTCAATAACGCGCCCTTCGGCCTTCTCATCACCCAGGACGATTCACCTGTGATTGTTGATCCGCGCGTGATCACCCTGCCGCTTTCCTCGCTCTTGCTCCTGCGCTGACTTTTCCTGGCCGCACAATATACGCCGCGAATTCAGGGCGGAAATGCGGTGAAAGCCGCGCTTTGAAGCGCGCATTCTTACCGTTGTAATCCCGTTCCAGCACCTGCCCCACCTCATGGAGCCGCGCGATGACCGCCGAATCACCGTGCGGCACCGCCAGTTCCACCAACTCCCGACTCGGCCGCAACTGCGTCCCCAACTCCTGGATCAACGCCGCCAAACCCTCTCCCGTTTTCGCCGAAATCCCCACGCTCCCAGGATACTGCTCCAGCAACTTGGCAAGCTGCCCGCCCTCCTCTACGCGGTCAATCTTGTTGAACACCATGATCGTCGGCTTGCCCGCCGCCCCGATCTCCGCCAAAACCGCGTTCACAGCCGCGATCTGCTCCACCGCCTGCGGATGCCCCGCGTCCGCCACATGCAGCAGCAGGTCCGCCTGCGCCACCTCCTCCAGTGTCGCCTTGAACGCCTCCACCAGCCCGTGCGGCAGCTTGCGGATGAATCCCACCGTGTCCGTCAAATATACATTCTGGTTCGTCGGCAGCCGCAGCCGCCGCGTGGTCGGGTCCAGGGTCGCGAACAACTTGTCCTCCTCCAGCGTGTGCGCCCCCGTCAGTGCGTTCAGCAGCGTGGATTTGCCCGCGTTGGTGTACCCCACGATCGAGGCCGACGGCCACGGTTGCCGCTGCCGTCCGTCCCGTTGCGTCGCCCGGTGACGCCGCACGTCCTGCAAGTCGGAAATAATCCGTTCGATCCGCTCCTGCACGCGCCGCCGGTCGGTTTCCAACTGCGACTCCCCTTCGCCGCCGCGCATTCCGATGCCGCCGCTTTGCCGTGAAAGATGGCCCCAAAATCGCGTCAACCGAGGCAGCAAATGCTTCAACTGCGCCAGCTCCACTTGCAATTTCCCTTCCCGCGTCCGCGCCCGCTGCGCGAAAATATCCAAAATCAGCGCCGTCCGGTCCAGCACCTTGCAGCCAAACGCAGTCTCCAGGTTCCGGCTTTGCGCCGGTGACAATTCATCATCGAACACCACCGTATCCACATTCTGGCTGCGGCAATAATCCGCAAACTCCGCCGCCTTCCCGGTGCCGATGAAAGTCCCCGCCACCGGCGATTCCAGCTTTTGCGTCCCCGTTCCGACAACCTCTCCGCCCGCCGTCGTCGTCAGCTCCGCCAATTCCTCCATGGACTCGCGCACTTGCCAGCTTGCGCCGGATTTAAGTTCCAAACCAATGAGGAACACCCGTTCCGTTTTCCTGGCAATCGTGATGAGCGCTTTCAATGATTATATTCCAATTCCAATCCGCCCCAAACCTACCACCTCCGTCCCCCGCGCGCAACGCCGTTAAAATCCCGCCAAGTCCAGGGAGTGCATGTCGCATTTCGGGCGGCCCTTTTCCGGTTCTTAATCTTAATCTTAATTGAGACACTGTCCCGTTCTCAGGCAATAGCGCCGCCTCTCCCGACCTTCTGTCACCCCAAATACCCCTGCCATCCCCCGATGTCCCGCCGCTGGCACGTCTTTTGCTAATTCGATTATATGAATGATGCGCTCGATTTCCTGACAGATGCGGCCATGAAAGCTGTTAATTTCGTGGCCCCATCCATTTCGTTCGCGCTGTACACCGGCGCGGAAGTTCTCTTCCTCTACGGACTTTACATGGCGTTTCTGGCCCCTCCGCACGGTCTGCCCTGAGCCATTTAGAGATTGGACTTAAACTGGTCCGCCTCCCGCTTGAACAGCAGATTGAACGTGGTCATGGAGCCGTAACAACGGGAAATGTATTGCTGAAATTCGACCTTCTCCGCGTCGCTTAACTGCGGATGGCCGTTGATTTTTTGTTCCAGCACCCGAAGGTTGTTCCGCATCATCACGATCTTGTGGAAGAACGCCTCCAGCGGAACCTCCTTGTTCTGCAGCGCCGGGTCGCTTGGACGCAGCACCATCATTCCCCTGGCCCAGCGTGCCGCCAGTTGCTCCACCAGCGTCTCGTCGCGTTCCAGGCCCAGCTCCTTCACCAGCGCGCCCACAATCTCCGCCACCAGCGCCGTCAGCGGTAGCGCCGTTCCGCTCACCTCCGCAAGCGCCTCATCCGGCGTCAGGTCGGATTGCTCGGGCGCCAGCGAGCGCAGGCCGCTGTCGAAGCGGATGTCCGCAACGTGTTCTGAAATGCCTTTGACAGTGCCGGTCCCCAACTCGGGATGCCGCACTTTCATTCCGATGTGCATGGATTGCAGTCTCATGGTCGTATTCTCTTAAATTGGTTTAATCATTTTCGCACCCGTTTTGAACGCTCGCGCCGCGGAAGGGCGACGCTCCCGCGGAGCCTTTTCATTTCCCATCCTTCCCCTCCTGCCGCCGCAGCCCGACGGACTGGGCGATCTCCTCAAATTCCTCCCGCGTCACATCCTCCAACCGCTTTCCTTTGGACGCCAGCCGTTCGTTGATCTTGATGGCCTTCTCCGTCATGGCCTCGTGGGTTTCCTCCGTCCCGCCGATCAGCGCGAAATTCGAGCCGGTCGTCAGCCGCTTGTGCCCGTCGCTGTCCACGCCGATGCCCAGCATCAGCGCGGTCTTCTTTCTTCGTTTCGGCGGGTTCGCCATGACGCCAATGGTAAGCTTCGCGCGGTCCGCTTCCAAGTGCAAAAATATTCACCCTGTAGCGGGGGTCTATGACCGCCGCACCCTGTAGCCGGTCTATGTCCGCCGCACCCTATAGCGGGCCTATGACCGCCGCAAAATAGAATTGCAATGGAGTTTTCATAAACTCCCCGAGAAAAGACGATCCCGACAGAAAATACTGATAAAGGCGGGATGCGTCGGTCCTGGTATCCTTGTTTTGAATTTATTCTACCCGCATTGAAAGCCCGCAATGCGGGTAGAATAAATTCGGCTTTGTGCAATGTCGAGAAAAAATTGGATTTTACGCGACTCTGGTGGTCGCTTAGTGGGCCTTCCTTCTGGCTCGACAGCCTCTTGGAGCGACATGGGTGAAATGCGCCCAGCACCGCGAATAATGCCAGATTATGGTTGTATTCCCGCCGCTTTCATGCCAGCATCAGGCCGATCCTATGAGTTCGCCGCCCGCCAAAACATCAAGCAAGCTGGACGAGAATCAGCGAAGAGCGCTGGTCAGCCTGCTGGCGGACGAGGATCCCGCCGTCCACAAGACCGTCCGGCAAAAGATCCTCTCCTACGGCCCCATCGCCGCCCTGTGGGTCCGGGAACACAGCCTCAGCAACGATCCCGTCCTCCGCCGTCATGCCCTGGAAATCATCCATTATTTCTCCCGCCAGGACGCCGACACGCAACTGCTCTCCTTTTGCTTGAATCAAGGAGAGGACTTCGATCTGGAGCAGGGAACCTTGCTGCTTGCGCGCACTCAGTATCCCGACATCAACATCGAGGCCTATAGCGCCGTGATTGACCGCCTGGCGGGCGATCTGCGCGAGCGCCTGGATTTGAGCGGCGATCCAGTTCAGATTCTGGCCGCCATGTCCGATTATTTGTTCGTAGAACAGAAATTTGCCGCGGATGACACCAACCTGCACGATCCGGAAAACAGTTATCTCAACCGCGTCCTCGACCGGCGCAAGGGCAACCACATCACTCTCAGCGTCATCTATCTCTTGCTGGCGCGCCGACTCCGGTTGCCGGTTGCCGGCATCGGCCTGCCCGGTTATTTCGTCTGCCGCTACCAATCCAGCCGGCATGAAATCTATATTGACCCCTTCCGAAAAGGCCGTGTGCTGCCCAAGGCCGATTGCGTCAAATATATCGTGCAACAGCAGCATCGCTTTGACGATGGCTGCCTCGCCCCGGTGAGCGCCCGCCGCATCCTTCTCAGGATTTGCGCCAACCTCCACCAGATTTACACCCACCTCAAATCCCCCGCCCAGAGCGAGCGCCTCCAGCGCTACCTCGTCGCCCTGGCGAAGTAGTCAAATTCTCAATTCACACCGGCGCTCTGATTGCGGCTCTGTCCCGCTGCGGCAAAGTGCAGGATTGAGCCATCAGCCTGAACTTACGGCCCCAGCAAGGCCCGGTAAAACTGCTGGCTGACGTTCTGCGATACTTGGTTCGTGTAGTTCCAACTCAAGGACACCAGCCTGTTCGTCGCAAACGCGACCCAATTATGCAAGTCCGTCGAGCTTTGAAGGACAATTGTTTGACCGACGTAACCGCTTACACCGACTACGATCTGTCCGACGGTCGGTTTTCCAATTCCCAGGACTGGCGGTTGGCTTGATATAATTTGCACCAGTTCCGGCGCGTATAAATAGCGTGTATGTATTCCGTCCGAAATCTTGCCGTAGATTGCGTAGGTGCCTGGGGGCATGTTGCTCGTCGTTAAGTTGGTGTTGATATAAGACACGGAATTTGTGCCCGTGCGGGAAATCGGGATTGTGGCAATGGATGTGCTGTTGCTGTTGTACGGGTTGAAATCGCTGTCAAATAAAAACTGCGCAGTCACGTTTTTTGAAAGGCCCCCATATTGATAATAGAATTTCGTTGCCACGGCCTGGCCCGAGGCCACGATGTTGGTGCCCACCACGTCGAATTTGATCAGATTGGGCCACGTCCCGTTGTTTGCCGGCAACACGGTCCGGTTTGTGGAATGTCCAGCTCCAAAATCCCACCACTGATTGTAGCCGTCCACGACGGGGTGGGTGCCGGCTCCGGCTGGTTCAGCCAGGCTCATGCGATTTCCCCCGCCAATCAGGCTGTAATAGAAGCCTGCGGCGGCTCCCCGGGCCTCCGCAGTCGTCCACCAGCCTGCCCGCTCGATGCTCGTGATTGTTGCTCCTGTGTCGCTGGCCGGGGTTTCCAAATCCACCGTCCCGTGGTACCACAGATGCACGCTCGAGTGGTCCCCACCCGATCCATACCCGCCAGAAAGGTCTGTCAATTGCCTCACATACGCCCCGTTGACAGGCTCCCCATCGGGATCGCCGGAGTATGTCCCGGCACCCAGATCTTGCCAGTAATTGTCGGCAAACAGGACGCTGGAGTACGTGTTTCGAGCCGGTGCATCCTGGATGGTGGCCGGAAAGTCATTGTTCCCGTCGTTATTTAACGAATAAGGGTCCAGCGTCGTTAAGTGGTCCGTCCAAATCCCATTAGTTCCGAGGATGAAGCTGATCTGCGACATTAAGGATCCTCCCCGGCTGTGCCCGACGAGATGAATTGGGAATTCGATTGCAGGATGTCCATTCAGTTCAGGAAATGCATTTGTCGCCAGGAGCACTTGGCTGACCGCCAGCGCCACATTGTAAGTGCTGGCGTATGAATCAAAAAGGTCCCCGGATATTGCGCTCCAATCCAACTCTATAATAATCTCACCTGACTGGGTGGCCGACGGTGGGCTGCCATTGGTCCGGCTCGGAGTGAAGTAATAAAACGCCCCGTTGATGTTCGTCATGGTGAGTTTGTACGTCGAACAATTGCTCCCCATCCCCGGAAACCGGCCCTGGAAGTAGTTTGGCATGTTGTCCGCCATCGCCGTTACCCAGGCCGGGTATGTTGAATCGAGTTCGAACCCATGCGTGATGATTGTCACGCCGGCCCCGTTGGTGGCCAGCGGTACCAATATGCTGGCGGCAAGGACGACCGCGGTCACAGGCCCTTTTGCCCTTATGCAGGGATGTTTCACAGCTTAAGCACAAGAGCAGAGCGTTTTCCGAGTGTCAACCCTGAGTTTGCTTTTCAGCCTTTTAGCTTTCCAGCCAGTCATTTGGCAGCCAAAACGCTCTGCTGGCCGAACTATTTTCACTTTCGTACATGTGTAAAATCTGTACTGCCCCCATCTAAGTGGCGTATTCACAACGCTTTAGCCCGGGTCCAAAACCTGTTTTTCGACCAAAAAATCGTCCGTACCGTACGGAGACGCTTTTTTCCAACCCGTGCTATTATGGTTCCATGACGATGAATAGTGAAGTTGGGATGGTGGATGGCGAAGTGAAAACCAGCCGGAGTCTTGGAGTGCTGGAGTATTGGGTATTCCCCTCTCTCCACCCCACCGGGTGCAGCATCGTCCACCCAGTCCACCAACGTCCATATCGTCCATCCAATCCGCAATCCGCAACCCGAGTCAAACCGGGTCAAACCCGGTCACAGTGTTTTCCACCCTGCATCGTCGCGCCAACTCTCTTGCCGCAATCCCCGTATATTGTGTATGCCCGGCACAATACACAACCAGTGGTGGTTGCCCTCTATGGCGGACGCCTTGGCAACAGCACAATCCGCAATCCGCAGTTGCAGTTAATTCCACTTAATTCCACTTAATTCCACTTAAT
>Ga0302320_10004270_pt1 | contig 32501 bp, 30 predicted proteins | sample Bog_T0_3_FD_202130 | JGI IMG/M metagenome (GOLD analysis project Ga0302320, IMG submission 202130) | Peat permafrost microbial communities from Stordalen Mire near Abisko, Sweden - Bog_T0_3 | ecosystem: Environmental > Terrestrial > Soil > Wetlands > Peat | place: Sweden: Abisko, Stordalen Mire... | reverse complement strand
CCGATTTAACAAGTAACAGCGCGACCCCTTACTTCAGCGGGCAGCCGATTTAACAAGTAACAGCGCGACCCCTTACTTCAGCGCGGCCTTGAGGCGCGCCAGGCCCGCCCTCGTGATCTCCTCCGTCGGCCCCTCGACCAGGAATCGCAGTTTGGGCTCTGTCCCCGAATACCGGACAAGCACGCGGCCTTTCGACCCAAGCTCGGCCTCGAGGGTGTGAATCGCCTCGGTGAGCGCCGGCAGCTGCTCGATGGGCGTCTTTTCCCGGACCACGACCGACTCCGATGCCTGGGGGAACTTGCGCAGCATCCGGCGCAGCTCCGACAGCGGACGCCCTGTCGCCAGCATGACGCCGATCACCTTCAAGGCGGCGACAAGACCGTCTCCGGACGGCGAAAACTCGGAAAAGATCAGGTGGCCCGATGACTCCCCGCCGAGCGTGGCTCCCTCGGCCAGCATCCGCTCGACCACATAGCGGTCGCCAACGGGCGCCCTTGCGACACGCCCACCCGCCGCCTCCACGGCGGCATCGACCCCGAGGTTGCTCTGCACCGTGACGACCAGCGTTCGCGCGGCAAGCGCGCCGCGGCCGAGTGCATCGACCGCGAGGATCGTGAGGATCTCGTCGCCGTCCAGCACCGCCCCGAACTCGTCGCAGAGGACGCACCGGTCCCCGTCGCCGTCGTGGGCCACTCCGAGCCTTGCCCCCGAGGCCACAACCTCGGACGCAAGCTTGCCGGGGTGCTCGCTGCCCACGCCATCGTTTATGTTGCGTCCATCCGGTGCATTGCCGATCGGAATGACCTCGGCGCCGAGCCCGGCCAGCACCGCGGGACTTGTCGCGCAGGTGGCCCCGTTGGCGGTGTCGAGCACCACCCGCCATCCCTTGAGCGCCCCGGGGGGAAGCAGGGTCGACACGAGCTTCACGTACTCGTCCGAGAAGGGGTCATGCCAAGTAAGTTGCTCTCGCGAATGCGAGAGCAACTTACTTGGCATGACCCCTTCTCGGATCCCTTCCTCCGATTGAGCCCCCTCTTGCATCAGGGCCTCGATCCGGGCCTCCTCCCCGTCTGTGAGCTTCTGCCCGTCCCTACGAAAGAACTTGATCCCGTTGTCGGATGCCGGGTTGTGGGATGCGGTCACCATTGCGCCGAGGGCCGCGCCGGACATGCGCACGGCGAGTGACACGGCCGGGGTGGGAAGCACGCCAAGATCGCGCGGCTTGAGCCCCGCCCCCAACAGCCCCGAGGCCGCCGCCCTGAGCAAGGCTTCCCCGGATTGGCGCGTGTCCCTGCCGAGGACGACAGCGCCGCTTCCGCCCGCCCACAGGCCTGCCGCCCGGCCAAGGCGCTCAAAAAATGCGGTGTTGATCAACGGACCCCCATAGGATCCGCGAACGCCGTCCGTTCCAAAGAAGTTGCGCTTCATGGCGACCTGTAGAACTCCCTTGTCGCCGCAATCTTCCTGCGCACAGCGCCTCCCAGGAGAAGCTCCCTGGCTTGCCCAATCCCATCGCTCACGTTGCCGGTCCGGCCCGTCATCCAAAGCCCGACCGCGCTGTTGAGCGCAATCGTGTCGACAAGCCCCCTCGGCGCGCGACCGTCCAGCAGGGCCTCCACAAGGGCCAGGTTCGCCGCCAGATCCCCTCCCTGAAGGTCCGAGAACGGCGACGGCTCCAGGCCAAAGTCTTCCGCCCTCCACTCGCCCGCCACGCCGCGAAGCCGGCCGGCGCCCTGCACACGGTTGACGCCGGCCGTAGTCAACTCGTCTATGCCGCGGTCGCTGCCCAGGACGCCGTGCACCGCAATTCCGGCGTCCGTGCCCAAGGCATCCAGGGCGGCCGCCAGACGTGGTACCCAGGACGCGGCATAGACTCCAAGAAGGACATGCGCCGGGCGCCCCGGGTTGATCAGCGGTCCGAGAATATTGAAGATTGTCCGCCGCCCCTTGGCGGCCAGCGCCTTGCGCACCGGAGCAACGTGCCTGAAGGACGGATGGTACGCGGGCGCAAAGAAATAGGCAAATCCGAGCTCGTCGAGGGAGCGCTGGAGCATGCCCGGCGGGGCCTCGAGGTTGGCCCCGAGCGCAGATATGAGGTCCGCGCTTCCGCACTTCGAGGTGATGCCCCGATTCCCGTGCTTCATTACCGTCACGCCTGCGCTCGCCAGGACAAACACAACCATCGTCGAAATATTGAACCCTCCCGCATGGTCCCCACCCGTCCCGACGACGTCGATGGCCCTGGCCGACCAGCGCTGCACGCCGGGATCGACAGCCCGGTCGCGGAACGCCCGGGCAAAGCCGGCTACCTCGGCCGCCGTCTCGCCCTTCGAGCCCATGGCCTCGAGGAAAAGCTCCTTGTCGCCGTCGGGAACGGCCGGGTCGGAAAGGGCCGCAGCCGCCGCGGCGACTTGGTCGGGAGCCAGATCGCGGCGGGACGACAGGACGGCGGTCAAATCGGCGAGGTGCGACATGGGTTGGCGCCCCCGATGAGTGACATGAGGCGCAGGTTCGGCAAATGTATTTGAGAAACACCGCCGGATCTGAAAGCAAGTCCGTCGTGCGCCCCCAATTCCTTCTTCCCGTGATCGGGCTCTGCCTCGCCGTTTCACTCGCTGCCCAGCCTGTACATGAGCCGGCCAAGTCCCCCTCAAGACCGATTGCGGAACTTCGGGTCCGCGACTCCCTGGTGCTCGGCCTAGTCGAGGGCCTGACGGAATACCTGCCGGTTTCATCGATGGGCCACGTCATGGTCGCCGACCAGATGTTCGGCCTGGAAGACACCACACAGCTGAAAGACGGGGACGGGAGCCCCCTCTGGGCGCGGGCGCCGCGGCCTGGCCGGCCCAACGAACCCCTGACGATCAAGGTTGCCTCCGACACGTTTACGGTGGTCACCCAGATCGGGGCCATCCTCGCGGTCGCCATCCTGTTCCGAGCGCGTTTTTATGAGATCGGTCGCGGGCTCGTCGGCCGCAGCGACGAGGGCCTGCGCCTGCTGCGCAACCTGATTGTCGCATTTCTCCCTGCGGGAATCGTCGGCTTCCTGTTCAACCGCTGGATTCTGGATCATCTTGTCTCGATCGGCCCCATCCTGACCGCGCAGCTCGTGGGCGCGGCCCTCATGATCTATGCCGAATGGTGGCGGAAGAATCGCGCGGTTCCGGAGGCCGGTTTGGACGGCTCACGGCTGCCCCTTGGCAGGGCCCTTGGAATAGGGATTCTGCAATGCGCCTCCTTCTGGCCCGGCATGAGCCGGTCGATGACGACCATCGTCGGCGGGTACTTTGCCGGCATGGATGGGAGGCGGTCGGGGGAGTTTAGCTTCCTGCTGGGGTTCTTTACGCTCTCCGCGGCCTCCCTGTACAAGGCCCGCCAAACGGGGCCGGCCATGATCGAGGTGTTCGGGTGGCCTCATGTGCTTCTTGGCGGCGCCGTGGCGACGATCGCAGCCATGCTGGCCGTGAAGCTTTTCCTGAGTTATCTCTCGCGGCATGGCTTGATTGTCTTTGCGATCTACAGGGTCGCCTTCGCGATGTTCCTGGCTTTTTGGGCTCTCTGAACTGTCTTGACCCCCGGCGGGTCCTCCCCTCAATGGGTCGTTTTCAAGCGGTTACACGCCTTCAAATTACCCATCGCCATGGCCAATCCAAAACGCAAACAGTCCAAACGCCGCAGTGCTAACCGCCGAGCTGCCAATGCTTTCAAGGCGCCCCTGTTCGCAAAAGACCCCTCGGACGGCTCCCTGGTTCGTCCGCACCGCGTCAATCCCAAGACCGGCCTTTATCGCGGCCGGCAGGTGATTAACGTCGAGGTCTAACGGCCGCCTGCCATCCTTGGATGGTCATGTCCTCCGGCCAACCCGGGTTGATTGCAATTGATACGATGGGTGGGGATCTCGGTCCGGCCGAGGTCGTTGCCGCGGTGCAACTCGCCTTTCAGCAGGTGCCGGACCTTTGCCCCGTCATCCTCGTCGGCGACGAGGCCGTGCTGGATCCGTTGCTGCTCCAATACGGGCTTTCCCGCGGTGCGCGCCTTTCGGTCCTGCACGCCGCTGAGACCGTCTCCATGGACGACACTCCCATGGCGGTCCTTCGCCGCAAGAAGGACTCCTCGATGGTCCGGGCGATCGAGCTGGTGAAGAACGGCGAGGCCGATGTCGTGGTGAGTTGCGGAAACACCGCGGCCCTCATGGCGGTCGGCACGCTGCGACTGAGGACGATTGACGGCATCACGAGGCCGGCCCTCGCAGCCATTGTGCCGAGGGAAGGCGGACACTTTGTCTTGATCGATGCCGGGGCCAATCCCGATGCAAAGGCCGAGCACCTGGTTCACAACGCAATCCTCGGCAGCCACTACTGCCGGGTGGTTCTTGGAGTCGAGTCCCCGCGCGTCGGCCTGATGACAATTGGCACCGAGGAGGGCAAGGGCAACGCGCTCATCAGCGAGGCGAACGAGCTCTTCAAGCGCGTGGGCGACGTCGTGAACTATGCCGGGCCCATCGAGGGTTTTCAGGTCTTCAAGGAACATGTCGACGTGGTCGTGTGCGACGGGTTTGTCGGGAACATCATGCTCAAGAGTTGGGAATCCCTGGTCAGCTTTGTTCGGGACATTCTTCGCGATGAATTGAAGGCCAACTTGTTGCGCAAGGCCGGCGCCTTGCTGTCAAGGGGGGCCTTCAACGCATTGAAGCAACGCCTCAACCCTGAGCGCTACGGGGGCGCGCCTCTCCTTGGCCTCAAGGGCAATATTCTAAAGGCCCACGGATCCTCCAACCGACGCGCGATCCTAAGCGCGATCAAGGCGGCTAACGGAGTCATCGCGGCAAACATGAACCATCGAATCGAGGTCGACGTCACCCGGGCCAACCAGCTGCTCGCACGCTAGCCCGCATGCCAGCCCAATCCATCACAATCCAAGGCACCGGATCCTACGCCCCCGAACGCGTGATGACGAACGCCGAACTCGCGCATAGGGTGGCCACCTCGGACGAATGGATCCGTACCCGCAGCGGGATCCGCGAGCGCCGCATTGCAGCGCCCGGCGAGGCCTCGTCCGACATGGCGGTGCAGGCCGCCACGCGTGCGCTTGCGGACGCAAATGCCAGGGCCGATGAGATCGATCTCCTGATCGTGGCAACGTTCACGCCCGACCTTCCGATGCCGTCCGCTGCCTGCATCATCCAGAACAAGCTCGGCCTTTCACCCGCGGCCGCCTGCTTCGACCTCAATGCGGCCTGTTCCGGCTTTATTTACGCGCTGGACGCGGGTTGTGCGATGCTGGCCTCCGGCCGCTACCACAGGGCCCTGGTCATAGGGGTCGAGAAGCTCTCTCCGGTCGTCGACTGGAGCGACCGGACGACCTGCGTGCTCTTCGGGGATGGCGCGGGCGCCGCCGTGCTTGGAGTCGGTTCGGAGCCGGGACGCGGCCTGTTGGGGACCAACCTCGGGACGCTCGGAGACAGCGTCGAACTGCTCTACATTCCCGCCGACGGCCGGTTCATCAAGATGAAGGGCCGCGAGGTCTTCAAGGCCGCGGTGCGCGCCATGGAGGATATTTCGCGGTCTATTTTGGAACAACACGGGCTGAATGGGTCTCACATTGCCCTTGTCATACCGCATCAGGCCAATCTTCGCATCATTGAGACCCTGGCAGAATACCTCGAAATGCCCATGGATAGGTTCTTTGTGAACGTGGACCGCTATGGAAACACCTCGGCCGCCTCGATACCCATGGCCCTGGACGAGGCCAGGCGCTCCGGTCGGATCAAGCCGGGCGACCTGATTCTCCTCGTGGCCTTTGGGGCGGGCTTGACCTATGGAAGCGCGCTGATTCGCTGGTGACCCTTATTCTCCCAAACCCCACCCAGACGACCCGGCGCCAAATGCCCCGCCCATCCCATTCCTTCCGGACGCTCCTGCTGATCGCCTGCGGCCTGTGCGTGCTGGCAACCGCGCGGGCAGACCTGGTCTGGGCCCCGGGCAGCGGCTGGCGGGTCGAGAGCGGGGCGCTGTCCGGCCTGAACGGCAAGGACGCCGCGAACGCCCTGGACCTGATGAACCGTGCCCGGAGCGCCGAGGAGTCGGGACACGTCGGCAGCGCGATTTCAACGTACCTGAAGGTGGCGCGCAAGTACTCGAGTTCCATCTACGCGCCCGAGGCGCTCTACCGGGCGGGCAAGCTCTATCTGCAGCGCAAGCAGTATTACAAGTCGTTCGACACGTTCCAGAAGGTGATCACGAACTACCCCAACGTGCGCCGCTTTGACGAGATTGTCGGGATCCAGTTCCAGATTGCGGCCGCCCTCGCCGACGGGGCCAGGAATCACATCCTCGGCGGTACAATCCCTTTCTTTGGCAGCCGCCAGCGGGGAGTGTCCTGCCTCGAACTCGTGGTGGTGGAGGCGCCCTATGGGGATTACGCGCCGCTGGCCACGCTCGCGGCTGCCCGTGGACGGGAGCGGCTCGGCGATCCTGATGTGGCCATCGACATCCTCGACCACATGATCAACAATTACTCGCAGAACGTTCTCCTGCCGGACGCCTACCTCGAACTCGGCAGGCTTCATTCGGGCCTGGTCGAGGGTCCGTACTACGACCAGGACGAAACAAAGCAGGCCATGACGTATTATGAGGATTTCATGATCCTCTATCCCGGCGACACGAGCATAGGGACCGCTGCCTCGGGCCTCGACTCGATGAAAAGCGTGCTTGCCGAGAGCAAGATGAAGATCGGGGACTGGTATTTCTACAAGCGCGACAACTTCACGGCCGCCAGGGTGTTTTACAACGAGGCCATCACCTCGTACCCCGACTCCTCCGTGGCCAAGCGCGCCAAGGAACGGCTGGCCGAAGTCGACGCAAAAGCCTCCAAGGCCGCGCAGCCCCCCCCGCAAGGCAAGGCCGGGAAGAAACGGTTCTGGCTCTTTTGAGCAGGGCGGGCTAGCAACTGGCAGCCGAACATGCCAGCCCGGTACCACCTCGTCCCCACGTTTCTGCTGCTGCTGGGCTGCATGGCCTGCGGGTGCGCCCACTACCAGCTCGGCACCGACGGAAGACTCGCCTTCTCGAACCTGTACGTCGAGCCCGTCCAGAACAAGGTGCTGCTTCCCCAGGCCCAGGCCGCGGTCAGCGCGCAGTTGCGCGACGCGTTCGCACGGGACGGTAGGGTGGCGATCGTCGACTCGCCGGAGGCGGCCGATGCCGTCCTCAAGGTCGTCATCACCGCCTACAGCCGCGAGATGGTGGCGACGCGCGAGAGCGACATCGGCCTGGCCAGCAAGTTTGCCGTGACCCTCGGTGTGACGTGCACGCTGCGGGATGCGCGGTCGGGTCGGACCTACTTCGAGAACCGCGTGATCACCGCCGAGCGCGACGCGTACACGGACAATGGGCAGCCGGCGTCCCCGCTCACCGGGAACCAGCTCCAGGCGGAGTACAACCTGCTGCCGCTGCTTGCGGAGTCGCTCGCCGGCAAGGTCACCCATTCCGTGCTCGACGTATGGTGAAACGGCCGCCCCAGCTCGTCCCTTCCCTCCTTGCCAGCGACCACTCCCGGCTCGCCGAGGGGGCGGAGGCGGTCTCCCAACTCGGGCTGCCATGGCTCCATCTCGACATCATGGACGGGCACTTCGTGCCGAACCTCTCGTTCGGCCCCGAGCTGCTGGCGGCCCTGCGGCGCGGCGGTTGCCGCCTCTTCTTCGACACGCACCTCATGCTGTCGGAGCCCAGCCGGTATGTGGAGGCCTTTGCGCGGGCCGGCGCCGACCTGATCACGATCCACATCGAGCCGGAACTCGAGCACTCCGCGACCCTGGAGCATATCCGGGAACTCGGTTGCAGGAGGGGCATTGCCCTCAACCCCGGGACCCCGGCCAGCGCGGTGGAGGCTCTTCTTCCGCAGGTCGACCTTGTGCTCGCCATGACGGTGCAGCCGGGGTTCGGCGGCCAGGCGTTCCGGGCCGACGTGCTCCCGAAGATCGAGCAGCTGGCGATGTGGCGAAGCATCCGGAACCTGGATTTCTCGATTGAGGTCGACGGCGGCATCGATCTCGCGTCCGCCGCGGAATGCAGGTCGGCCGGCGCCGACAAGTTTGTGGCAGGGACCGCGTTTTTCCGCGCGGTCGACAGGGCCTCCTTCGCCCGGGCGATCGAGTCCATGCCGTGATTCCGTCCGCGTGATGCCGCCCCACACGCACAGGCCGGCCGCGGCCATGTTCGTCGCGGCGTTTGCGACCCTCTATGTGGTGTGGGGATCCACCTACCTTGCCATCAGGATCGCGATCGAGTCCATGCCCCCGTTTGCCATGGCCGGGGCTCGCTTCCTGGTTGCCGGAAGCCTGCTCTTCGGGCTGGTCCGCCTTCGCGGTGCGCCGTGGCCTTCGGCGCGCCAGTGGCTCGACAACGCGGTGGCCGGAATCCTCCTGCTTTTGGGCGGAAACGGCCTCATGTGCTGGGCCGAGCAGACCATCCCGTCCGGCGTTACCGCGCTCATCGTGGGCGTGGGACCCCTCTTTACCGTGCTTGCGGACTGGCTGTGGACAGGGAGCCAGCGCCCGACCCTGCTGACCATGGGCGGCATGCTGCTGGGCATGGCCGGGGTCGCCTGGCTTGCGGCTCCCTGGGAGCGCGGGCCCGGCAGCCTGGATCCCCACGGCGTCATCGCCGTGCTATTTGCATGCGTGGCCTGGTCGCTCGGGGCGATTTACTCCCGCCACGCCCGGCGGCCCGCGGAGCCACTCGTGGCGGCAAGCCTGCAGATGCTCGGCGGCGGCATCGCGCTTGTTGTCGCCGCGTGGATCCATGGGGACATCGCGCACATCAGCCTGGCGGCGGTCACGTCCCGCTCCTGGTTTGCCTTCGCCTACTTGATCACCATGGGATCCCTGGTCGGCTTTTCGACCTTTGTCTGGTTGATGAAGCACAGCACGCCAGCCCTCGTGTTCACCTACGCGTACGTGAACCCGGTCGTGGCCGTCTTCCTTGGGTGGCTGCTGGCCGGCGAGGCGGTGACCCCCCGGATGGGCGCCGCGGCGGTGGTCATCGTCGCTGCGGTCATGGTGATCACCCTCAGGTCAAACCACCCGGCTCCCGGATCGGCCGTGCCCGCCGAGCCCGCCGACGTCTAACGCCCGTCCGCGATGGCCTCGGCCCGGGCGTACTGCCCTCGAAAGCCGGCCGCCAGGTCGCGCGCCATGCGGAGCTCGTCCGCCAGGTCCTTGGACTCGAGCGCCCGCCGAATGGGGCCGTCGGCTCTTTCGTAGGAGACGGCCGACATGTCCTGCAGGGCCGCGAGCGCCCGGGACCTGGCCGGTTCCGGTGCCGCCTGGATCTTCCTCCAGGCGCGAACCAGTTCCGGATGCGCGTCCTCGGCCAGCACCCGTGAGATGAAGGCGAGTTCCCTGAACAGTCTGGCCGTCCACTCGGGATGGTACGTGAAGTCCTGCGCGTCGGCGTACGGATTCACACCGGGGTCGCTGCGAAGGGCCTCCCATTCGCCCTTCGCGTAGAAGTCCCGCCGGACTGGCAGACGGCGGAGTGCATACTGCTCAGGGCCCCCGGGCACCCCGGCCCTGAGATTCCACAGCTTCTGGCCGTCCATCGAGACCACATACTCGATGAAGGCCGATGAGGTCCCGCGGTCCGGGGCTCCGCGCATCATGGCCACCGGATCCACCGAGTACACGCTTCCTCCCACGGGCGTGGCGAAACCCAGGCGGCCGGGATCGCCCCTGCGGCGGAGGGCCTCCTCCTGCTGCCGGCCGTAGAAATCGATGCACAGTCCCGCCGCGCAGTCGCCGTCGGCGACGTCGACCGGTATCTTTTGCGCGGAGTCGGTAAAGTACCGCGCATTGGCCCCGATGGCCTGCAGCAGGCGCAACCCGTTCACCCAGCCGCGGGCAACAAAGGGGTCAGGCCCTGAATTATGAATTTCATCGCATAATTCAGGGCCTGACCCCTTCGCCTCTCGGATCTGCTGCTGCATGATGCCCTCAAACGCCTCGGCCACGGAGCCGCTCTTGGTTGGATCGGCAAGGGCCACCTGGCCTGCAAGGCGGGGATCCGCAAGGTCCTGCCAGTCCTTCGGCAAATGCGCGAGCCCCAGCCTGCGCAGGCAGTCCCTGTTGTACAGGATCCCATAGCAGCTGAGGACGCAACCCACCCACCGCCCCTTCGGGTCCCAGTACGTCTCCCCTCCCCGGGCCGCGGGGATCGTCCCGGGAACGAACCACCCGGGATGACTTGCAAGGATTCCCGAATCGACGACGAATCCGGCCTGGGCCTGCCCCACGAATTCATAGGTTCCGCCGCCGAAGAACAGATCGATGCCGCAGCCGACGTTGGAATTCAGGAACGCTGCCCTCGCCTCCCGGACCGCAGCCGGCGCCCCTGGGGGCAGGCGACCGTCCTGGAAGCCGGCCTGCACCGCCGAGCTCCAGGGCCGGCCCATGGCCCCGGTCCAGAGGCGTTGAAACGAACCGACGTACTCACCCTGAAGGAAGCGGACGATGTCCCCTCCTCCGCCGATCGTGCGCCAATCCAGGCGAACGTCGCGGCCCGTCCTGGCGCGGTACCACCTCCGGAAGCCCACCTCGAATTCGTGCCGGATCGCCTCGTTGTGCGGCGTAACGATCACCAGGACATCCGCGGCCCCCGGTGCGTCCGGCTGTCGCGGACGGAGCACAAAGGGCAGCGCGACGACCGCCGCCAGCAACGCGAGGATGGCCAGGGTTCTCCGCATCCGTTCACTCGGGAAGAACGACCACGTCCTCCGGGGCCACCGTGGCGACAAGGTCGCCGCGGCCGGGTGCGTCCGCCGTCCGCGGATTGAGCTCGACGATCCTGAACGAATGCGCTTCCGCCCGAAAATCGTACTGGGCGACCTCCCCGAGAAACACCGCCCCGCCAATCCGCCCGCGGACCGCGTTGGCCGCGGCCGGACCGGCGCCGAGCGTCCAGCATTCCGGGCGGATCGAAAGCGTGACTGCCGCTCCGTGTGCCAGTTCCGGCGCCCGCGCCAGCACCCCCTCGAACAGGCCCAGCGCGGTATCCACCAGGGCCTTTCCGCCCGCGTTCGACACCAACCGACCCGGGATGAAGTCCGTCTCGCCCATGAAGTTCGCCACCGTCCTGCTCGAGGGCCTTCGGTAGACCTCCAGCGGCGCGCCCACCTGCAGGATCCTCCCCGCGTCCAGGATGGCCATGCGGTCCGAGATCGACAGCGCCTCCTTCTGGTCGTGGGTCACATAGACGGTCGTGAGCTTGAACTCCTTGCAGACCCGTCGGATCTCTGCGCGCATCTCCAGGCGAAGCCGCGCGTCGAGGTTGGACAGCGGCTCGTCCAGCAGAAGACAGCGCGGACGGATGACCAGCGCCCGGGCCAGCGCCACGCGCTGCTGCTGCCCGCCGGAAAGCTGGTTGGGGCGCCGCCCCGCAAAGTCGCCCATGCGGACCGACTCCAGGGCCTCCCCTACCCGGCGCCGGATCTCCGGCTTCGCGACCTTCCGCTCCTCCAGCCCGAAGGCCACATTCTCGGCGACGGTGAGGTGCGGCCAGAGGGCGTAGCTCTGGAACATCATCCCCGTATTCCGTTTGTGCGGAGGGAGGCCGGTGACGTCTTCATCCCCGAAGAGCACCCGGCCCGCGTCGGGGGTGTGAAAGCCGGCTAGGCACCTGAGGAGAGTCGTCTTGCCGCACCCGCTCGGCCCGAGCAGGAAGAAGAGCTCCCCGGGCCCGATCGAGAGGTCGACGTCGGCCAGCGCAGTCGTTGCGCCGAAGCGCTTCGTAAGTTTCTCGATACGGATGGAGATCATGCGCCCTTGGCGCCCATCCTTGTGGAGGGCCCACGCTGCTTCAAGGCGGTACTTGTCTCGGCGCTGGGTGCGTTTGAATGAACCAGGGTAGGGGCTCGCGGCTCGCGTACCCGGGCCTGCGAATGGGCCCGAAGTGTTCCCGGACGGGCGGGCCGCCCGTCCCTACCTCTTTCGCCGCGCGCTTCGCCGGGCGGGCTTCTTGTAGTCGCCGGACTTCAGGGCGTTGATCTGGTCGCGCAGGCCCGCCGCCCGCTCGAACTCGAGCTTCGAGGCGGCCTCCTGCATCTCGTCCTCGAGCTCCGCTATGACCACGGCCACCTCGTCCGGCCCCTCGGCGAGCGCGGCGGCCCCGGCCGCCTCGGTCCCCGTCCCATCGTACGTGTGGAGGCTCGCCTGGGCGGAGCGGTGGATCCCCTTCGGCGTGATCCCGTGTTCCAGGTTGTAGGCGATCTGCCTCGCCCGCCGGTAGCCCGTGATGTCGAGGGTCCGCTGGATCGAGGCCGTAATTTGGTCCGCGTAGAAGATCACGCGGCCCTTCTCGGGGCGGGCCGCGCGGCCCGCCGTCTGGACCAGGCTCGTCTCGCTCCTGAGGAACCCCTCCTTGTCGGCGTCGAGCACGGCCACAAGGGCGACCTCCGGGAGGTCCAGGCCCTCGCGCAGCAGGTTGATGCCGATCAGGGCGTCGAAGGCGCCGAGCCTCAAGTTTCTCAGAATCTCGACCCTCTCGATGGCGTCGATGTCCGAGTGAAGGTACTCCACGCGGATGCCGGACTCGCGCAGGAAGCTCGTCAGGTCCTCGGCCAGGCGCTTCGTGAGCGTCGTCACCAGCACCCGCTCCCCGGCCGCGGCCGCCTTTCGGATCTCGCCGGCGAGGTCCTCGACCTGGCCGCGGGCGGGACGCAGCGTGATCTCCGGGTCCAGCAGCCCCGTGGGACGGATGAGCTGCTCGGCCACGACCGACGAAAGCCCCAGCTCGAAGGGCGACGGCGTTGCCGAGACAAAGATCGTCTGGCCGGTGATCTTCCGGAACTCCTCGAAGCTCTGGGGCCGGTTGTCGAGGGCCGAGGGTAGCCGGAACCCGAAGTCCACCAGGGTCTGCTTCCGGGCCCGGTCGCCGTTGGACATGCCGCCGATCTGGGGGACCGTGGCGTGGCTCTCGTCGATCACGACCAGGAAGTCCTTCGGGAAGAAATCGATCAGGCAGAACGGGCGCTCGCCCGCCTTGCGGCCGCCGAGGTGGCGCGAGTAGTTCTCGATGCCGCTGCAGAAGCCCATCTCCTGCATCATCTCGAGGTCGTAGTTCGTCCGCTCCCGGATCCGCTGGGCCTCGAGGTAGCGTCCCTTGGACTCGAACCAGGCCACCCGCTCCCCCAACTCGGCGCGGATCGTGGCCAGCGCGGGCTGGAGGCGGCCGGGAGTCGTTACGTACTGGTTTGCCGGATACAAATCGAAGTGGTCGAGCTCCCGGCGCGCCGTCCCCGTCAGCGGGTCGAACTCGCTGATCCGCTCCACCCGGTCGCCGAAGAACTCGACCCTCAGCCCCTGCTCCAGGTAGGCGGGCATGATGTCGACGACGTCGCCCCGGGCCCGGAACCGCCCGCGCTTGAGCTCGAAGTCGTTGCGCTCGTAAAGGTTGTCGACGAGCCGCCCGAGCAGGACATTGCGCCCGAGCGCCTCGCCGCGGCGCAGGGGAATGCGCAGGTCGGTGAAGTCCTCGGGGTTCCCCAGGCCGTAGATGCAGGAGACGCTGGCGACCACGATCACGTCCCGCCGGCTCACCAGCGAGCTCGTCGTGGCGATCCGGAGCCGCTCGATCTCCTCGTTGATCGACGAGTCCTTGTCGATGAACGTGTCGCTCGAGGGGACGTAGGCCTCGGGTTGGTAGTAGTCGTAGTAGCTGACGAAGTACTCGACGGCATTTTCAGGGAAGAAGTTTTTGAACTCCGAGTAGAGCTGGGCGGCCAGGGTCTTGTTGTGCGAGATGACCAGGGCGGGGCGGTCGCATCGGGCGATGACGTTGGCCACCGTGAACGTCTTCCCCGACCCGGTGACGCCGAGGAGGGTCTGGTCCCGGTTCCCCGCCTGGATCGACGCCACGAGCCGGTCGATCGCGTCGGGCTGGTCGCCGGTCGGGCTGTACCCGGAGCTGAGCTTGAACAGCATTGCGCGTGCGCCGCGGCTAACCCGGGAGGAGCTGCGGCAGCTCCGCCAGCGAACGGATGAACGCGCCGGCCTCGCGCACGACGCGCTCCCGCACCGCGTAGCGGCCGAACCCCACGAAAAGGTCCGCGGCCGGCTTCGCCTCGAGGTCGCTCACGCCGTCCCCGACCATGACGACCCTCTCGGGCCGGAGTTCCCCTCGGAGGCGCCGGAGGACCTCCGCCTTGCCGCCGGACCGCGTGGCCGGAAAAGCCGCGTCGTAGCCGCGGAAGCTTCCGTCCTGCTCGAAGTACACATCCACCGCCTCGACCCGGGCGATCCCGAGGAGGTCCGCCAGCGGGCGGATCGAAAGCCGGTACCCGGCGCTGACCACAACGGGCGTCCACCCGCGCGCGACCAGCGTGGCGATCGCGGCCTGGGCCGAGGGCTCGACGGTCTCGACGTAGAGGCGGCCCACGGCCGCCAGAGCGTCCCGGGTCGGCCGGATGATTTCAAGGCGCCTTGCGAATACCTGTTCGAGGCGCAGCTCCCCGTTCATCGCGGCAGAGGTCATTTCCTCGACCTGGGCAAAGGCCTGGGGCCCGGCCATGCGGGCAAGCTCGTCGACGCCCTCCACGGCGCTCAGGGTGCCGTCGCAGTCGAAGCAGATGAGTTTCACCATGCTTCCTCGGCTGGAAGCGCGGGCTATTTCTTGCCGCCGCGCTTGAACTTGCTCGTGAACTTCTCGACGCGGCCGGCCGTGTCCACGAGGCGCTTCTCGCCCGTGTAGGCCGGATGGGAATCCATGGTCACGTCGCGCAACACCACATAGTAGTCCTGTCCGTCGATCTTCTCCTTGCGCGCGGACTTCATGGTCGACCGGGTGAGAAAGCGGCGCCCGCTGGCGACGTCGAGGAAGCAGACATTGTTGAGAGTCGGATGTCCTTCTGCTTTCATGGCAATGAGTTGGGTCAGCCCTGCCGCGCCTTGTAGCGCGGGTCGGTCTTGTTGATCACGTAGATCTTGCCGCGGCGGCGCACCACCTGGCAGTCCGGGTGGCGCTTCTTGGCGGATTTGATGGAGGACACGACTTTCATAAAGGATAGAAAGCAGAGGGGCCGGACCGGGGTGTCAACCCGAAAGGCGGGCTCTTTTCATCCTCCCTTGGTTGTCATCCTGAGCGAAGCGAAGGATCCAGTTCGATTGTGCAGCAATGTCCAAGTGGATCCTTCGCTTCGCTCAGGATGACAATGGAGACGTCGGTCAGTTCGCCTCCGGGTTGTCCGGCTCGTCGGCGAGCATCCTCCACTCGGGCCCCTCGCGCCGGAGCACGCTGCGCCAAAGGCTGACGTCCCCAGCCTGGTCGAACAGGTCGGTGGGCGCGTCGGCGACGATCCATGTGTTGTGCTCAAGCTCGCTCTCGAGCTGGCCCTTGCCCCAGCCCGAGTACCCAAAAAACGCGCGCAGATGGGTTGCGTCCTCCGCAAGCAGGCTGCCCGCCTTGGCGGGGTCGATCCCGAGGTGAAGCTGGAAGCCCCGCTCCTGGACCCGCCACGCGGCCAGGATCAGCTGCTCCGCCTCGACCGGCCCTCCCTGGAAAAGCGGCACGCCCGAGAGGACGCCCAGCGCAAAGTCCCCCCCGAGCTCGCCGAGGTGCTTGTTCAGCGGGCGGTTGAGTACCATGCCCATGGCGCCTTCCGCGCCGTGCGCGGTCATCAGCACCACCGCGCGCCTGAAGTTGGGATCGCGAAGCCGCGGATGGGCCACGAGAAGCTGCCCGGCCAGAGACTTGTTCGCCTTGGAGTCCCGCTCTCTCATCGGCTGGGTGTCGGCAAACCCGTCAAAGCCTCGAGATCTTCACGCCCGCGTCGGCGAGCAGCGGCGCGACCAGGGGATCATTGGAGTAGTCCTCGCGGTACCGGATGTCGGCGATCCCGGCCGCGGCGAGGATCTTGGCGCAATTGATGCACGGGTAATGGGTGACGTAGGCCACGCACCCGTCGACCGAGCTGCCGCGGCGCGCGGCGTCCGAGACCGCGTTCTGCTCGGCGTGGACGGTCGCCTGCTCATGGCCGTCCCGCACGCGCGACACGTGCGGCGTGCCGGGAAGGAAGCCGTTGTATCCGGCCGTCACGATGCGGTTCTTCCGCTCGCCCCCCGTCACGATCACGCACCCCACGTGGAGCCTCTCGCAATTCGAGCGCGAGGAGATGAGGAAGGCGGTCGCCATGAAGTATTCGTCCCAGGAGGGGCGCCGGGGAAAGCTGCGGGTGGCCGCGGCGATGAGGTCTACGGGATCGTTCGACCCGCTCACATCAGGTGCGTTGGACTTGCTCACGCCGCTAGGAAATGGGAAAACCCCCGGACCGGAAAGGCCGAAATGAAAAAAGAGAAGGCTCAAAGTTCGGATTGCCATGGTGCTCCATGGGCACGGACAATCCGCACCAGTCTGGCAACCCCATGAAAAAAATCGCCATCATCAACGGCCCCAACCTCGACAGGCTCGGCCGCCGCGAGCCGGAAATCTACGGGAAGGCGACCCTTGCCGACCTTGAGCGCGACCTGCGCGGGGAATTCGGGGCCGTGGCCGAGCTCGAATTCTTCCAGTCGAACCACGAGGGGGCCATCCTTGACCGGATCGCCGCCCTGGCGGACGCGAAGTTCGACGGGCTCGTGATCAACGGCGGGGCGCTCACGCACACGAGCGTCGCCCTGCGGGACGCCCTGCTCGGGGCGCACGTTCCCGCGGTCGAGGTCCATATCTCCAACATCTACAAGCGCGAGGAGTTCAGGCACGAGTCGCTCACCGCCCCGGCCTGCGTCGCGGTGATCACCGGCCTCGGCCTCGAGGGTTACCGGGCGGCGACCCGCTTCCTCCTCAAGGAGTGACGCCATGGCGCTTGCGGTAACAGGCAGCCCCCCGGACCGGGGCGTCGTCCCCGCGGAGATCTCGGCCGACGGCACGGGCCGCGCGTCGTGGCTGGCCTGCCACACACGGCCCAGGTGCGAGAAGAAGTTTGCCGCCCTGATGGCCGCCGAGAAGTTCGAGCACTACCTGCCGCTGGTCCAGAGCGTGAGGCGGTACGGGCGCCAGACGAAGCGATTCTCGAAGCCCCTCTTCCCCGGCTATGTATTTGCCGCCGTGCCGCCCGAGAGGAAGGCGCGAATCTACCAGCAGGATCTTCTCGCCCGGGCGATCCCGGTCGACGACGAGGCCTCGTTCCTCGGCCAGCTCGAAGACGTCAGGGCCATGGTCGCATCCGGCTACGAGCTGACGCTCCTGCCCCTGCTGGCCCGAGGGCGCCGGGTGAGGGTCGTCGGCGGCCCCCTGCACGGGCTGGAGGGATTCGTGGACGACCCCACGAACCCCCAGGGCGTCGTGCTCTCGGTCGACGTTCTCCAGCAGGGCCTCCTCGTGAAGGTCCCCGCGGAACACCTCCAGGCGATGCCGTGAACCTCCCCAACGCCATCACTCTTTCGCGCATCCCGTGCATGTTCGCCATTGTCGGCTTCATGTACTGCTCCTGGACGGGAGCTGCATCGCTGGCCTTCTGGCTCTTCATCGCCGCGGCGCTCGGGGACTGGCTCGACGGATACCTGGCCCGAAGGCAGGGCGTGGTCTCAAACTTCGGAAAGCTGATGGATGCGCTGACCGACAAGATCATGGTCATGGGCCTCGTCATCGCGTTCGTAAACCAGCACGTGATCCCCGTCCCGCTCGCCCTGATCACCCTTTGCCGTGAGTTCCTGATCACTGGACTCCGGATGGTCGTCGCCGCCAAGGGGGTCGTCGTGCCCGCCGACGGCGGCGGCAAGTCCAAGACGTTGACCCAGCTCATCGCGCTCGGGTTTCTGCTGGGCGCCCCCATGGTCCTGCGCGACTGGGGAACGTTCCTGCCCTGGGACATGACCGGATTCTCGGAGGGTGCCCGGACGGTGGGCGCCTGGATATTCGTCCTCGGCACGGCCCTGGCCGTCTGGTCCGGCTGGCGCTATGTCTCAAGGTACAGGAGTCTCATCTTCGGGGCCGCTGATTGAATGAACCTTCAACACCCCAGGTGGCCGCGACGCATGCCCACGCCTGCGGTCCTGGGACTCGCGACCTTGGGCCCCATCGGGCGAAACCTGCCGGCTCCCGGCACGTGGGGCTCGGTCGCGGGCGTCCTGTACTTTAGCGCGGTCTTCACACGGCTGGGCCTCGCCGGCGGCCTTGTCCTGACGGCCCTTGGCGCCTGGCTTGCCGTCGGAATCTGCGGCGAGGCGGAGCGGCGGCTGGGGCGCACCGACCCGGGCGAGGTGATTCTGGACGAGTTTGTGGCGGTCCCGTTATGTTTCCTGGGCTGGCAGGGTCTCGTGGGTCCCCTGCCTCTCTGGGGCGTGTGCCTGGCTGGATTCGCGGTCTTCCGGTTCTTCGACATCAGCAAGCCATTAGTCATTAACAGGCTGCAAACCCTGCCCGGGGGATGGGGGATCGTCGCAGACGATCTTGCCGCGGCCCTCGCCACCTGCGCAGTCCTGCACCTCGCCAAATGGGGATGGCTGTTTGCGCGCGCAAACTGATTGCCGCCTGGCAGACTTGCTTCTTCCATGGAGCTCCCCCATGCGCCATTGCATCTACCCGGGAACCTTTGATCCCATCACCTACGGGCACTTGGACGTGCTCGCGCGGGCCGCACGCCTGTTCGACCACGTGACCGTCGCCGTGGCGCACAATCCGGAGAAGGCCCCCCTGTTCACCGCGGAGCAGCGGATTGCCATGCTCAGGCCCAACATCGAGGGAATGCCCAACGTGTCGCTTGCCATGTTCGGCGGGCTCCTCGGCGACTTTGCCCGGTCCCTGGGGGCGCAGGCGATCATCCGCGGGCTCCGCGCCCTCTCCGACTTCGAATTCGAGTTCAACATGGCGCTCACGAACCGGCACCTGCAGCCGCAGATCGAGACCATTTTCGTGATGCCGAACGAGCAATACAGCTACACGAGTTCCTCCCTGGTCAGGCAGGTAGCGAAGTACGGGGGCGACGTCGGGTACTTTGTGCCGGCAAATGTCGCCGCCGAGCTTAAAAAGGTCTTTACCGCGAAGACGTGACGAACCCGGGGTCGAGATTCCGTGAAAGTTGTCCACGACCTTTCCCCAGCCGGTGCGTCTGGCGGCTTTCCAACCCTCTCCAAGAATCCATCGAATGAGCTCCTCGAACAGTGATGAACCAGGAAACAAGAGCTTTCGCCCCAGGCGGTTCCGGGTGCGCCCCATCTACCTCGTCGGGGCGGCGATTGTCATCCTGCTAGGGACGATCTACTGGTACAATCACAGGGAGGGCGCCCAGGCGTATGGCGGCCCGGGTGGCGGACGGGGCGGCCGCTTCGGACCGGGCGCCAACGGGCCGCTGCCCGTCATGGCGCGCCCGGCCTTCGAGGGCGACATCGACATTTACCTGAACGGGCTCGGAACGGTCACGCCGCTCGCAACGGTGGTGGTCAGGTCCCAGATCAGCGGGCAGCTGGTGCAAGTGGCCTTCCAGGAGGGCCAGATGGTCAAGGCGGGCGATCTTCTCGCCGTGATCGATCCCCGCCCCTACCAGGTCGCGCTGGAGCAGGCCGAGGGCCAGCAGCAGCAGGCCAAGGCCCAGCTCGAGGAGGCGAAGATCGACCTCGACCGCTATGTCACCCTGAGCCAGCAGGACTCGATTGCGAAGCAGCAGGTCGACGCCCAGCGGGCCCTCGTGACCCAGGACGAAGGCATCGTGCAGACCGACCAGGCCGCCATCGACAACGCCAGGCTCAACCTCGCGTACTGCCACATCGTGGCGCCGGTTGCGGGCCGCGTGGGCCTCAGGCAGGTCGACCAGGGCAACTACGTGACGCCCGGCGACGCAAACGGGCTCGTCGTGCTGACCGAAGTCAAGCCGATCACCGTGATCTTCACGCTGCCCGAGGACAATATTCCGCAAGTCGTCGCCCGCATCCACTCGGGCGACCCGATCGACGTCGATGCCTACGACCGGGGACAGACCGTGAAGCTCGCGTCCGGCTCCGTGTCGACCATCGACAACGAGGTCGATCCGACCACCGGGACCTTCAAGCTGCGGGCCGTCTTCGCCAACGACGACGAACGTCTCTTCCCGAGCCAGTTCGTCAACATCCGGATGCTCCTCGACACAGACGAGGACGTCACCGTGATCCCGACCTCGGCCGTCGAGCGCGGTGACGAGGGGGCCTATGTGTACGTCGTCAAGCCCGACAACACGGTCACGGCCCGCCCGGTCACGCTCGGGCCTTCCGAGGGCGAGCGGGTCGAGGTGAAGTCGGGCCTCAAGCCCGGAGAAAAGGTCGTGGTTGATGGGGCCGACCGGCTGAAGGAGGGAGCCAAGGTGATCGTGCAGACCCCCAACCGGACGGGGCGCCCGGGGGCGGGCCAATCCTGGGGACGCGTGCCGGGAGCGGGCGGCGGCGCTGGCGGCGGAGCCAGATGAGCCCCTCGCGGATATTCATCGAACGCCCGGTAGCGACGACGCTGCTGATGGGGGCGATCCTCATCGTCGGCATCGTCGCCTTCCGGTTTCTGCCGCTGTCGGCCCTTCCCGAGGTCGACTACCCGACGATCCAGGTGCAGACGTTTTATCCGGGCGCCAGCCCCGACGTGGTGATGTCCTCGGTGACGGCCCCCCTGGAGAGGCAGCTCGGGCAGATCCCCGGGCTGAAGCAGATGTCGTCGACGAGTTCCGCCGGCGCCTCGGTCATCACCCTCCAGTTCAGCCTGAACCTGAGTCTGGACGTGGCCGAGCAGCAGGTGCAGGAGGCGATCTACTCGGCGGGCAACGTCCTACCCTCGGACCTCCCCGCACCTCCCGTCTACGCCAAGGTGAACCCGGCGGACGCACCCGTGCTCTCGCTCGCGCTGACCTCCAAGAAACTCCCCCTGACGGAGGTCGAGGACCTCGCGGACACCCGGCTCGCCGGGAAGATTTCCCAGCTGCCGGGGGTCGGCGTCGTCACCATCGGAGGGGGCCAGCGCCAGTCCGTGAGGATCCAGGTCAACCCCCTCGCACTCGCCGCCTACGGCCTGAACATCGACGACCTCAGGACCACGATCAGCAACGGGAACTCCAACAGCGCCAAGGGCAACTTCGACGGCCCGTCGCGCTCCTACGCGATCGACGCGAACGACCAGCTCAAGTCCTCCCGCGAGTACATGAGCCTGGTCGTCGCCTACAGGAAGGGGGCCCCGGTCAGGCTTTCCGACGTCGCCACCTCGGCCAGCGCACCCGAGAACACGAAGCTGGGCGCGTGGGTCGACACCACCCCGGCCATCATCCTCAACATCCAGCGCCAGCCCGGGGCAAACGTGATCGACGTCGTCGAGGGGGTCCGCGCCCTCCTTCCCTCGCTCGAGGCCTCCCTTCCGCCCGGGGCGATCGACGTCGCCGTTCTCACGGACCGCACGACCACGATCCGCGCTTCGATCCGCGACGTGGAGTTTGAGCTCACGCTCGCGGTCATCCTGGTGATATTGGTGATCTTCATCTTCCTTCGGAACCTGCCCGCGACGATCATCCCGAGCCTCTCCGTGCCGCTGTCCCTGATCGGGACCTTCGCGGTCATGTACCTGCTGGGCTTCAGCCTGAACAACCTCTCGCTCATGTCGCTGACAATCGCGGCGGGCTTCGTCGTCGACGACGCCATCGTCATGATCGAGAACATCGCCCGCTATGTCGAGAAGGGCGACTCCCCCATGCAGGCGGCACTCAAGGGCTCCCAGCAGATCGGCTTCACGATCATTTCGCTCACCGTCTCGCTGATCGCGGTCCTGATCCCGCTGCTCTTCATGCCCGACGTCGTGGGCCGGCTCTTCCGGGAGTTTGCCGTCACGCTCGCCGTGACGATCCTGATCTCCGCCGTGGTCTCGCTCACCCTGGTGCCGATGATGTGCGCGCGGCTCGTCCGGCACAGGCCGGTGTCGTCCGAACCCCTGTGGAGCCAGAAGGCCGGGGCGTGGTTTGAGGCCCTCATTGCGTTCTACTCGCGCCGCCTGCGCTGGGTGCTCGACCACCAGCGGCTCACCCTCTGGGTCGCCTTCGGTACGCTCGCCCTCACCGCGCTGCTGTACATCGTCATCCCGAAGGGCTTCTTCCCCCCGCAGGACACGGGGCTCGTCCAGGTGATCACCGAGGGCCCGCAGTCCGTTTCCTACCTCGCCATGGCGGAGCGGCAGGAGGCGCTTGCGGCGGCCATCCTCAAGGATCCCGACGTGCAGAGCCTGTCCTCCTTCGTCGGCGTCGACGGTACCAACGTGACACTCAACACGGGCAGGATGCTGGTCAACCTCCTGCCCAGGAGCCGCCGTTCCAATACGGCGTCCCGGGTGATCACAAACCTGCAGCGGGAGACGCAGGGCGTCCCCGGCATCTCCGCGTTCTTCCAGCCGGTCCAGGACCTGACCATCGACGACCGCGTCGCCCGCACGCAATACCAGTTCGTGCTCGAGAGCGCCAATCCCGACGACCTCGTCAAGTGGACCTCTTCCCTCGCGGACAGGCTCTCGCAGCTGCCCCAGCTCACCGACGTGGCGACTGACCTTGCCCAGAAGGGCCTCGCCGCCTACCTCACCGTGGACCGCGATACGGCCGCGCGGTTCGGGATCACGGCCGCCACGATCGACAATGCCCTCTACGACGCATTCGGCCAGCGGATCGTCTCGACGATCTTCACCCAGTCGAACCAGTACCGCGTGATCATGGAGGCGACCCCCGCCCTGCAGAAGTCGCCGGAGTCCCTCTACCAGATCTATGTCCCATCGGCCGCGGGCACGCAGGTGCCCCTCTCCGCCATCGCCAGGGTCGAGGTGAGGGAGGAGCCGCTGCTCATCAACCACCTCGGTCAGTTCCCGGCCAACACGATCTCGTTCAACGTGCCGCCCGGCGGCTCGCTGGGCGACGCGGTCAAGGCGGTCCGGCTGGCCGAGAGACAAATGGGCATGCCCGACAGCATCGTCACGAGCTTCCAGGGCGCGGCGGCGGCCTTCGAGTCGTCCCTCTCCAACGAACTGTACCTGCTCCTCGCGGCGGTCCTGACGATGTACATCATCCTCGGGGTCCTCTACGAGAGCTTCATCCACCCGATCACGATCCTGTCGACGCTGCCCTCCGCCGGGATCGGGGCGCTGCTGGCCCTGCTGCTCGTCGGCGGCGACCTCGACGTCATCGGCATCATCGGGATCATCCTGCTGATAGGCATCGTCAAGAAGAACGCCATCATGATGATCGACTTCGCGCTCGCCGCCGAGCGGAACGAGGGGCTTGCGCCCCGCGAGGCGATCTACCAGGCGTGCCTGCTTCGGTTCCGGCCCATCCTGATGACGACGATGGCCGCGCTCCTGGGCGCGGTGCCGCTGATGATCGGGTCGGGCACGGGTTCCGAGTTGCGGACGCCGCTCGGGCTCACGATCGTCGGCGGGCTCATCGTGAGCCAGGTTCTGACCCTGTTCACGACCCCGGTCATCTACCTCGCCTTTGACAGGCTGGCCGCCCGGCTGCGCGAGCGGGCTGCGGCCGCAGTCCGGTCCGGGAAAGCCGTCGCATGAACATTTCCGCGCCGTTCATCCGCAGGCCGGTCGCCACGGCCCTGATCACGGCGGGGATCGCGCTCGCCGGGGCGGCCGCGTATTTCCAGCTGCCAGTCTCCCCTGTCCCGAAGGTCGACATCCCGACCATCAACGTCTCCGCCTCCATGGCCGGGGCGAGCCCGGAGACCATGGCGAGCACCGTGGCGACCCCGCTTGAGAGGCACCTGGGCGCGATCCCCGACGTCACCGAGATGACGTCCCGGAGCCAGATGCAGAGCACCAACATCACCCTGCAGTTCGGCCTCGACCGCGACATCGACGGCGCCGCGCGCGACGTCCAGGCCGCGATCAGCGCCGCCCGGGCGGACCTGCCGGCCGCCCTGCGCAGCCCCCCCTCCTACCACAAGAGCAATCCGTCCGAGGCACCGATCCTGGTCCTCGTCCTCACCTCCCCCACGCTGACCTCGGGCCAGCTCTACAAGGACGCCTCCAACGTGCTTCAGCAGGCGCTCTCCCAGGTGCCGGGCGTCGGGGAGGTCGACATCTGGGGCGGCTCGCTCCCCGCCGTCCGGGTGGAACTCAACCCGACGGCGCTGTTCAAGTACGGGATCGGGCTGGAGGACGTCCGCGCGGCGCTGTCCGCGGCCAATGCCAACAGCCCGAAGGGCGCGATCGAGATGGGCGCCACGCGCTGGCAGATCTACAGCAACGACCAGGCGCACACCGCCGCCGAGTACCGGCCCGTGATCATCGCCTACCGGAACGGCGCTCCCGTCCGCCTTTCGGACGTGGCGGACGTGCAGGATTCGGTCGAATCCGTGCGCAACCTCGGCCTGTCCCTGGGGCGCCGCGCCGTGATCGTGCAGATCATCAAGCAGCCGGGGGCCAACATCATCGAGACCGTGGACCGGGTGAAGGCCCTCCTGCCGCACCTGCAGTCCTCCATCTCCGGGGCGGCCCACATCGATGTCGCTGTCGACCGCAGCACCACGATCCGCGTTTCGCTTCGGGACGTGGAGATTTCCCTGCTGATCTCGATCGTGCTGGTCGTGCTCGTGGTCCGCGTGTTCCTGAGGGACGGCCGGGCGACCCTGATCCCGGCCGTGGCGGTGCCGGTCTCGCTCATCGGCACGTTCGGGGCGATGTACTTTTTTGGGTACAGCTTGGACAACTTCTCCCTGATGGCCCTGACGATCGCCACAGGCTTCGTGGTCGACGATGCCATCGTGGTGATGGAAAACATCGTGCGCCACATGGAGGAGGGCGTCCCGCGGCTCGAGGCCGCGCTGCTGGGCGTCCGGGAGGTGGGGTTCACGGTGCTCTCGATGAGCCTTTCGCTGATCGCGGTCTTTCTTCCCATCCTGCTCATGGGTGGCGTGGTGGGGCTCCTTTTCAGGGAGTTCGCCGTGACACTTTCCGTTGCGATCCTCATCTCCATGGTCATCTCGCTCACGACCACCCCGGTGATGTGCTCGAAGCTGCTGGGCGCGACGGGCGGCCGAAAGCACGGCAGGATCCAGCGGCTGGTGGACGCCGTCTTCAATGACCTGCTGAAAGGCTACGAGCGCTCCCTCGGGTGGGTTCTGCGCCACGGCCGCCTGACGATGCTGGTGCTCGGCTGCACCGTCGCCATGAATGTCTGGCTGTACAGTGTCATTCCCAAGGGCTTCATCCCCGACCAGGACACGGGGCGGCTCATGGCCTTCATCCAGGCCGACCAGAGCATCTCCTTCCAGCTCATGTCGAAGAAGCTCAAGAGCTTCATCGACATCGTGCAGGCCGACCCCGCGGTCCAGACCGTCGTCGGCTTCACCGGGGGACGGGGAACGAATTCCGGACAGCTCTTCGTCGACTTGAAGCCGCTTGGGCAGCGGAAGGACACGGTCCAGCGGATCATGGCCCGCCTGAGGCCCAAGCTCGCGCGCGTGCCGGGAGCCACCTGCTTCATGTTCAACCCCCCGGACATCTACATCGGCGGGCGCCAGAGCGTCTCCCTGTACCAGTACACGCTCTTCGCCGACGACATCCAGGAACTCAGAACCTGGACGGTGAAGCTGGAGGACGCCCTGAAGACGGAGCCCGCGCTGGTCGACCTGTATTCCGACCAGGACGACAACAAGGGGCTCCAGGCGAGCCTGAAGATCGACCGCGACACGGCGTCTAGACTTGGCCTCACCGCAAGCCAGATCGACAACGCCCTCTATGATGCCTTCGGCGAACGGCAGGTTTCCACGATCTATGACTCCCTCAACCAGTACCACGTGATCATGGTGGCGGGCCGCAAGTACTGGCAGGACCCCCACACCCTCGACAGCATCTACATCAGCACCTCGGGGGGAGCCGTGACCGGGACCCAGTCGACGAACGCCGTGGCGGGGACGGTCAGGGTTGGTTCGGCGTCCGCCGCCTTATCCGTGGCCGCCGACGCCGCACGGAACGCCGCCATGAACTCCATTGCCACCGTCGGGCACGGCTCGGCCTCGACCGGCCAGGCGGTGAGCACGGCCGCGGAGAGGATGATCCCGCTGTCGGCCTTCACGAAGGTCACGACGACGACCACCGCGCTCGCGGTGAACCATCAGGGCCAGTCGGTCGCCGGGACCATCTCGTTCAACCTCGCCCCAGACGCTTCGCTCAGCGACGCCACGGCCGCCTTCAACCGCCAGGTCGCGCTGATCCATCTGCCGGCGTCGATTCGCGGCAGCTTCCAAGGCACTGCCGGGACGGCCCAGCGGTCGAACAGCACCCAGCTGGTCCTGATCCTTGCCGCGGTCATCGCCATCTATGTGGTGCTGGGAGTGCTGTATGAAAGCTACGCGCACCCCCTGACGATCCTGTCGACCCTGCCCTCCGCGACCGTGGGAGCCTTGCTGGCGCTGATGCTTTTCAACGTCGAGCTCAGCGTTATCGCGCTGATCGGCCTTTTCCTGCTGATTGGAATCGTGAAGAAGAACGCCATCATGATGATTGACTTTGCGATCGCGGCGGAGCGCAGCGAGGGCCTGAGCCCGCGCGACGCCATTTTCAAGGCGTGCATGCTGCGTTTCAGGCCGATCCTGATGACGACGCTCGCCGCCCTCCTCGGCGCCGTCCCCCTCGCAATCGGTTTCGGTGAGGGGTCGGAACTGCGGCGCCCGCTTGGCATCTCGATCGTGGGCGGGCTGATCGTGAGCCAGCTCCTCACGCTCTTCACAACGCCGGTCGTCTACCTCTACGTCGACCGCGCGCGCATCTGGCTTTCCCGGCGGCGGCCGGCGGCCGCGAGGGCCCAGCCCGGTGCGGATGCCGTCCCCGAACCCATATGAACCATCACTGCACCAGTCATGCCGTCCTCGCCGCGGCGCTTGTCCTGGCCGGCGGCTGCACGCTGGGACCCGACTACAGGCGCCCCGACGCCCCCATTTCCGCGGCCTTCAAGGAGGCCGCGGATTGGAAGCCGGCGACTCCGGCCGACGCGTCGTCCCGGGGCCCGTGGTGGGAGGCCTTCGGCGACCCCGTCCTCAACGAGCTCGAAGGCAGGGTCGCGGCCTCGAACTTCACCCTCCAGCAGGCCGCGGCCAATTATGAGGAGGCGCGCCAGGTCGCCCGGGCGGACCGGACCACTCTTCTGCCTTCCGTGTCCGCCGTCGGGACTGCGGACCGGAACTACTCGGCACGGGCGCAAGCCGGCAGTGCGGCCGGAGCCTCCTCCTCCTTTGGGGCGGACGTGCAGGCGTCCTGGGAGCCGGACTTCTGGGGGCGCGCAAGGCGCACCACCGAGGCCGCCACCGCCTCGGCCCAGGCAAGCGCGGCGGACCTGGCCCTGGCACGGCTGTCCACGGAGGCCGCGCTCGCGGAAGACTACATCGGCCTGCGCATTCTCGACGAGAAGAAGCAGCTTCTCGACAACGCCATCGGGGACTACGCCCGGACCCTCCAAATCTCGAAGAACAAGTACGCGGTCGGTGTCGCCGCGCGCAGCGACGTCCTGCTTGCCGAGACCCAGCTCGACAGCACCCGGGTCCAGGCCCTCGACGTCGCCATCCAGCGCTCCCAATACGAGCACGCCATCGCCGTGCTGACAGGCCGGCCCCCGCTGGAGGTTTCGATAGCCCCGGGCGGGATCGCAGGCATTGCCGTGCCCGCAATTCCCCCGGCCGTGCCATCCACCCTGCTGGAGCGCCGCCCGGACATCTCCGCGGCGGAGCGCGCCATGGCGGCGGCGAACGCGAACATCGGCGTGCAGACCGCGGGCTGGTTCCCCAACCTCACCCTGTCCGGTGCCGCGGGCTTCGCTGGATCGCCGGCAAGCGAGCTCTTCACGGCGCCCAACCGTATCTGGTCGCTCGGGTCCCAGCTGGGGATGAATCTCTTCGACGCGGGACAGCAGGGCGACCTCGTCAAGGAGGCGCGTGCGGCCTACGAGGCGAGCGTCGCCAACTACCGCTCCACGGTGCTGGGCGCGATCCAGCAGGTGGAGGATGACCTTGTTTCCCTGCGGGTGCTCGGACAGGAGGTCCAGATCCAGGATTCCGCGGTCTCTGAAGCGGCCCAGGCCACCAAGATCACCCTCAATGAGTACGTCGCCGGCACGGTCGATTTCACGACCGTGACGACCGCCCAGGTGACGGAGCTGAACAGCCGGGAGACGGCGCTCGCGATCCTGCAGAGCAGGCTCAATTCCAGCGTCGCCCTCGTCGAGGCCCTCGGCGGCGGATGGCGCACCGCCGACCTGCCCTCCTCGCACCAGGTCGTTTCTGGACGGTAACCGGTCCTGGGCCGTTTGGACCTGCTGACTCAGGCAGGCGTTTTGAGGTAGGGACGGGCGGCTCGCCCGTCCGGGAACACATGCGGCCCCATTCGCAGCCTCCCGGCCCGTCTTGAATCGATCCGATTCGCCCAAGGTCTTGGAATGACTCCGATGTTTGCCCGGACGCCCGGGCCGGGCGTCCCGACCCGGTTTCGGTCAACTAGGCCCAGGGCCCGACAACCGGCGCGCTTGACTCGTCCGCCCCGCCCGGGAGTATGGCCCCCTACCTTCAACCAACCATGGGCAAACAGTACAACAAAGAGATCAAGAAGAAGCGCCGCCTGGCGTACCTCAAGCGCCGGAAGGCCGCCGCCAAGAAGGTCGCCAAGAAGTAGCCGCGGCCGCCCACGCGAGCCAGGCCGCCGCCGAAACGGCGATCCCTATCTTGAACGAGACAGGGGAATACTCGATCCGCAGCAGATGGTGGCCCGCCCCCATGGGCACCGCCTGGAGGCAATGGTCGGCAGGGAGGATCCTGTAGGCCGACTGCGAGCTCCCGGGGAGCGACCGAGCGTGCCAGTCGCGGCTGTAGGGGTCCGTGACCAGCAGGACAGCGGGAACCTTGAGGTCCGCCTCGACCGTCATGGAGCCGGCCGACGCCGACAGGACCCGGGCCGTCCCGGGGTCGGGTGACGCTGCGGGCCGTGGCTCAGGCTCGCTCTCCAAAAGCACGGTCCGGCGCGGGTCGAAGCCCGTGCGGGCCATGGCTGCAAGGATCGGATCGCGTCCGGGAAGAACCCGGTACTCCTGTACCAGCTGGACCCGGTGCATGGCCGCGGAGCTTTCGAGGACGGTGAAGCGCCCGGCCGGATCCATCCCGAAGACAAACCTGCACCTGAGCATTGCGTAGAGCGGCGAGAGCTTCCGGAACTCCACGTATTGCGTGACGCGGTCGGGGTCCTCGCCCTGCGTGTAGGCGATGAATTCGGCGTAGCGGCGCAGCACGAACGGGTCGTTCCCCCAGATCGTCGGGGCGCCGATCAGGTAGCCTGCGTCGCTCGTGTCCGTGGGGTTCAGCCAAAGCATGCGATAGTCCCCCGGCGTAGCGGCGATGAACTCGGCAACCTTGTCCAGGAATCCCGCGGCAACCGGGGCCGTCGCAAGGTTCGCGCGGGCAAAGCAGACCATCTCGATCGGAAGCAAAAGGAGGGGGACCCACCTGAGCCGCGGCGACCGCCGGCTCCACGCCAGGCTGGCCCCGGCCGCAAACAAGATCATCCCGGCCACTACAAGCGCGCGCCCCGCCCGGATCCCGGCGCCCCGCTGGAATGCGGGATCCGATAGGACTGTAGCCGACAGGTTGTGGATCTCCCACGACCTCTCGATCCCGCGGAGCATTGCTCCGGCCAGGTGCTCCGGCCAATGCCGGAGGCAGAGCCCGGCGAGGATGGCCGCGGCGGCCGCGCCGATCGCAAAGGCCGCCACGAGGCGCCGGCCGGGGCGGTTTCGAATCAGCGCGTCCGCCCCGGCTCCGATCGCAAGCGAGAAGTACAGCAGCGCAGGGAACGTGAACTTCGACAATCCCCGGAAGCGGTCAAAGCCCGGCGCGTGGTCAAATAGCACCCTGAAAAGAGGGGTGTGGTAGCCCAGGGCCAGCGTGAAAAGAAGGCCGGCGACAACGAGATCGAGCCCGGCGCCGCGCCGGTGTCCCCGGTCCTCCAGTGACAGGGCGGCGAGAACGGCGCCGGATGCGCCCACAAACACTGACATCTCCCAAAAATAGCAGCTCCCCCAGTAGGAGAAGCCCGGCAGGTCCCCGAAGAATCCCGGCGCAAACAGCGTCAGCAGGTTCTCCGGGGGGAAGGAGAAGCTGCTGATGAAGCGGAAGTCGAGGCCGCCCTGGCGCACGCTCTCCCCGGTGGCCGCAAGCCCGGGCAGGAGCTGGACGGCCCCAAGGGCGGCGGCGGCAAGGTAGCACACGAGGACGCCGGGAACCGCCCTCCGCCTCTCCGCGGGATTCGCAACCGCGCGCACAAGGGCGGCCAGCCCGGCGGCGACCGCCGTGTAAAAGGCATACTGCACATGCCCCGCCAGGAGCTGCATGCACGCGGCGGCGCAGGCCCAGAGCAGGGCCGCCCCCCGCCCCCCGCGGTGCCACTCCTCGAGGCACAGGAGGATCCACGGCGCCCAGGCCATCGTGCACAGGTTCGGCAGGTGCCCCGCGTATACATGCGGGAACACCGGCCCGCTCAAGGGAACGGCGAAGCCGACCAGGGCGGCCGCAAGTGGGTGGAACCCCCTGCTGCGCGCCCAACGCCCCATTCCCAGCCCCAGCCAGGCGAGGTGCCCCACGATGGACAGGTTGATCGCCCGCGCCAGCGGCAGAATCAGGAAGAGGAGATTGGGCGGATACAGCACGGCCGACTGAAACCCGCCCAGAAACGGCTCGCCCGAGAACGTGTAGGGGTTCCAAAGGGGGATGTGGCCAGAGCGAAGGCTGTCCGCCGCAAACTGCCTCCAGGCGACAAACTGGTTCAGGAGGTCCGATCCCGGGCTTCCCAGGACCCAGCCGGCCGGAATGGCCAGGGTGGCAGCCAGAAGGCAGGCGACGCCAAGGGCGACGAACATGCGCCGCGTGTGGACAAAGCCCCTCATGGACGCAGTAGTACGGAGAAAGCGGGGTTTTGGAATCGCGAAGTGCCCCTTCTTCCTTCTTCCTCCCCTACCCGTGATCACCGTAAGCCTCATTTCCCTTGGCTGCGCCAAGAACCTCGTCGACAGCGAGGTCATGATTGGCCACCTCCACCAGGCCGGCATGCGCGTGATTCCCGAGGCCGAGAAGGCGGACGTGGTCATCGTGAACACCTGCTCCTTCATCGACTCCTCGAAGGAGGAGTCGATCGGGCACATCCTGGAGGTCCACCAGCAGCGCGGCCTGCGCAAGAGGCGCCGTGAGCAGAAGCTGATCGTCGCCGGCTGCATGTCCCAGCGTTTTGCCAAGAGCCTTCCGGGGGAGCTCCCGGAGGTGGATGCGTTCATCGGGCTCGACCAGATCACCAGCGTGGCGCCGATCATCGAGGAGATCTTCGCCAAGGAGCGCGGCGCCTCGGGGGCGCCCGCGAGCTTCGTGAGCCCCCGCTCCACGTACATCCCGGACTACGACACCCCGCGCTTCCGGCTGACGCCCCGGCACTTTGCCTACATCAAGATCGCTGAGGGGTGCAACCACCCGTGCACCTTCTGCATCATTCCCCAGATCCGGGGCCGGCACCGCAGCCGCACGGTCGAAAGCGTCGTCGCCGAGGCGCGCCAGCTCGTTGCCGAAGGCGTGCGGGAAATCGACCTGATCTCCCAGGACACGACCTTTTTCGGAATGGACACCTGGGAGCAGAGACCCAACCCGCGCACGCCCGTCGACTCCTCGCGCGGCGACGCCCTCACCTCCCTGCTTCGGCGGCTCGACGCAATCGAGGGGGACTTCTGGGTCAGGCTCCTGTACACCCACCCCGCTCACTGGAGCGACGAGTTGATCCGCACGATCGCCGCATGCCCCAAGGTGGCGCGCTATGTCGACATGCCGCTCCAGCACATCAGCGACCGCATGCTCGAGGCGATGCAGCGCGAAACTTCCGGTGATTACATTCGCGACCTCGTCCGCCGCATCCGCGGGGGCATCCCTGGGATTGCGCTCCGCACGACCTTCATTGTCGGGTTTCCCGGGGAGACCGAGTCCGACATCGACGAACTCTGCGCCTTTGTCTCCGAGGTCAGGTTTGAGCGCCTCGGTGTGTTCCGCTACTCCCAGGAGGAGGGCACGCGGGCCGCGAAGCTGCCCGGGCAGGTGCCGGCTGCCGAGAAGGAGCGGCGCTGGCGCCGAGTCATGAAACTCCAAAGGGAGATCGCCGCCGCCGCAGGGCGGGACTCGGTGGGCCGCACGCTGAAGGTCCTCGTCGAGGAGCCCGGCGTCGCGCGCAGCGAGGCCGACGCGCCCGACATCGACGGGCGGGTGTATGTCCCCCGGTCGCTTCCGGTCGGGGAATTTGCGGAGGTCACAATCACCGGTTCGCACGAGTACGACCTGCTCGCCCTCCCCGAGGGCCAGCGGCCCGCGGAGTACAAGGTCGCCCGCCAGGCGCAATGAAGGGTCAAGTAAGGGGTCATGCCAAGTAAAGTGTGGTCACCTTGGGGTCAAGTAAGGGGTCATGCCAAGTAAAGTGTGGTCACCCAAGGTGACCACACTTTACTTTGCATGACCCCATAAT
>Ga0302320_10004266_pt1 | contig 32527 bp, 29 predicted proteins | sample Bog_T0_3_FD_202130 | JGI IMG/M metagenome (GOLD analysis project Ga0302320, IMG submission 202130) | Peat permafrost microbial communities from Stordalen Mire near Abisko, Sweden - Bog_T0_3 | ecosystem: Environmental > Terrestrial > Soil > Wetlands > Peat | place: Sweden: Abisko, Stordalen Mire... | reverse complement strand
ATTTACGATGGATTGGGCGAGAGAGCGTGCGGGGTCAACAACACGAGCGACAGAGAGTCGGCTCGGAAGCGGGCATAAGCGGGACCGGGAGGTGCATTGACGCCTGCATTGATTCGTATTTGGCCACAAAGTGGACCCTGTGTCAAGAGACTGAGACTGAGCGAATGCGATTTCATCCACAGAATCCGTGGTGATTTTTCAATGGCGGTGTGCTTGACTTCGCCGGCGCACCGATGGTACGGTGATCTCAATCGAGCCTTGCTATGAGCGACCGAATCCCCAACGCGACCTGTTGTGCCCAGGCCAAAGTGCCGTTGGAGACTCGCGTTCTGTTCTAGCCTCGATCCTTACTGAACGCGAAGCTCCAGCTCACGAGAATCACTGCGTGAGCTTTTTTATGCCCCAAGCCTGAAGGTGGAGCGTCGCAATGTTGAAACAAGCCAGCACGGAGACAAGTCGCACTCCCAAGAGTCGCGCTTCCTTCTCGACGCAGGATTTGTCGCTGCATTGTGCGGCTGGTTGTTGTCCGCGCCCCTCATCCAATCACATTCTCAGATCTTGTTGTTGTTCCGTCTCTCGATAGGGACGGGGCGGCCTGAACGGCGAAGCTGGGCAGTTCTGGCTCCGCGCTCTCAAGTATCCATGCGCGCCTGCACCAACACAGGCGCATCGCGAATGGCTGGAAAGCAGAACGCTTCGCTATCTCAATTGAAGAATCCATGTGGTTTCATTTTTTGCGATACGGCCACCTGGAGAACACAAACGTTGTTCAACCTTTAAACGATTCAGGAAGCGAGTTGCACCCCGATGAAGCCGTTTCACATCATGGCCAAGCCGCATGGACCAATCTGCAATCTCAATTGCACCTATTGCTATTACCTTGAGAAGGAAAACCTCTACGCTGGCAAAGGCCGGGAATATCGCATGGCCGACGATGTGCTCGAATCCTACATTCGCCAGTACATTCAGTCGCAGCCTGCGCAGCACGTCAGCTTTGCCTGGCAAGGCGGCGAGCCGACGCTGCTGGGAATTCCATTCTTCGAGCGGGTCGTGGAGTTGCAGCAGAAGTACGCAAATGGAAAGACCGTCGACAATGCATTTCAAACCAACGGAACGCTGCTCGATGATGCCTGGGGCGAATTTCTGGCGCGCCACAAATTCCTGATTGGACTCTCGGTCGATGGTCCGGAAGGCATCCACGATGTCTACCGGGTCGACAAGGGCGGCCAGCCAACCTTTGCACACGTGATGCGCGGCTTGGACATTCTCAAGAAGCATGGCGTTGAGTTCAATACGCTCACTGTCATCAACCGCAAGAACTCCTATCGTCCGCTTGAGGTCTACCGGTTTCTCAAGGAGATTGGCAGCAAGTACCTGCAATTCATTCCAATTGTGGAGCAACTAGCCAAAGAACCGGATGCCAATGGCCTGGTCCTGTTGAAGCCGTTTTCGAGGCAAGAATCATCCGTCTCCGAATGGTCGGTGGAGCCGCTCCAATTCGGGCGATTCCTGCAGCAGATCTTCGACGACTGGGTCATTCAGGATGTTGGTCGCGTCTATGTTCAGGCGTTCGACGTTGCCTTGGAGTCGTGGCACGGCGTACCGCAGAGCCTTTGCGTATTCGCTCCAACCTGCGGCAGCGCGCTGGTGGTGGAACATAACGGCGACGTGTACTCCTGCGACCACTTTGTCTATCCCGACAATCGCCTTGGCAACCTGATGCAAAAATCATTGGATTCGCTGGTCACCTCGCCGCAGCAGACACGATTCGGCAACAACAAATCGACTGGGCTTCCTTCCGATTGCCAGACGTGCGATGTGCGCTTTGCCTGCAACGGCGAGTGCCCCAAGCATCGATTCACGAAAACGGCCGCGGGTGAATACGGGCTGAACTATCTCTGCGCGGGGTACAAGCATTTCTTTCATCACATCGATCCGTATATGCGCTTCATGTCGGAAGAGCTGAAGCAGGATCGAGCGCCGGCGCGGGTGATGGAGTGGGCCAGGGCGAATGGTCCGCTCCGCGCCAGCGCTGCATCGAGGAGGAGTGCCCATGCACCCGCTCTCGTTTAGCAGTCTCTGTCCGCTGTTGATCCGTGCCGCAACTCCTTCGTGAACGCCCGCGGTTGCGATGGCTCAGGCCTGGGCTGCCCAAGTCATCATCTCAGAATGGTTCAAACAAAGAGGAGATTTATGAACGAGAAAAGCGTACTGAAGGCGTTGACATCGACGCTGATACTCGCGACAAGCGCAAGACTCTCTATGCATGCACAGACCGCACAGCCGTATCAGGGAGTCGTTGGCAGAACCCTCGCCGAGTCTAAAGAATGGTGGCCGGAGCCAGTGAAAGCGCCTGCCGGCGCCCCGAACGTAGTGTGGATACTATTGGACGATGTGGGCTATGGCGCTGCCGGCACATTCGGCGGGCTCATCCAGACTCCCACCTTCGACAGTCTGGCCCAGGGTGGCCTGCGCTACACCAACTTCCATACCTGTGCCATCTGCGCTCCGACCCGCTCCGCGCTGCTGACCGGACGCAACAGCGCATCGGTGCATGAGTCGGGTTTCTCGCACATTACGGCATCGGCCGGTTTTCCAGGCTGGGATGGGCGCGTGCCTCCAACAGCTGGCACCATTGCCGAGGTCCTGCGCGCAAACGGCTATAACACCTTTGCGGTTGGCAAGTACGGCATAACGCCCGACGAAGAGGCGACCGACGCCGGCCCCTTCGATCACTGGCCCACAGGTAAGGGCTTCGATCATTTCTTCGGCTTCCTTGGCTCGGCCACTGACCAATACAAGCCGGACCTAGTCGAGGATCAGGCGCATGTGACTCCCGATGGCCGTCATCTGAACGACCAGATTACTGACAAGGCAATCCTCTATATCGATCGCCAGAAGAAGTCCGCGCCGGATAAGCCGTTCTTTCTCTATTACGCGCCTGCCGCCACGCATGCTCCGCACATGGTGGACAGATATTGGAGCGATCAGTACAAAGGCAAGTTCGACAAGGGTTGGGATGCGTTTCGCGAAGAGGTCTTTGAGCGGCAGAAGAGGCTCGGCGTGATTCCCGCCAATGCGATTCTTCCCGAGCGCAATCCGAACGTAAAGGCATGGGATCAGCTGACGCCGGACCAGCGGAAGCTCTATGCGCGTTTCATGGAAGTTTATGCGGGCTATCTTACCTATACGGACTTTGAGGTCGGCCGCCTGGTCAATCACCTGAAGGAGATTGGACAGCTCGACAACACGCTGATCTTCCTCTCCATCGGCGATAACGGCGCCAGCAAGGAAGGATCGGAAGAAGGCAGTATTGATCGCTCCATTCAGCGCAAGCCTATTACAGAGGAGGAGAATGCCGCCTATAACCTTGCGAAGATCGATAAGATTGGCACGCCTGATGCCAGGAGTGGCAACTATCCGCTGGGCTGGGCGCAAGCCGCAAACACGCCATTCCGCTATTGGAAATCGGACGCCAACAGCGAAGGCGGAACGCACAATCCGCTCATTGCCTATTGGCCAAAGGGCATCAAGGACAAGGGCGGGATTCGAACCCAGTACGGCCATGTAATTGACCTTCTTCCGACGACGCTCGATCTGGTTGGTATCAAGGCTCCTGAGGAGATTCGGGGCATCAAACAGCAGCCGATTGAAGGAACGTCTCTGGCCTACTCGATTGACGACGCCAAGGCGCCCACGCGTCACACCGTGCAGTACTACTACATCTTCGGTTCGCGATCGATCTACGACAACGGGTGGAAGGCCGAGTTGGCATATCCCAACGACGTGCTCACCAAACACGTACTGAGTAACCCGCCCCTGGACGAAAACGCGTGGGAACTCTACAACCTGAATGACGATCCCACCGAACGCATCGATCTGGCTAAAAAGTATCCGGAGAAGCTGACGCAGTTGAAGGCGGAATACGATGAGCAGGCCAAGGCGCATCATCTGGCTCCCTACCTGACTTTCGACGACTTTTCCAGCGGACGGGTGCACCACACTTATGTGCCCCAGTGGTATATCGACCGGCAAAAGGAGCAGGCTCAGACCGCCAACAGCAAGTAGCATCGCCGGCATTTTTGGGCTCTTCGACAACAAGACTCTTCACGCTCAGCGGCTTTAATGGCAGGCAGTCCGTGCAAATCGTCGGACTGACTGCCGAACTCACGGGGCAGGTCACCGAGTCATCTCTGGATTACTGAAACCAACAGGAGATTTATGAACGAGAAAAGCGTATTGAAGGCGTTGACATCGACTCTTATTCTTGCCGTGGGTGCGAGATTCTCACTGCATGCTCAAGAGGCACAGCCGTATCAGGGTGTTGTTGGCAGAACGCTGGCCGAGTCAAAGGAATGGTGGCCGGAGCCAGTGAAAGCGCCTGCCAGCGCCCCGAACGTAGTGTGGATTCTATTGGACGATGTCGGCTATGGCGCGGCCGGCACATTCGGTGGGCTCATCCAGACTCCCACCTTCGACAATTTAGCCAGCAATGGCTTGCGGTATACGAACTTCCATACCACCGCGATCTGCGCCCCCACGCGCTCTGCGCTGTTGACGGGCCGTAACAGCGCATCCGTGCACGTTTCTGGATTCTCGCACACGATTATGTCTGCCGGATTCCCCGGCTGGGACGGCCGCCTGCCTGCCACGGCCGGTACCATCGCCGAGATCCTGCGCGACAACGGCTACAACACCTTTGCGGTGGGCAAATATGGCGTGACGCCGGATGAAGAAGCGACTGACGCCGGCCCTTTCGATCACTGGCCCACAGGAAAAGGCTTTGACCATTTCTTCGGATTTCTCGGTTCGCAAACCGACCAATACAAGCCGGACCTGGTGGAAGATCAGGCGCACGTCCATCCTGATGGCCGCCACCTAAGTGACCAGATCACTGATAAGGCGATCTTCTACATCGACCGCCAGAAGAAGGCCGCGCCGGACAAGCCGTTCTTCCTCTATTACGCGCCAGGCGCCACGCATGCTCCGCACCAGGTGGATAAATACTGGAGCGATCAATACAAGGGGCACTTCGACAAGGGCTGGGATGCTTACCGTGAGGAGGTGTTTGAGCGCCAGAAGAAACTTGGCGTCATTCCTGCCGACGCAAAACTTCCCGATCGCAACCCGGATATCAAAGCCTGGGATAAGCTGACGCCGGAAGAGCAGAAGCTGTATGCGCGATTCATGGAAGTCTATGCGGGTTACTTGACTTACACGGATTTTGAAGTAGGCCGTTTGATCAATCACTTGAAAGAGACCAACCAACTGGATAATACTCTTGTATTCATTTCGATCGGTGACAACGGTGCAAGCAAAGAAGGCACTTTGAATGGCGATATCGATCGACCATTGTTTGGAAAGCCTTTAACCGAGCAGGAGAATGTCAATTACAACCTGGGCAAGATTGGGGAGATCGGTACCTCTGCCGCAACGGAGGGGAATTATCCGCTTGGCTGGGCGCAGGCCGCAAACACTCCATTCAAGTTCTGGAAGCAAGATGCGAACAGCGAAGGTGGCACTCATAATCCGCTCATCGTCTATTGGCCAAAAGGTATCAAAGACAAAGGTGGAATTCGTACCCAGTACAGCCATGTCATTGACCTTCTTCCAACGACCCTCGATCTGGTTGGCATCAAGGCCCCTGAAGAGATTCGCGGCATCAAGCAACAGCCGATTGAAGGAACGTCTCTGGCCTACTCGATTGACGATGCCAAGGCGCCGACCCGTCACACACTGCAGTACTACTACATCTTTGGTTCGCGGTCGATCTACGACAGAGGATGGAAAGCAGAGTTGGCATTCCCCACCGGCTTTATCAAAGGAAGTCTGCAGACCACACAACCTTTCGATGAAAATGCCTGGGAACTTTACAACCTGAATGAGGACTACACAGAGCGCATTGACCTAGCCCAAAAATACCCCGAGAAACTGGCTGAACTCAAGGCGGAGTTTGAAGTGCAGGCCAAAGCGCATAATCTCTATCCCTACATCACGTGGGACGATGTACTGAATGGTCGAATTCACCGCACCAAGGGCTCCAAGTCATTTGCCGACGCTGTGAAGGATGTAACCAAGAGCGGTGAGAACCAGTAGCTTGGGTGACTCTATCGATTGTGTGCGCCAGCGGGGTTGTTCGAGGGAACTCGTGTTTGGGCGTTGTCATCTGGCAGCGGCGGCGCTGGAAACCTGACCGCTAACGGCAAGCCGAGGGCTCCGCGCCGCTCGCCCACATCGGCAGCTTCCGTAGTTCCATGCAGAAGCTGCTCGTTGCGGGCAAGAATACCGGCAGATTCCGCACCGTTTCATCGGCCGAGCCAAGCCTAGTGAGGGCGACGACATCGTCAATCCGAACCAGGTCCCCAGGACCGGAAGGAGTTGGGGACCTCGTCTTTTGCCGTGACATGCCCGCACCCTATCCGGCTACCGCGCCCATCCCTGCAAAATTAATGTGATCACTGCTCCGCGATCGAAGAAGCGCTGCAGTGTTGCCTCGCATGGACAACCGCCCATGATTTGAGGTACATTGCGGGGTCAGAGCTCGCTGAAGAGATTTGTGTGCGAAGCCGATAGGGTGGAAATCATGCTGACGGCCTGCCTCCTGCTCGTTCGATGTTGTTGTTGCCTTCGATGTCGTCTCGCCGCCGGATGTTTGATGTTCCTGGTTACAGTTTCTTCGTCCGCAGCTCTGGCTGCGCAACCCCAGCAATCAAAAGGCTTAGTAACGTTCCATCTGCGCGACAAATACCTGATCGTGGTTGAGGCGACGGTCAATGGGATGGGTCCTTTCAGTTTTCTTCTGGATACCGGCTCAACGCACACCGTCATCGACCCCAGTCTTGCGCGGCAGTTGCATGCTCCGGTCGTTGGCGAGGCTTCACTCACCACTGTTTCCGACGTACGGATGGACAAAATGGCCCGTCTTCAGGAAGTCCGGGTGGGTGATTCCGCAGCCTCCGAACTGGGTGCAGTGATCGATAAGATGGATCAGGTCAAGCTCAAAGCTCCCGGTGTTCGTGGTGTGCTGGGCGAAGATTTTCTTTCCCAATTCGACATCTTTCTCGATTACAAAAAGCGCATATTGCGTTTTGATGGAGCTGCTCCCGCCGGAGAACGATGTCGAATTGAAACTATGGGCCACTATCGCGGCTTAACCACTACCAACCGTCTACTTATAGGTGCGGAATTCATGGATGCAAGTGGGGGCGAGCTGCAGTTGCAGTTGGATACCGGGGCGAAGATGCCGGAGCTGTTCCCTGTCCGTAATGATTCAATTTCAGCGCAGCCCTGGGCCGGCTCCATGGCGTTCAGCAGCGGACTGAATGGCACCTCCATCCATTCACACACCACGATAAGAATTGGTACAACAATGGTTCACAATGTTGATGTGGTTCAGTCCCGCCGTGGGGTTGCCTTCGATGCCGTAGGCCTGCTGCCGGTATGGATCTTCAAAAGTATCTACATCAGCCACACCGGCGGATTTGTGGTGCTGAATCCAGCCGAATAAGCTCTGCGTGAAGAGAATCGGTGCTTGATTCGACTGCTTCACTGTGAACTTACGGTTCCCTGTGATTTCCGGCGCCACTCAGGAAACGATGGAGTCGGTTTCGCGATAGGGATTGCAGTTAGAAGACGCGGATGCTATGCTTGTTTCGTGAGTAAATTCGCCGTCAAGAACGCCGGAGCATGTTGTTGCGCAATGATGTGTTGCGTACACATGTCATCTGGCGCGAGGGAATGGCTGAAATAAAGTAAGTTACAAGCCGGCACCTCAATTGCACCCACCGCCAGAGATTGAACTGGTAGGTGGGTTTTCTATTTTTGGGATGAAATCGAAGCGAGGCGGCCGATGAAGAATCACCGAACCGTTTCCTGGGGGATGGAGAAGATAATGGGCGTTCCTGAAATTAGAGCGGAAGACCTGAAGCAGCGGCTCGATGCTGGTGAGAATCTCTTCTTGCTTGATGTGCGTGATGAGTTCGAGTTTGAAACTTCCAACATCGGGGGCCACCTGATTCCGCTGGCCGAGCTGCCCGGCCGGGTGAATGAACTCGATGCAAACCAGAACATCATCGCGGTTTGCAAGATGGGGCCGCGTGGCGCCAAGGCAGTGCAGTTTCTAAATAAGGCGGGCTTCACCCATGTGTGGAACCTGACCGGCGGCATTCACGCCTGGTCGGATCGCGTTGATCATGGGGTTCGGAAGTATTAGCGGTTGCGTGAGGGACTTGTCGCGGCAAATCAAAGACTCGGCGTCTCGCATAGTGCAGGCTGAGTCTTCGCAGTGGAGCGTGATTCTCGATGTTGAATCGGATTGCTTGCAGAGTCCATCTGCAGGTTCTAGAATTTCCATGCCATTAAGAGATTAAGGAGGCCACAATTGGCTGATGAAGTCGTCCGCGCCTCATTGAACGAGAAAGCGGCATCGCAACTTGCAAATGTCACTAAGACTGCTCCGCAATTCGGGGCTATTACACCGCGCTGGCTGGTTCGCCTGCTGGACTGGAAGCCGCTTGAGGCTGGGATTTTCAGGCGAAACCGGGTGGATGAGAGTAAGGTGATCGAATCGACCTGCGGCCATGAGGACGAGTCAACTCTGGCTTCTACTTACGTCGAATATGAGGAAGACCCGCGGGAATACGTGCTGAGCAGCATCAATGCGGTGCTCAATATTCACACGCGCGTCGGCGATCTCTTCAGCAATCCCTACGATCAGGTTCGCGAGCAATTAAGGCTTCTGATTGAGAGTGTGAAAGAGAAGCAGGAAAGCGAGTTACTCAACAATGCCGACTACGGGCTTCTGAATAACGTGGCCGCCTCTCAAAAGCTCAAGACCCGGAAGGGTGCGCCGACACCGGACGACCTGGATGAGCTGTTGACGAAGGTTTGGAAAGAGCCCTCCTTGTTCCTGGCGCATCCCCGCGCCATTGCGGCCTTTGGACGGGAATGCACACGCCGCGGAGTGCCACCGCCGACCGTGACGTTATTCGGCACGCCGTTTCTGACCTGGCGCGGGGTCCCACTGATTCCCTCAGATAAGCTTGCGGTGAGAAGTAAGGATCAGAAATCGAAGATACTGCTGCTTCGCGTGGGCGAAAAGAAACAGGGAGTGATTGGTTTATTCCAGCCGGGACTTCCGGGAGAACAGAGCCCGGGCTTATCAGTTCGATTTATGGGCATCGACCAACGGGCGCTGGCTTCTTACCTGGTGTCGCTCTACTGCTCGGCAGCCGTGTTGACGGACGATGCAATTGCCCTGCTCGAAGACGTAGATGTAGGACAATACTATGAGTACAAGTGAGCAATCGCTTGCCACGCCTGCGATTCCGGAGGCGAACAGGGTATCTGCGGAATTGCCGGGGAGCGCTGGGCTAGGTCCGGGCGTTCTCTCCCCGGCCGAGCTGGCGCGCATTGCGAACGCGATGTTCAATGCGCTGCCCGAAGAGTTGCAGCAGCCGGCGGTGACTTCGGCTCGCATGGTATTGCCGGCGAACTCTGCATTCAGCGGAAACCCTTATGCCGCGGTGCCCAGCCCCACCGTGCCTGCAGTTCCTGGCATCCTCACAGGCTTTGCTGAGTTGCAGCCTACCGGCTTTGTTGCCACGCCGGACCACAGTGTGCCGCCCGACATGCGCTCCAGCGTCTCAGTTCCTGCCGCTCCGATAAGCTCGCAAGCGGGCCGTGGGGCTGCGCTTGCGGTGCCGCCCGATCCGGCGTTTGCGTTCCTCGCCGATGCGCGTCCGCTGTTTGTTTCGCCTGCAGCCGAGCCTGCGTCACAGAGCACCCCTGCGTTTGCATTTGGCAACGCTGTGCCCAGTGAGGAGAGCTTTGCTTCAATTCCATACGCGCTGTTAACAGACGTTCCTCCGTCGCCATCAGCAAGCAAGGCGCACCCGCCTGCGCCCACAGTTCCCGGCACTTTCGGCGGTGTTGATTCTTCGGCGATTCCCACGTTCAGCTTTCTTGAAGAAGCACGCCCGCTGTTTTCAGATCAGCCGGCGCTGCCTCGCCCGGTTCCCGCCGATGCCGCTTCGAGCTTTGGCAATCCTTTTGCGTCTCCGCTCGACCAGGCTGCGCCGCAGTTGCCCGGCACGGTGGCGCATGCGCCTGAATTCAGCGCGTCGCCATCACACGATGGTGCAAGTCAGCCGCGGCCGCTTTACGCCTTCGATGGCGTCCCGATTGTGGCACCCATTGGCGGACCGCCCGAGTTGACGCAGGATCTCGGCCTGTCTTCCAATGCTTTCGACGTGGAGGCGATTCGCCGCGACTTTCCCATCCTTCGCGAAGTCGTCAATGGCCGTCCGCTGATCTGGCTCGACAACGGTGCAACTACGCAGAAGCCCCAGTCGGTGATTGACCGGCTCTCGTATTTCTACGAACACGAAAACTCTAACGTACATCGCGCAGCACACGAATTGGCGGCGCGCGCTACCGATGCCTATGAGTCAGCGCGAGAGAAGACGCGCCGGTTCCTCAATGCAGGCTCGTCGCGCGAGATTGTGTTCGTCCGAGGAGCCACTGAGGCCCTTAACCTGGTAGCGCAGAGTTGGGGCAGGCGCAACGTTCAGAAGGACGACGAGATCGTCATCACGTGGCTCGAGCATCACGCCAACATTGTTCCCTGGCAGATGCTTTGCGCGGAAAAGGGGGCCCGGCTTCGCGTTGCCCCGGTAGACGATTCCGGCCAGGTATTGCTCGACGAGTACGAAAAACTGCTCGGGCCGAAGACGCGTCTGGTCTCGATCACGCACGTCTCGAACGCCCTAGGCACAGTAGTGCCCGTGAAAGAGATGGTCGAAGCCGCACATCGGCACGGGGCGCGCGTGCTGGTGGACGGCGCACAGGCAGTCTCCCACATGCGCGTCGATGTGCAGGCCATTAACTGCGACTTTTATGCCTTCTCGGGACACAAGGTCTTCGCGCCAACCGGCATCGGTGTCGTGTATGGGAAGTCCGAGGTGCTGGACAACATGCCTCCCTGGCAAGGTGGCGGAAACATGATCCAGGACGTGACCTTTGAGAAGACGCTCTACCAGCCGCCTCCGCAACGCTTTGAAGCCGGTACCGGAAACATTGCCGATGCCGTTGGTCTGGGCGCGGCAATCGATTACCTCGATCGCGTTGGCATAGCGAACGTCGCGCGTCATGAACATACGTTGCTGGTGTATGCAACCGAGGCGCTTCAACGCATCCCGGGGCTTCACATCATTGGCACCGCAAGAGAAAAGGCGGGCGTGCTCTCTTTCGTGATGGATGGCTTCCGCACGGAGGAAATCGGCGACTACTTGAACCGCAAGGGTATCGCTGTGCGCGGTGGCCACCATTGTGCACAACCTATCCTGCGCCGCTTCGGCGTGGAGAGCACACTGCGCGCCACGCTGGCTCTCTACAATACCTGCGAGGAGATAGATGCTCTCGTCGCTGCGCTGTGGGATCTGCGCCAGGGCCGCAGTGCGGGAATCGCCTGAACCCATGAGCAGCCGGCCGACTGAAACCTGGCCCTGGTGCGTCGCCGGTCCACTCATTGGGCTGTTCGTACCTGCACTCCCGATTACAGGAAATAAGGTGCTCGGAATTGCAGGAGGATGCAATTCGGGCCACGCAATCTCTGGTCTTGCGAATGGTTGCCATAGTCGGCATGGCGACGACCTTTGCAGTTAGTTGAGGTCGTAAAACAATGAGCCCGCCTGTTGTGAAGAGAAAGATACTCAGGAAGCGCGGAGACGAGGAGCTGATCTGATCGGGTTTGCACCTGTCTCGCGTTGGCGTCAATACAACGAACTCAAATCCGAGTATTGGCCTGAAACGATTTGGAATAAGGCCGAGACCGTGATCGTGCTGGGTGTGCCAATGCTGTTGCCGATTGTCGAGAGCACGCCATCGATCAACCACACCGTCTTATACGACACGACCAACACGCTTCTCGACCACATGGCATTTAGACTGGAGTTCTTTCTCAACAATCTTGGGCACACGTTTATCTTTATGCCGCGGGAGGGATACTCGCGCGGAATGCCGAGAGCCTCCAAGTTGCGGGACCTCACAATTGCTTTTCCTCGAACATACTGCATCGTTCTCTCAATTGGCCTTTTCGTGCTCATTGTGTCAAACCATCACTGATTAATCACTAGTAATGGCGCAATGCAACAGCCTGCAAAGCGTGTCGTGTTTGCAATCAAATCCGGAAGACTATCCGGACAGCGTCTGGGCAATTCCAGGATGCGAGCGGCCAATCCATTCGTCTCCGCGACCGGCGTTGCGGGCGAACTGGGCGTCGCCCTCATTACCGCGCAGCGTGCAATCGAGCTTCAGGAACGCATGGAAATCGCGAGACTTACGACAGAAGCAGAACGCAAACGCATCTACTACGCATAGAGACTTCTTGGCGTTGCTCAGTGCAGCTTCTCCACCTTGGGGATGAGCAGAGACTCATCCTTGTGGGCGTTGCGAGTCCCAGGGAGTGCTTCCAATAATCGATCTGTATTGCGGCTTCCCATTTCGCGCTTCCCAAATCAGCTTCGTTCGAGGAAATCCAAATGAATGACTTGCTTGCTCTCTTCCCCCTGGGGGACGCACGCCGTGGCCTGCAACTTTTCGTTCGCGCTCTTCACCACTCCCTGCATCGATTCACTCTGCTGTCTCTACTAGCGATAGCTGGATCGTCGACACTGTTCAGCCAGCAGTTCGCAACGCTGAACCTGACCGTCACCGATCCAGCAGGCAAGGTCATCGCCGGCGCGAAGGTGTCCGTTCGTAATGTTGATACGGGAGTGATCCGGGCCGGAGTTTCGGACAAGCTAGGATTGGTGGCGATTTCAGGACTTCCGGCTGGAGAATACAAATTCACTGCGGGAGCGGAGGGCTTTGGCGCGTACGAGGCGCCACTGACTTTGACGCTGGGGCAGGAGGCCTCTTTGCAAATTACTCTCCGAGTCCGCGCAGCTACAGAGCAAGTGGAAGTACACGACACGACTCAGGGTGTCGACCAGGAAAGAACGGAGGGGAGCCAGGTTATCGCTCCAGAACAAATAGCGGACCTGCCTATTTCAGACCGGGATTTCATCGACTTTGTGTTACTAACTCCGACAGCGACTGTCGGTCGGAATTCGAGTTCGGGGGCGCAGTCGGCATTTCAAGAGTCGGAACTGGAAATCAGCTTTGGTGGATTGCGTGAGACACACAGCGTCTTCTATGGGTTGGATGGCGTCAACTACACGACCACGGTCTCGGGAGTTCAGAGAGTCAGTCCATCTCTCGATTGGGTGCAGGAGTTCCGTGTCGTTGACGGTCCCGACGCTGCGGGTGGCGGGTTGAATCTTGGCGCGGCCGTGAACACAATCACCAAATCTGGAACCAACGACCTGCATGGTTCGGCCTATGAGTATGTCCGCAACAGCGCAGTGGATGCGAGCAATCTCCTCGCTGCGCCCGGATTCAATACTCTACGGTTCAACCAGTTTGGAGGCACCGTCGGTGGCCCGATCCGCAAGGATAGAGTGTTCTACTTTGCTGGCTACGAAGGCCAGCGCCGGGCACAATCGCCCATTTATTCACACTTCATTCTGAGCTGCATCGACACCGAGGGCTGCCTCGGACCGGGCACTCCCAGCATCAATGAAGTGAAGACCCTTCTGGGCCTTTCGCCCGAAAACCTGGGATCGATCCTACAAATTGGCGACTACGACAATGCCTTTGGAAAAGTCACGCATGTATTGAGCGACAAGAGCACTTTGTCCGCCGGTTACTTATTCACCGATGTGAGGAATGGCAATACTGCCGCGACCTCTCCGGGACAGGGCTTGCCATCCAGTTATCGTGATAATCGCATCCACGACCAAACTGCATACGGTAATCTATTCCACGTCTTCAATAGTCGCCTGGCCTCTGAAACCTCCGTCGCCTTTGGTCGGCGAATCTTTTACATGGACCCCGTGGGCGCAGGCTTTGAGCCCGCGATCAATGTCGCCGATACGCTTTACAGCGGCGGATTTCTTGGCGGAGTCGATTACTACAGCGAGCACCACTTCCAATCCAGAGAGGCGCTGACCTATACCCACGACTCCAACTTGATCACGGTTGGAGCGGAGTTTGAGCCGATCTGGTTCTCGGCTCAGACGCCGTACTTCACGCCAGGCGTTGGAATTTTCAGCCCGCAGAGCTTCTTTGGTGCTGGGCCTTTCAGCCATTTTGGTCCCGGCACCGCTGTCGAGTTCCTCTTCCAACAGACACGAGCCGACTTTCAAAATCAGGTTCCGCAGCGTGGATTGCCTTGGGAAAACGGCTTCTACGACGGACCCGACGGACCGGCGCGTGAGGCGGCTGACAGCGTTGCCTTCTGGCATAAACTGGCCGACTTCTATGTGCAGGATCAATGGAAGGTGCTGCCAAACCTGGCACTTTCCTTTGGGGTTCGCTATGACCTTGATTTCCTTCCATCTGCAAGCGACCTTCGTATCTTAGGCAAGATGAATCCGACGAACTTTGGCAATATCCAGCCTCGGGTTGGCCTCGCATATGGCTATCGCAACGGAAAGGGCGTTGTGCGAGCCAATTTTGGCATTTATACCGGTTCGCTTGAATACAGCAGCCTGATCAATGGATGGCACGGTGCCGCTCCCTTCACGCACATGAATCAGCCGCTTCTGCCTGAGTTCGCCAATCCCGACGAAGATCTTGTTGGGTTCGGCCCAGCAGGCATGGTGGGGACTGCCGGGCCGGTGCTTGCGGGCGCCGCTTTTTCTAACTTCGCGCACAATGGTATTTACCCAAGCCCCTCAATCCTGAAGCAGTTTCCATTGGGTTTTGTAAAGCGGAACTATCCCTCGAACTACTCAGAGCATGCCAGTCTCGAAATCGAAAACGAGCTAGGGAACAAATGGTTCCTGACCGTTGGATACCATTATCTCCATGCAATTCACCTGGAGAGCTCTGAAAGCATCAATGCAGTTCCCAACGGTTTTCTTTCCGACGGCAGGCAGAAGTTCGCGCCGGCTGATCCGAACTTCGGCTTTGCGTTGATCGCTGAAGCCTCTGGGTGGTCCATCTACAATGCCGGCAGCGTGGGACTGCGGAAGGAGTTTGGGCAGAACTTCAGTGTGCTCGCAAATTGCGTCTATGGAAAATCCATCGACATTGCCACGGAAAACCAGCTACAGGACGAACCGCAGGACTACCTGGCGCCGGAATTCGATCGCGCTGTTGGGGATAACGATGTGCGGCACCGGCTGGTGCTGACCTTGATGGGAGAGTCCCCAAAGGCATGGGTAGCGCCCCTGCGCAATTTTTCGTTTTCGCTGCTCAACACCTTGCAGAGCCCGCAATACTACAGCATCCTCGCAGGTTCCGACATCAACGGCGACGGCTTCCCATTCAACGATCGCGTCGGCAGCATCGGCCGCAATTCCTATCGCGGCGCTTCGTACTACGACACAGACCTGCGTCTGCAAAGGCCCTTGAACTTGACTGAGCGGCTTAAGTTGAATCTGAGCGCTGAAGCTTTGAACCTTCTGAATCGCGTCAATGTGCAGGATGTGGATCAAGTCTATGGCGCAGGGGAGTTCGCGGGCCCAATCCCCAAGGCCTTTGGAGACGGCGTCGGGAGCCCGGACAATCCAAACTTTGGCACTCCCACGTATGCCGGAGCCGCGCGGCAGTTTCAGCTTTCCGCTAAGCTGAAATTCTAGGAGATGAGCGATGTCGAATGGTCAAACATCTGAGCACGTCGGGGATAAGCCTGTTGCGGGAAATCCCCGGCGTCCAAAACGTAAAAGCTACAAGCCCAGGCCGGAAACTGTTGCTCTGCTCACGGTCTCGGGAAATGCGATTAACGGTCTCGGGGAAACCGAGCCTCGCAGGGCGACGCCATTTTTCTGGCATCCTCCGGACCAGCATCCTTATGGCGATCTACAGATCGTGGCGCGCACCAGCTCCCGAAGATGCCCGGGCTCGGCGGAGGTCTTCGCCTCGGCATACACACATCCTGAGTTGATTCCAATTGCGGCGGATCGGCGGAATGCCTCGCCCGAACAGTTCGCGGCTGAAGCAACCGACTTCGCGCTGGCGCATGAGGCGGGCGGCATAGGCGTAGCGGCGATGGACCCGCTCTACGTCTTCGACGGATACACCATCAACGAGCCATGGGTGATTGTGCTTGCTCTCGCTCCAGACTATGAGCGGCTGAAGGAAGTTCCCTCGGACGAAACAAACGGCATCGGCGTATGCGAAATTGGCGAGCAGTACGCGCGTGGAACGCGGGTCTCCTATGCGCTCGCCAATTGGATTCGCGCCCAGGGTTACAACGCGCAGGCTTTTCCAGGGCCGTCTGCGAGTGCGCTGCTTTTGATTCCACCGGCCATTGCTTCGGGATTGGGGGAGCTGGGAAAACATGGCTCATTGATTAGCCGGCAATATGGCGCCGGGTTGCGCCTGGCCGGAGTGACCACCGATATGCCACTGGTTGCCACAAAGCCTGATCGCTTCGGCGCAGATGAGTTCTGCTCTACCTGTCAGGTCTGTACCAACACGTGTCCACCAGGGGCAATCAATGAGGACAAGCAAATAGTGCGTGGAATTGAACGCTGGTATGTAGACTTCGACAAGTGCATTCCATTCTTTGCCGAATCAGCATCGTGCGGCATATGCATCGCCGAGTGTCCATGGACGCGGCCAAGTGTTCGGCCCAAACTACTCGCGACTATGGCTCGACGTCTTGGTCAGGTGCCTCCTGAATCCTAACTGACAGCCGAGCGGGACGTGAGACTGCGCGACAAGAATCGCTCTCCATCTTTCGATGGACGCCCGATGCAGGCAACGCCCGGTAGGATGAACACGTTCTGTCTTCCCCTTCGCTTGTTTACTGGAAGTAATGAATGCTCGCATCCCTTCGAATGGAGTGTCATCGATGGCTCATATTCGACTTCCCATTGCGGAGGAACTCGGCAGAGAGTTCCCCGGAATCCTCGGTCCCCTGACGTTTCGCCCCGAAACTGCGGCGCCCCTCAACGAGTTGGTCAATGTGCTCCTGCGCGGAGAAAGCACGCTGTCGCGCGGTGAACGGGAGATGATCGCCACGCATGTCTCCTGGCGCAACGATTGCTTCTTTTGCCAGACAATTCACGGGGCCGTGGCCGCTGCGCAACTAGGGCACGACGAGGCGCTGGTTCAAAAGGTCAAGACTGACTGGAATAGCGCGGAAATCTCCCCCAAGCTGAAGGCCCTTCTGAACATTGCCGGGAAAGTGCAGCTTGGCGGCAAACATGTAACTGCGGAAGATGTAGCCTTTGCCCGCGATCTGGGTGCAACCGATCTCGAAATTCACGACACCGTTCTGATTGCGGCCGTATTTTGCATGTGCAACCGCTACGTCGATGGGCTGGATACGTGGGCTCCTCAAGATCCCGCCATCTACCGCGGGCGTGCTGCTCAAATTGTTGAGCTCGGTTACACCGGAGTGACCGAGGCTGCAATTGCCACAATGCGGCGGTGAACAAACTGATTGAGCAGTGACGTCACACAACCAGTATTGGGCCACTAATTCCGCCTTGCACAGATAGTTATCCGAGGTCAAACGCGATTATGCCTGAGCTATCGCCGCCGTCAGTCGAAGCCACTATAGACGAGGGCAAACTGTCCTACCCAGGCTGGAAGATTGTCTTTGCCAGCTTCTTTGGGATCATGGTTAGTTTTGCGGCGATTGTCCCTTACACATTCGGACTATTTATCAAGCCACTCGCAGAGAGTTTTGGCTGGCATCGCGAAGCCACCTCTGCGGGATTCAGCATTGCCGCACTCACCTTGGCTGCGGCCTCGCCCGGGCTTGGCTTCCTGCTGGACCGCTTTAAGCCGCGCAGAATCGTCCTGCCGTGCATTGTGCTGTTCTCGGCGGCCTATGCTTCACTCGCATTGCTCACACCTCATCTGCTGCACTTCTACTTCACATTCTTTGTCATCGGCCTTGTCGGCAACGGGACCGCCTACATCGGTTACTCGCGCGCCATTTCCACATGGTTCAACCGACGACGTGGTCTCGCACTTTCAATCATGCTTGCCGGCACTGGCCTGGGTGCGATGCTGCTTCCCGTCCTCGTTCAGGCGGTCATCACACACCTGGGCTGGCGCGCCGCCTATCTCACCCTTGGTCTGCTTGCCTTCACTGTTGGTTTTCCTCTCACCGCGATTTTCATCCGGGAACGGCCTGTAGCTCAGCAGGACCGGGATGTCTCGACGGAACTGGGCGAATCCGTTGCCAGTGCGCTTGCGACGCCGGCCTTTTGGATCCTCGCGGCCACCGTTTGCCTCTATGCTGTCAGCGTGAATGGAACCATCGCGCATCTCTCGGCGCTACTCACCGATCGCGGAATATCAGCTACCGGAGCGGCCTGGTCTGTCTCCATCATTGGAGCCACAGGCCTGATTGGTCGCCTTCTTACAGGGCTCTTTCTAGACCGCTTCTTGGGCCCACGCGTTTGCCAGGTCATGCTGCTGGTTACTGTACTCGGTATTGTGCTGCTTTCGGTTGCCAACAGCCTGACAGCAGGCCTGATCGCCGCCGCTCTCATCGGATTCAGCATGGGCAGCGAGGGAGACATCACGCCTTACCTGCTCGGGCGCTATTTCGGCCTCAAGCGATTCTCAACCCTCTACGCTCTCACCTGGACCACCTATGCCATTGGAGCCGCGACCGGCCCAGTCTTGATAGGCCGTGTTTTTGACAGGATGGGCGCTTATCGGCCCGTTACGATTCAGCTACTCGCCCTCCCCGCCCTTATCCCCTGCCTCCTGATGTTTGCGCTTCCTCGCTATCAGATTCAAGGCGCCAGAAGGCAGCCGATGGAACTGCTTCACGAACCCCAACCCGCCGAGATTGCTCGATAACAAATGATAAATGTAGCCGAATCCCCAACCAGAGCGGTGCATTCTTGACGCCCACGACAATCCCGGATCAGAGCCGGAACGGGAACGCTCATGTTGCTGGCGCCAAACCCAAGCGGGCACCTGTTGCCAAGAGCGCCAAGATTCGTCTTGCGATAGGGGTTGGGCTTCTGGGAACGCTCGTGTCTTTGCTGTCCCTCGCGATTCCGATGTATGTGATTCGGCCCTTTCGCCCACAAGATCCCTGGCAACTCGACGTGGCACTCACAGTTCGCGGGCTCGCTCCCTGGATTTCTACGGCGTGCGCACTGGCGACGCTCGCTTCTTTCGCGCGGGCCTGGCGGGACCGAATGCGCCTTTGGCTGCGGATCGCGCTGGCGACGCTCTCTCTGGTGGCAGTTGTTGGCGCTGTTTTCACTCACGTGAATGTCTTCGAGATCATGTTTCATCCTTATCCTGAGCCAGCATTTGAATCTGCCGCTTCGGCTAAAGTGGATTCGGACGACAAGGTGCTGAGTGTCACCCTTCACGGCGAATCGCGTGCTTATCCAATCCGAACCATGGGGTACCACCACATTGTGAATGACACGGTAGGCAATTCGCCCATCGCGGTCACATACTGCACACTCTGCCATACCGGGCTGGTATGGAGCAGAGTGGTCGCTGGCCAGGCGCTGCACTTCCGCCTGGCTGGTATCAACAATGGAAACGCCCTGATGCGGGATGAGGAGACGAGCAGCATCTGGCAGCAAAGCACAGGAATCGCCATCTTCGGGCCATTCAAGGGACGTCAACTGCAACTTGTGCATTGCGATGAACTGACTTTCGCCCTTTGGCGCAAGGAAGTGCCCAATGGCATGGTGCTGAAACCGGATGCGCAGTACGCCAGCGAGTACGACGACAAGGACTGGGAGAAGCACGTGGAGCAGACGCGCACCGTGGTTGACACAAGCAAGTCGGGTATTTCGCCCTACGAGTTGATGCTGGGTGTTACCGTAGCCGGAGAGAGCAAAGCATTCCCAGTGAAATCCATCCTGGCGGCAAATCTCATCCAGGATCAAATAGCAAACATTCATCTGCTGCTCGTTGTCGGACCGGATCACGCGTCCATACGTGCTTTCAAGGCCGGCTATGGCGCTGAGCCTATGGTCTTCGTTTCCACTGCTGATTCCGCTCTTCAACGTGCCGGCGCGATTATGCGGGATGCCCAGACCGGAAGCAACTGGAACTTCGAAGGCTGCGCTGTCGACGGCACACTGGCCGGTCGCTGCCTTGAGCCTGTTGATTCATTCAAAGACTATTGGTTCGACTGGATGAATCATCATCCGGGCACTCTAGTATTTCGTTCCTGAACGGACGAACCTCGCTTTCGATCGAATAAAGCTCCCCACGACTTCTAAGCCCGCACAAAGAGACCATTGGCACGCAGATTCCAGGGGCCAGCCGAGGGTGGTATGGTTCCGAACTCAGGAGCCAACACTTGAGCATTAGCCGAATAAGGCGGATTAAGGCGGTCGAATAAGGCGGAATAAGGCGACCTGGAATTGGCCGTGATCAGGGTTACGGGACGATCACCGGGTACCTTCGCACATCACATACTCATTGCAGCGCAAGTGGATATGGCTCACCAACATTGATTATGTAACCAAAAGGCCAGATGGACTGAAGCCGGACAAAGGGGCTGTTATATGGGGTTAGTTTGGAGTCGGCGTTCTGGCTAGATCTTTGTCAGCAATGCACTTGAACCAGCGACCTTTGGGTTATGAGTGATACAAGTAACGTATTTTCAACGAGTTGGAGAACGCGGTTGGTTGTTTCAAAGAGTGCTAAGGAGCTGCAAAGAGGATAAGGGAACTGGTATTTGGGGTTGGTTTGGGGTTGGAATTGCCAGCGACAGGCGCATGAAGCTTCGCTGTTGTTGTGAATGACTCACCGCATTTAACTTCGCCCTAGTTCTCATTCTTTAGATCTGGCGTAAGCAATTCCGGCGCGCCAAGAGCGAATTTCTCCATTCTGTAAATAAGGGTCTTCCGACTGATGTTGAGGTACCTCGCAGCCCGCGTCTGATTCCATCCGTTCTTTTCGAGAGCCTGCTCCAGAATCTCTTTCTCGACCGCTTCGAGATCGATCCCGTCATCAGGCAACTTGAGTTTTATCGCAGACACACGGGATTTTGCCTGTTGGGTACGCTACACCTTTCGGCAGAAACTTCAGTTGCCCGAGATTCTGGCGACCATTGATTCAGCAAAGAGCGCGCCCCTCTTCCCGCACCTTCCACTCACTTTCCCCGAGTCAGGCAACGTTCCGAGCGTTTTTGCGGAGAAGCGGGTGGCCGACAATCCTAGAGAGAACTATCCAGGTATTCCGCCCGCGACCGCGGTTTGTACCAGTGGAGCAGAGAAAATGTAGCACCCGAGAGCATAGACTTGAGTCGTGCCCTCAGCAACCTTATTCCATCGCGATCCGCGCGAAGTACCGTTTCTCCACGAACAGGTTAAGAAAGTGCTCGCGCTTGCCGATATGGCTTCCCGCAACGTGAGGATTCGCGAAGACGACGACCTCGGCTTCATGACCGTTCAGTTTCTTTATAAGCAGATGCAGCACGCCGAATCCGTGCTCGCGCTGGTTCCCCGGCGAGACGCAGGTCTCATTGCCCGCACAATGATCGACGGCCTGTATCAATTACTGTGGACGGTTCAGTCGCCGGCAGAGAGGGCCAGACTCTGGCGCTCCTATTCGGTGATTCATGACTGGCGTCTGATCCAGGGCCGATTGCGGGAGGGCGTTCCCGTTGATCCGACCGACATTCAGGCAACTGAAAACGGCCTCATGGCGTTCGGAAGCCTGCATCAACTGAAAAAGCCGAAGCTGAATTCGTCCGATCCTTATCACCGGACCTGGCATGGAGGCGTGAGGCTTGCGGACATGGCCGATGCTGTGGGCCGTGAACTCTATGACGGCCCCTACGCTGAGCTTTCCGACTGGGAGCACTGGGGCGTCAGCGGCATCGGAGAATCGATTGTCCAAGAGAATGGCCATGGCAATGTCAATTCAGCCTCCGATCGCGTCGCCGGGCTCTCGCTACTTGCAGCATTCCAGTGTCTTCTTCAGACACTGGAAGTTGTCGCGATTCATCTCTCGCTCAATATCACTGATGCCGTTCATGCACTTGGCAACGAGTTTCGGGAAACCCTCGACTCGTTCTATAAGAACTGAACCCGCGCAATCCCTTCGCGAATCCCTTCATGCGGATGCATCGAATCTGGTTTTTCTACATTCCTGGGACAGCGATCGTATACACAATCGTCACACGGCGCGAAGGGCGCCGTCCGGGGCAGATTGAAAGATGATTCTCCGGTCAGAATCGTAGTCTTCAAACCGATCGAAGGGATATACCATGAAGCCATTCGCTGTCAGATGATGAACGATGATCTCGCCGCCGATATAGATTCTCGTTTCTCCGTCAGGCTTAGAGAGTTCCGCTCGCCGCTGCTCATCCATCATCTTTCGCAAATCTCTTGGCAACTCGTATGCATCGGGAATGGAGCACGGTGGCTTAATCCCGAAGCCGTAACCGAGTTCCTCGTGCAGGAACTGATTTTCCGACCGATACGCGTAGCTGCGGATTCTTCCGGTGTTCTCGGAGAATCCGAAATGGTATACGGTCGTCGTTGCGCTGACCGGGAGGGAGAACTCTTTCTTCTGAGCCTCCCATCCAGGGATAAGATTTGAAGTTGTGTGCTGGTTAAGGTTGTCAATCCCGAGCACCCGCATTCGGCTGTTGATGTACACGAACCATCGGTCGAGAAATCCACCTGACCCAGTCCCCGCAACAATCATCCGCAGGTGCGGCAGGATCAGTGCCTTGCTCGTGAACGTAAGCGGTCGCCCGCTGGGCGTAACGGCCAAAGTGTCCGTCGCCACGAACACCTGCTGTTCTTCTGTTTGAAAGACGAGAGAAGACATTTGTCACTAGGGTAGCAGGGGGCAATCGAATAGAGCCGGAAGAGTCGTAGTCCGGGTTGCAGCGTCCGCCTGTTGAATCTGCAGAGCGCGACGCGGCCTTGATCAGGATTCAGAAATGGGAGCTTCGCAGGAAATAACGAAGCCGCCATGGAGCCGCGACTCCACTTGAAAATCCGAGCACGCCTGCCGCCCAACAGAAAATGGCTGGGCGACGGTGATGCCCTCTTGTGCGATGACTCGGCACACTTGCGTCACCCAGCTTTTCGAGCTCCAAAAGAGAGCGGCTTCGGTGTCGCGGACGAATTCGTACTCAGGACAGAGGGGTCCGTTGATTCTTGATCGGATATAGAGGCGCATCGTTTTTGCTCCCATCTCAGGAGAGTATCCTCCCTTCAACCCTGTGGAATACGCAGGCCTTTCTTCAGCCGCGGCCGGCATTAGTCATCCGGCAGCACATGCCCCGAGTTTCGCCCGGCGGTGGATGTCCCGGATTTCAAGCATCTTGCCAACCCCGATACAGCGACATCCGGCGAGTACGGCGGTCTGTTCCACGTGCGGCATCGTCTCCGCACGAGCAGTAGAATTGTTCTATTCCAATGTTCTATCTGATCGGCGTCGCGCATCGAGTGCAGACATTTGAAAATTGGGACGTGCTGAACGAAGGCCAGACCCAGCTCGCGGCGACAATCCGGGCATGCATCGAACGATTCGCGCCGCGCGGGATCGCGGAAGAGCATAGCCGCGAAGCGTTGGGAGAGCACCATTCTATTGCCCAGCGGCTTGCAGAAGAACACAAGCTCGAACACCGGTTTTGCGATCCAGAGAGCGACTGGCGAAAGGTCCTGGGCTACAAGAGCCGCGACCAGCTGGAGATGGAGATTTTCACGCATAGCTGGGACGTCCCGGCCAACGACATCATCTGTGGCAGAGCAGGGGCAATTGAAATTGCGCTCTATCTCCCCATGCGTGAGCGCCGCTGGCTCGAATGCTTAGCGGATGTGCTCGCCGAAAACGTGGTTTTTGTTTGCGGCCAGGCGCACATCGAAAGTTTTGCTCGGCTCCTTCAGTCATACGGCGTCGATTTCACCGTCGTGGCGGAGAGGATCGGGGTCAATGCCGAGGATGATCGTCTCGTGGCATTGGCGCGGGCGTATCTGGCTGCGCATCCCGACCCGACCAAAGACGAACCAGGGGTTGGCAACTTGTAAACTCGCTTTGTTGCTTGACGCGGATTCGCGGAAGTTTCCATGACTATTTGCGAAACCCGCGACTCGCAATCGTCACGATATCAATCTTCGTTTCAGGAATCAATGCCCTTGAGAGCGGGTGCTGCGCGGGATCTCCCCGCTCACCTCGTGAATTGTTCTCGTCGATTAACCCCAATTCGGAAGCTTCTTGCCATGCGAACTCTTCCGAGCGGTAGGTCTTTCGCCAGATTTGTGAACCTTCGTGGAGGCAGAGCGTACAAGCATCGCCAATGCCAGGGCGTACGAAGCTTGGTTTGACAAGGACTCGAGACGAGGGCGTGAGCCTTGTCTCTTCTGTGCCGATTTCCCGAGCGGCGCAAGACTTTTCCCCAGGGACCCCGCGATCGCCTTCTGGTCCAGTTCTATATTTGAGCGTAATCCTCGCTTCGATGTGTCGCTGACACCGACGTCCGATTCTGCGTCCCTTCGGGCTGCCTTCATCTCCTCGGCAATCTAACCTGACTTCCTTCTCGACCGCACCGGATCGAGCAATCTCTTGGATTTGGCGATCCAGCTCGTAGCCTCCCCTTCGACAAAATGTATTTCCGCATGGCATCAGCCCGCCATCCCAGGAAACGTGCCAGGTTCCGTGGCGCATCTCCTGCATGAAGTCGTATTCCGTAAATTCCACAGTCGCTTCGTCGAGGGTGGGAAACGCCTCCTGAAAGGGCCCGAACCTCATGAATACCCGGCGAGATCTATCCATTGGCTCGCCCATTGCTCGTTTCTCCGATGGCTCTAGTATAGGTCGTTCAAAGATATTGTGGCGGCGCGTGTTCGAATCGTGCGCCCAATTGGATAGAAGCAGGCAGAACGAAAGGAATCCGTGTGCAGGTCAGTGGCACGAATCGCGGGTGCACATGTCTCCACCTAGAATTGGCCGAATGTGGGATCGGAGCGAACGGTGTCGAGTGCCTTGGGGTTGTTGCGGCACTCATCACAGGAATCGACATGCCGCTTCAGCTCCAAGTACCGGGCCAGGACTGCGCTCTTGGCCGTGTCCCTCTCTTCAAGCCGGGCCTTGATATTGCGGCCATAGGGCCGATCACGGACCCGGTCCTCGGCTATCATCGCAGCAGTCAGAGCTTTCAGCAGGCGTTCGTATTCCTCGCAGACCTCTATTGCCATGGACTCAGTCTAGTCGTTCGATTGAATCGAGTGGCGCCTGTTTTCCTTTCCCTTCTCTGTTCTGGACTCTGCCCCAAAAGCAGCCGGCGTAATGACGAAAGACCTTGGCGGTGTCTTCGGGGTTGTAGGCCATCGCGTTCACAAGGCTGAGCAGGAGATGAACCAGCTCTGCGTTGTCTCGATAGAACTCCTCGATCTCTTCGTCGGTCGCGTTTGCTCCAGTCGACGCTGCCGACGCCAGCTGTCGGTGCGCAAGCCGTTCATGGCGCAGTGCCGATAACTTCTTGAGCACGGCATGGCGTGCGCCGCCCTCCATATACTTATGGATCAGTTGCACGGCTGCATTCGCCTTTTTCCCGAGATCATCCCTCATTGCACCAACAGCTTCGGGCAAACCGAGGTGCTCGGCTCGCTCTCGCGCCAAAGCATCGAGGAGCCCTTTTTCGCGCAGGTGAGCCGCGATCGACTGCATGCGCACGTGCTTGCCATGTTTCGTGCTGTCCCAGAGGCGCAACAAGGCTAGGACAGTTTCCCGCCGCAGGGCCGTGCGCGCAACAAGAAACGCCTGAGTCGCGTACGACGTTCCGAGACGGTCGTGAAGGTCATGGTCGTAGGCCGCAGGCTTCCAGACCTCGTGAAACGCAATCGCCATGTCGAACTCTTCATGGGCAGCGGTCACCATCTGTCCGAGATCCGCGATCTTCGGATCGTTTGCTTCCATGGCAAGCATCCCTTTCCTGCGATACCTATTATCACCGAGCACCTGCCGACACACCTGAATGGCGGATGGCGCTGTTGCAAGCGCAATACAATCGATGCATATGTCCGCGGAAGATGAGAACGATCTGAACGGTTTCTTCGAGGGCCTAGCACTCATTTCACCGCTCTCCAACGAACAAATTCGAGAGCTTCTCGCCGATGGCGCCCGTTTGGACCTGCGCCACTACTGTGGGCAGGGTTCCGCCCTATGCACCAAGTCTGGATTTCAAAGCCTCGAGAGCATTGTCTTTCGGCGGGTTCGCTCTCTCGAAGACGCGCGTACCTACGATCCGGAGGAGGTCCTTCGCGAAATCGCGGACAAGATATGCCCTGCACTGAGCGAGGGAGCCCAACATGGAGAACAGGAGAACGCGGTTTTCGAACGGATTTTCGCGTCTGCCTTAAATGCCGTCGCCCAGGAACGAAGGGAATCGACTTATCATTTTCCCGTGGTTCTGGCCGGAGCCACGAGCCCTGATGAATTTGAGATTGGACCGGTCAAGTTCAGGAATGCTAGCCGGTTCGCAACCTGGCTGGCTGAATTGAACTCCGACGAGACGGAGATCGATGAGCGGATTGAACGCCACGAGTTCATGCGGTACGTGGAACGCTTCGGATGGATGGCTTCGGTCCGTGTTCCCGCCTGCTCCTCGGAGATCGCCAGGGTACGAGCTGAACTCGCAGCGCGAACCGCAGTCAACATTGTGCGAGTTTGGTTTGGTCTGGGGCACGGCAGTCGGATGAGACTGGTTCACGCCGAACCAGCCGTTTCCAATTCGTCCGACTATCTCATTGAGATCGATCGAGCCATCTCGCTCTGTTCTTCGCGCACCTGGGAAGGAGCGGCAGTGGTAGATGGCTGGTTCAGCCAGGTTCACGTCATGCATCACAGGGTCGCATCTTGGCTAATCCGGGACATAGTCTTCGATGAACGCACGGAAATTGTCGAACGCCTCATCGATGCCCTGAGCTGGTTTGGGGATGCAGCGTTCGAACCGTCTCCCGGCGCCAAGATAGCGAAGCTGGTCATGCTGCTCGAACGCATCACCAGCACTTCGAACAACAAACGTTTCAGCAAACCACGATTCTGCCGACGTGTTGCCATCCTCGCCGGAGAGAGCGAGGCAGACTTCACGACAAAGTACTGGGACGCCTATCGTCTTTACATTGCGCGCAGCACGATCACGCACGGCGCCAGCTCTCAGGGTTCCGACGACTATTGGGCGGCACTGCGCGAGTCCCAGAAGATGGTCACGAATGCGATCTTTGGCGGGATGGAGGTCTATGGCGTGCTTCGCTTCCGGCGTCAAGGGGGACCCAATTCTCTGCAAGGTTTCTTTGATCAGGAGGAGAATCGACGGTTGATGGTAACGAAGGTGCTCGATGCTGAACTCAGAGCCGAGGATGAGAAACGCGGCTTCTGATCTTTGCGGGCCGGAATTCTGCACTCGAATCGCCAACCGCGCGGATTGCCATGGAAGGGTGGTATGCAATGGACTCTGGACCGCAGTTCGGATCGCAGGCGAACCTGTCACTTCTCAGAGACGGGGACGAGCTGGAACGTGAGACTTGGGAGGAGTTGAGCCGCTATATCGGTCTTTACGAGACGATTTGGCAGCTTTTTTCGGCACCGCTGCGCGGGGAAAACTCCATCTACTTTCGCGACGGAATCGACCCTAAGCTTGAGATGCTGGCCATGTGCAACTACACGGCGTACGTTAATGTTGCCCGCGCGCTCAGCAAGATCAATCACAACCTCGATGATCTCAAATTTTCGGAAGAGATCTGGGCAAACCTCCAGCGGGCCATCGAAGTCGGACAGAAGGCGGCCGAGGCCTTTGAGAAAGTCTACTCATCGTCGACCGGCAGGAATGTCAAGCTTGACGTTCGTCAACTCGAGGGCACTGAAGAGGAGATCAAGAAGTACCGCAACCGCCTCCACCATCCGGTCCCAGCGACAAAAAAGGAGGCCGAGACCCGTCTCCTCCCCAAGCGCGATCTCCTCGACAAGTACTATCTCTGGACCAAGGTGATGTACCACGCTGAACGGGATGATTTCGTCACCGTTGAGGGTCAGTTGCGAAGCGATCTGGGCATGGCCTGCCAGGCGTTGCAGAGCGTCTGGGCACAGATGAGAGATCAGGCTCCCAGCTTGCTGGCCGTTCCGAAGTTTCGGACAAAACTTTCTGCCGGCGCACGGCATGCAATCCAAGGCGCAACCGCCGTGAACCGCATGGGTGCCTCGGGAACCATCGTAGGTGCCTTTGGTCCGCAGTCGGTTCCATCCCGCAAACCATAGTTGTTCATCTCCTAATGGCCTTTTGGGGGCAATCAGCGCATGCCGAGATACATGTTCTCCTATTCGATCGAAACTCCCTTGCGTGCCACCGAGGATGTCACGTTCACGCATGGGTCTTTCACAGTGCAGCTGGGACTTTTCCATCCTCTCGACGCGGAGCACATCCCAGCCTCCATCGTCGTCGAGGGCAGAAACTGGGTGGAAGCCAACGCGATTGGGATGGAGGATGGTTTCGGGCCGGTGCTCGACGCGCTCTCGCTCCATCGGAAAGCACCGGCCATGCTGCAAGACTTGCGCAGCGTAGTGAAAGCAGAGACAGGCACTCTCCGCAGAGCGATCGTGATCGAATCGCACAAGGAACTCAATCCGGTCCATATTGATGGCTTCACCACCCGCGAAGTACAGAACGCTCTCGACGCTAACCGAATAGGCCGTCCAGCGCTGCGCTGGCTGCGCTATTCCTACCGCGCAATTCCCGTTCTCGAGCGTTTCGTGTTCGCCTGGCTGGCTTTCGAAAACCGTTGCGGGACCACTCAGGTCGCCCGGCCATGCCCATATTGCCACGAGGATCTCGAGCCCTTTCCCTCGGTCAATCGCGACGAGGCAATCCGCATCCTCCAATCGCGCGAGCCGCAACTGGCAAGAGCCGATTTTGAGACGAGCTTCCGGGAATGGTGGAGAGAACTGCGCAGTGCGGTCCTGCACGGGGGCCGTAGATTGGATACCGCGTTGCGCTTGAGAATGCAGGCAGCGATGAACAGGTTCAGGCCGGCGGTCGAAGAAGGGATGCAGAAGGAGGCCGGTTTCCGCCACGCCCTCCCAGGCCTACGAGTCAACGACGGTTTCTTCCAAACCAATCTCCATCATTTTTTAGAGTTTGTGTGTCCCCCGGGAACTCCTGAATTCGCCGAGGCCCCACCGGTTCCGCAGTTTGAAGGACGCAACGCTCCGCCCGGGACTGCTGGAGGTGTGACGTTGCTAGATTTCAATGAATCAACGAATTGGTAGGGCCGGCCTTCTCAAGCGCATGCACGGGCTGCCAAAGCCGGATCAACTAGCCTTTTTCGGCTTCGAGATGCCAGAGGGAAAGACGGGACTCGAAGTAGCTGCGTAAGGCCTGATAGCGCGCTATCAATTTGGCGTCACCGGTTTGATTCATGCGCTTTTGCTCTTCGAGCACGAACTCATAGGCGGGCCGCACCATCTTCTCGGCGGTTTTGTTGCCGGGTCCCGCATGCTCCACCAGGATGGGCCCCAGATAATCGAGGATTCGTTTTCCGTCGCCGTCGATCGCGGTCAGCTGCATGATCCTTCTTATGATCGCAGCGATGGATTTGGCCGCCGCCGTCGTCTGCATTTCGAAGTTGGCGAACGCCACCTCGAGGAAGCGCCAGAGTTCGTCGCCGATGAGGATACGGGGAGACTCGGCCTCTCGTGATTCGAGCAGATAGGCCCTTTCGAGGGCCGTCCCATAGATCTCCTGGGGGCCGATCTCGGTGGCAAGGCCTACATCGATTCCGCCGCGAAGGGGGTGTCTGCTCGCCAAAGAAGTGAGCATCACGATCGCAGCTGCGGCGAGCGCAGAAAACACGGAGATGATCGGGATCATCTCGTTTCCCTGATTGCGCAACGGAACCGAGGTCACAAAAGAATCGGAGAAGCCCGTGAACATGGGACGAACCGATGCGTCCGTCTGCTTTTTGAAACTCACGAGTCCCGCTTCGAACGATTGGAACTGCTCGTCGAAGATGCGCCTGAGGTCCAGGACAAAACCCGCGGTCTGGCGCAATACCTCGGCGACGGCGGCCGACTCCTCGGTCGACTTCGGCTGCCGGAGTTCTCTGAACCGCTCGCGTTGGCCGAGCACATCGAGGAAGGCGACCAGGTGATATCTCAGTTGCAGGTGTCTCTGTTCCATGGCTCCATCCAACTCTGAAGGTACATCACTTTGGGGCAGACGCAGCGTTCGGCTTCCGCAGGCTGCACCATACTATAGATAAGGACAAACATCATGAGTTCTGCCGTGCCGGGTTTCGACTGGAGCAATCCCAGCAACGAACCACTTTCGAACGGGCCGATTCGCGTTGTCACCGGTCCGGTCCAGGCGAAGTTCGCCCTGGACTCCGACCGCTGGGAGATGGAGTACCTATTTCCCTTTCCGTTTCATGCTGTGGACCCGTCGCCGTGGCAGCCGCTCGACTTCGAGTGGAATGGCACTCCCGTGACCCTCTATCGACCTGTGCCAACGTTCGGGCATCAGGTCGCCACCGGGCAAAGCGGGAACGAGGCGTTCGACGCCTACTGCACGATGATCCGGGTGGCCTGTCCGAACTCTGCAGCACTGAATCCGAATGAGGGGTGGAGAATTGCGCTAAGGCTGCTTGAGTGGATTCGCATCAAGTGCCGCCACTACTGGCTTCTCCACGGCATCAACGGTTTCGGTGCGGCCTATCGAGGCACGCTCTTTACCCGTCAGGGGCATCAGATCACGCAGCAAAATCTAGCAATGTACGGGCCCAACGTGATCGTGAACCCTCTGACGCGCGAGATCTGGGAGACGCTGGCGAAGGAGATGGAAGAGGGCTCGGAGACGCCGATCGAGGACGCACTCTATTGCGATGCCCTCCTGAGCATCGTTGCCGGGAACCTCACCAAAGCCCTGCTTGAGGCTGGCGTGGCCGCGGAGGTCGCGCTGACCCGGCTGCTGGTGGATGTGGCGACATCGTCGCCGTCGACGCCCGGAAAGAAGAGCTTTCTTCGCGACCAGGGCGACCGCAACTCGTTCGCGAAAAAGCTCACGCAGTGGACCCGGACGCTCAATCTCGACCCTATTGACGTGTTCACCGCCCCGAATGCGCCGCCTGACTGGCTGACCAAGGTGAAAGACCTCTACCAACTGCGCAATGGTGTCGCCCACGGCAGCAGTAGGGGAAGCGCGGACTATCTTGAAGTCGTGCGGCACATGTTTGCCGCCAATGCGTTGCTCGAATACGTGCGGGTCCAGCGGCTCAAATTGGGGCTGAAGACATATACCATGCCCGCGGCGACGACTCCCGCCGAGCAGATCCGGCTTTGCCACAATGCTCATCTCAGTGCTTCCAGCAATATTTTGAACGGCATGCTGGTTCCTCAGTCCTGATGTCGATCTTAAAAGCTAAATTGAATGTGGGAGGGCACCCCATGAATACCGATCAACAGATGGACCGGTTGATTTGCGACAAGGCCCTGGAACTCTATCGGGCGATCGAGGCGGCCCTTGAAGGCGGGAGGGGCGGCTACGCCAAAGAAAAGCTGACTGAGCTCCGATCCTTTCTGAAATGTCAGACGCAGCACTCTGCGTTCCGCAATGCCCATGCCTATCTGCCCCGCGCAAGCACCAATCTTTCGCAGTGGAAGTCCGAGCTCGCCTATTCGCGTCTCTCGATCGAGGACTATCTGGGGCAATTGCAGCGCAAGTCCTGAGATCCATTTTTGCTCGCGGGCGACGCGCCCCTCACAGCTGCTGTCCCTACTACGTGCGCAGGGCCGGAGGCGGGACAATCAAAAAGGGCAAAAGTGCAGCATAGATCTCCTGCGCTCGATCAAGATCGATTGTCACACCGTTGTACGGAGAACTGAATTCATTGGTTCGTTGGACCGATAGCCTGCAACTTCCAGGATTCGCGACCGGTTCGGGTAGTTACGATCTGACCACACGTTATATAGGTCGTCGAAAATGTGTCCATAGGCGGGCTCCATACATCTTCCTCCCGAATCGGCTCTCTTGGCTGCGCGGGAAGTATTGCAGAAGATTACCTGCATACCGGTATGGTTGCGGCATGCGACTCGGCCAGTCAAAAGACCGACCGAACTTCGCCCTATTATCATGGGATGGATGCAGATGGAGCCTCGCCCCCCGTGGTTGATTCGCCAGGAAAATGGAGCTATCGCCGAGGCGCGGACCCGCGCCTTTCTGATGGACAGATTCTGGGTGCTGGAAAGATCTGCAGACGTTGAGGGTGCAGACTTGATCATCCAGAGGCGGCTGACAGGCCGGTCGCTGCTCGATCGAACCCCGCCTCGCCTCGGTTTCATCCAGACGAAGTTCTACAGCAGCCCATCGACGACACATTATGTGCATAGCGAGTATGTCACGGATGGTGAGGGCAACCCGCGACCTGAGTTTTTTCTGATCTGCCATACGGGGACAGAAAACGGCACTCAAGCTCATCTTCTCTCAGCGGAGGATGTCGTAAAACACTTTGGAGCGACTTCA
>Ga0302320_10004265_pt1 | contig 32530 bp, 30 predicted proteins | sample Bog_T0_3_FD_202130 | JGI IMG/M metagenome (GOLD analysis project Ga0302320, IMG submission 202130) | Peat permafrost microbial communities from Stordalen Mire near Abisko, Sweden - Bog_T0_3 | ecosystem: Environmental > Terrestrial > Soil > Wetlands > Peat | place: Sweden: Abisko, Stordalen Mire... | reverse complement strand
GCAAAGATCCTCACTATGGGTGGCCATTCTAATTTATCCAACACAACCGCTGCGCTGTTCGATGCATGCACGCCAATTCCCTAAATTTCCTAGATCGGACCACCATAGCATATCGTGATCACTCTCAATGGCAGACTTGCTGCATGAAGCTTCTCCGACTACAGTCAGGCCCGGCCTAGCTTCGACCAATTGCCGCAAACCCTGCCGCATCAGTTGCTGGTCATCCACCAGCAGTATTTTGAGGCCACCGTTGCTCATGGTGATGGTTGATCCAAACAATTCCTAATGATTTGCGCGAGTTGCCGGGCCTCATACGGTTTGCCTAGAAAATTGAAGCCCTCTTCGAGATGCAAGTCCTTGGTGATAATTTCTGCACTGTAACCGCTGGTGTAAATCACTTTCAATTTTGGATTCTCCCTCGACAGCCGCTGGCCCAAATCTTTCCCGGTCATCCCGCCTGGCAACACCAGATCGGTGAGCAACAGATGGATTTCAGCTTGATGTCGTTTCCAGGGGGCGAGAGCTTCGACACCGTTGGTGGCTGCGAGCACGCGATAGCCCAGTTGAAACAGGATTTTGCGCACGGAAGCGTGTAAAAATGGATCATCTTCAACCAACAAAATCGTTTCATTTCCTCCACGCAGTTTGGTCCCTGCCGGTTCTTTCGGTTTTTGCGCGGACAATGCGGCGAGTCGCGGAAGATATATGCGGAAGGTGGTTCCGTGTCCGACTTCGCTATAAAAATTGATCCAGCCCTGGTGCTGTTGAACGATTCCGAAAACCGTAGCCAATCCCAAGCCGGTGCCTTTGCCAACTTCCTTGGTGGTGAAGAATGGCTCGAATATCCGGGGCTGAATTTCCGGCCGGATGCCGTTGCCGGTGTCGCTCACGCTCAAGCAGACGAATGAACCGGGCCGGGCCGGGGGATTTTGCCCTGCCTTGCCCTCATCAAACTCCACGGCGGAAGTTTCAATGACCAGCCGGCCGCCTGCGGGCATGGCGTCGCGGGCGTTCACCGCGAGGTTCAGGAGCACTTGATCCAACATGCCCGCGTCGGCGTGAAGGAACAGTGACTGCATGGCAAATTTGAATTGAAGTTGAACCGTTTCGCCGAGGGACCGCTGCAACATTTTGGTCATGTCGCTGATGGATTCGTTCAAGTCCAGATCACGCAATTGCATCGTTTGTTTCCGGCTGAACAAAAGCAACTGGCGTGTCAGAGCCGCGGCGCGCTGGGCGGAATTGCCAATCTCTTTGGCGATCTCCAATTGCGCCGGAGCAATATTGTCGGCAATTCTCAATAAATCGGCATTCATCTGAATCGTCGCCAGAATGTTGTTGAAGTCATGCGCCACGCCGCCGGCCAACTGGCCGATGCCTTCCAGCTTTTGTGCCTGCCGGAATTGCGCCTCCAATTTCCGGCGTTCGGTGATGTCGCGAAAGGTCCAGATTCTTCCGTAAGGTCTTCCGTCCTTGTCCCGCACGGGCGCGTGATAGCGTTCCAAAACCGTGCCGTCGGCCATCTCGAACTCGTAATGGCCGGTTGCGTCCGGGTGGGTCTTGATATAAGTGATCCGCTCGTTAAACTGTTTGGCATTCTTCACCGCCTTGGTGACTAGCTGGATCATTCTAAACTCATCCATGTCGCTGATGCTACCGTCCGGAATTTCAAACAGCCGGTTGAACTGCGCGTTCTGAATAACTTTTTTCCCATTGCTGTCCAGCACCAAGATGCCATCGGGAGTGGAATCTACCAGCGCATCAAAAAATGCGGTTCGCGAAAGTAATTCATCCGCCACCCGCTTGCGTTCGGTGATGTCGCGAAACGTCCAGATTCGACCGTAATAATTTCCGCCCTTGTCTCTGACGGGAGACGAGTAGCGGTCTAAAACCCTTCCATCAAGCAATTCGATCTCATCCTGTTTCACCACTTCTGGGTGGGCATAGAGGCAGGCCACTTGCTTCAGGAACGCACCGGGATTCTTCGTCTGTTTTGCGGCGAATTGAACTTGCTCGGCATCATCTTTGCCCTCGGCAATATGCGGGGGGATTTTCCATAATTCATTCAGTCGCTGGTTTTGAAGAATTTTTTTGCCTTGGTTGTCCACCACCAAAATTCCGTCAAGAGCGCAGTCCACAAGCGCTTTCATGAAAGCCGTTTTGCAGCGTAATTCTGCCGACGCCTGTTTGCACTCGGTGCTGTCCTCGGATTCCAAAAGGCGAGGATCCTCCGCGGCTTGATGCGGCCCTCGGTTTAGATCGTTCGTGTTCATGCTTTTATTTGCCTGAAGAAACATATGGGCGGACGGTAAACTTGACCATCATACCTTAGTTTGATATCCTTCAGCCACGCGCGCCAGTGTGGCAGGTGTGTGTTTTCAGCAACCGGACGATTCGTCCTGCTCCTGGAAATGAACAGTGGCGACAGACAATTACGCCAGCCACCGCGGCGCTCAGAAGGGAACGGCTGGCAACTTGGGGACGCTGAGGGGCCAGCCGTTCAAGCGTGTCTGCTACGCCAACCCAGAACCCCAGCGCCGGGATTAAAATACAGTGGGTTCTCCGATCTGGCTATTATACCTTAGTTTGATGCTGTAACCGTTCGAAAGTGCCGCCAATACGCGGCACGGTGAAGGTGCCCGGACTAACTGCGGGGACGGGCTCAAACGCCCCCCAAAATTTGTAGTTTCTCGGCCATGCGCACCAGGTCGGCCATGGAATCAGCTTTCATTTTTTTCATGACACTGGCGCGTTGGATTTTGACTGTGATTATTGCGGTCCCCAGTTTAGATGCGGTTTCTTTGTTCATGAGGCCCTTCACCACCAGCTCCATGACCTGCCGCTCGCGTGGTGTCAGTGAATCGTAACGCGCACGCAAACCGGCGAGTTGCCGGCGAGCCTTCGCTCTGGCGCGTTCACGTTCTGAGTCGTGCACGGTATTTTGGACCAGGATTTCCGTGGCTTGGGCAAGGGTGCGATTCCATTCGCTCACGGTCTGAAGAAAGCGGCAAATGTGCTGGAGTTGAATCGTGTTTTTTGCAATTTGCTTTTTAAGCGAGCTGCCTGCCTTCTGGATTTCTTGCGTGTTGCGTGGGCGTTCAGTATTTTGGTTCATCTCGTTCGCTCTCTCTTTTAATGGAAAGCTAACGATAGGCGCGGAAACAATCTATTATACTTTGGTGTGATCGTCGGCCACGGCTCGCAACTTTTCGGAAATTCGCACAAGGTCAGCCAAGGAGGCCGCCTGCATTTTTTTCATTACGTTTCCCCGTTGAATCTTGACGGTGATCTCTGTGGTGCCCAACCGGCCGGCGATTTGCTTGTTCAACATACCGCTTACGACCAATCCCATCACCTCGCGCTCGCGCGGCGTCAGCAAGCCGTAATGGGCCAGCAATTCGTTCAACTCAGCGCGTCGGCTCAAGGCGATCCGGTCGCGCGCTAGAGCAGTGTGGATCGCCTCCAGTAAATCCTCATCACGAACTGGTTTGGTCAAAAACTCTGCTGCGCCGGCTTTCATCGCCCGAACGCTCATGGGGATATCGCCATGTCCGGTGATGAAGATGATCGGGATCGAACAGCCTGCGGCCGCAAGCTCCTGTTGAATTTGAAGTCCGTCCTTATCGGGCAGGCGAACATCCAGCACGAGACATGCCGGGCCTTCCGGACGATGGCAATGGAGGAATTCCCGACCGCTGAAAAAAGTCTCGACCCGCAGTCCGACCGAACGAATCAAACTGTCTAGAGCCTCGCGAACCGAGGCGTCGTCTTCCACCACGAACACGGTGGGACGTTCTGCCGGCGATTTCATGACGCACCACCAATCTGGATCGGCAAGGTTAGCTGGAACGTGACGCCTGCGCCTTTGTTTGGGATCGCCCAGAGTCGCCCTCCATGTGCCTCCACGATCGACCGGCTAATGGCCAATCCCATTCCGAGTCCCTGGGGCTTGGTGGTGTGTAAGGGCTCAAAAACCTTCTCGATTTCATCGGGCGCTATACCTTCGCCGGTGTCCTCCACGGCCACCCGCACCACGTCTGGCTGCGTTCGGTCCGTGCGAATGAGAATGACGCGCGGGCGATCTGCCACTCCGCACAGGGAATCCATGGCGTTCATCATCAAATTAAGTATTACCTGTTGCAATTGCACGCGATCAGCCGTCACCCGCGGCAATGTCGGCGACAATACGGCCCGGAATTCAATTTGGTGATGGGTCAATTCCGGCTCCGTCAAGAGGATGGTTTCCTGGATAAGCTCGTTGAGATCAATCGGAACCTTGATCGGTTCGGCTTTATTCATCATAGCACGAATCCGATTGATGACCTCGCTGGCACGATTGCCGTCGCGGGCAATCCGAACAACTGCCCGGCGCGTTTCTTCTAGATTAGGTGGGTCGGCCGCCAGCCACCGCACAGCGGCGTCGGCGTTCGTCACCACGCCCATCAGTGGCTGATTCACTTCATGCGCAATCGATGCCGTAAGTTCGCCTAAAATCGTTACGCGTGCTACGCGTGCCAATTCCGCCTGGGTCTGGCGCAACTTCTCTTCGTGCTGTTTCAATTCGGTGACGTCGCGGGCGATGGTCAAGATGCTTTTGAGCGTGCCAAGAGCATCAAACTCCGGTTCCAAGCGCGCTGTGAAATACCTTCTTCCCGTCGGCAAAGTCCAGGTGTTTTCCACATTGAGCGGCTGACGTGTATCGAGAACGCGTTGAAGGGCTTTCCTAAAAAACTCAATATCTTCAGATTTAACGATTCGCGCTCCAGCATCTGCAGCCGAGCCGGGCGCGCTTCCCAGCAATACTTCCTTTGCTATGCCTATTGCCCTAACAAAGGCAGGGTTGACGTAAGTTCGCCGCAGGGTTCTGTCGAACCGGACGATCCAGTCCGGCGTGTTCTCAACGACCGCTCTGATTTCCTGCTGCTGTGTGTGCAGTAGCGCCTCGGCCTGTTTGCGTTCAGTAATATCCTGTACGGTGCCAAACGCACGAACGGCCCGACCCAATTGATCGGTTTTGATTTCGTCCCGGACTTGAATAAATCGCACATCACCGTCAGAACGGACAATGCGGTATTCCACGTCATAGCAGCGACCCAATTGCACCGTTTCGCTCAACGCCTGCCGTTGAATCTCCCGGTCATCGGGATGGATTACTTCTTGCAATTTGGCTTGGTTAAGAGTGTAGCTAGGCGTGGTCAAGCCAAAGATTCTGCAAGTCTCTTCCGACCACGTGATGCGATCGGCTACGAGGTCACGTTCCCAGTAGCCCATTTTCGCCAGCCGCTGGGCCTCCTTCAGCTTGGCTTCGCTGGCTGATAGGGCCTCGCCTCGCTCATTGACGCGCTGCTCCAATTCGTCCCGCGCCTGTTGGAGCGCGGCCTGAGTCCGCTTTTGCCGGCTGCAGAGCCAACTGATAAAGACGCTCGCGAATAGAAGCATTAGAACCCGTGACAACCCATTCCACACGCGCTCCATGGAGCCCTCGAAGTCAGGTGCCACCCATCGAAAAAAAACCGCCGTGGAAAGCACACTGGCCAGCAAGCCCGGCCCCAAGCCACCCCTCCAGGCGCTCAACATAACGCTGCAAAAGAACAATGAACCTGGAAGGCCGGGGAATCGTTTTCGTAGCAGGGCCGCGGCAATTGCGGCGGCGGCAACGAACAGCACGGCTGCCAGGTAGCCGTAAGCAACTTGCAGCCGATGGTGCCAAGAAAGTGCATGTTTCATGGGCTCCTCACTATATCACCTCCTTCAGTAAACTCCAACATCCGGTCATGATTGTTGCTGTTCGTTGCTATGCCAGCTGCTGCAATATTTTTATTTTTAGTAGACGGGTTTCTTACGTGCGACCGGTTGTGGCACAATCATGGTCAGCTAGATGCTCCTGTTGGGGCTTGTCGAGCCGTTGGTTATGTGGGTTTTGGTTGCCGAAAGTGGCGTTCTCTGGATTGTCTTTGACGCCTGAACAATTTTGCGGCGAGGCAACTAGGCCAGCGCACAACACTGCGCCTGCCGAAAGACTCAAGGAACCCAGCAAGACATGCGCCGTCGCGACATCCGCGGCTTTGTTGCTCCATACCGTCGCTGCGCCCATTGCGGCCTGCAGGCAGACAATGCCAGACCATGCAAGAGCCAGCTTTGCGGTCAATGAACTCGCGCCCAGATTTCGGCGAGCTTTCCATGCCACACCGCCAACCACGAGAAGGATTGAAAGAGCGACCAGCCGGTGAGCCATTTGCAGAATGATCTGAGAGGAGGTGATGGGTTTGAATTGCTCCACGTCCATTCTCCGGGAATTTACTCTTTCCAGGAACGGTGCATCCGTTGGCGGCCATAGCTTCCCGTAGGCCAGAGGGAAATCCGGGATGGCCAGCCCGGCGTGCTGATGTCGCATCGTCGCCCCGAGAATCAATTGCATTAGAATCAAAAACGTACCGCCAACTGCCAGCCAGCGCAGACGCGACAAACTGCAGCGGATTTGCATTGACCTGCCAAGTTTTACACCGTGGCCGGAAGTGAACAGTGCGATTGAAGTTACCAAAACGAAGAAACATTGTGCGAGAGTTGCGTGAATGATGCCGATGTCATCTTTTAACCAGATGACCCGCAAACCGCCGAGAACGCCCTGCGCCATGACAGCGCCGACTGCGCCCACGCCCAGCCAGCGTAACCAAGACCTGGGCTCGCGAATCCAGAGCCATACGGCCAGAACAACGGTTAGCAAGCCAACCAATGATGCAAAAAGCCGATGGGTATGTTCATAGAAAATGCCCCCATGCCAATAACGCACCGGGAACAGGAACATGTTGTAGCCGTAGCTGGTCGGCCAGTCTGGCACCGACATTCCGGCTTCGTGGCTGGTCACCACCCCCCCAATTCCGATCAACAAGAAAGTCGCTCCTGCCGTGAACCAGGCAAATCGGTTGAGCCAGGGATGTCGCAATGATCGAGTCATATTTGTTCAGGCGCTTAAAACGGCAACGCCGGGAGTTGCCCAGTGGATTGCGGATTGGATTTGAGCCTCGTCCCGCCGCAGGTTTTGGAGCCGGACCTTGTCCATAAGTGCCACCGCCCGGCTGGCAACGATCTGATGGCAGACGGCCAACTCTTGTTCGCGCGTATGCACGTTCTGGCGGACGAGTGCATCGAAGTCGTCAATGTTATAGAGAAACACGTTGTCGATGAATTGCGCCGCAGGTTCGATATTGCGGGGAACAGAAATATCTATGAGAAACAAGGGGCGGTTCCGCCGCATGCCCATCAACTTCTTGACATCCGCGCAATGCAACAGCGTCCCTGGGCAACCGGTTGCAGTGATGACAATGTCTGCACCTGCAATCGCAGCGAGGCTCTCCTCAAACCTCACTGCCCTTCCGTTGAATTCTTTGGCCAATGCGACGGCATGGTCGAAAGCTCGATTGGACACCAAGATCATCCCCGTACCTTTCTTCGCCAGATGACGCAAACAAGTTTCACCCATTTTTCCGGCACCAATGATAATCACCGATTGTTTTGAAAGTTCGGCATGGAAGATTTTTTCAGCCAGTCCGGCCACCAACCCGCCGACAGAAGTGGAACCGCGCCCGATTCCGGTGCGGGTACGAATCTCCTTCACGACCCGGAAAGATTCTTGAAAGACGCGATTTAAAACGCCACTTGTGAGTCGCGCGGCACGGGCGATGTCGTAGGCGTTCTTGACCTGGCCGATGATTTCCGTCTCGCCGAGCGCCATGGAATCAAGACCGGTGGCGACGCGGAACAAGTGGCGGACGGCCTCAAGATTCTCATGGACGTAAACGTGTGGGCGGAAATCGCACGGTTCGTGGCAGAGTGAGTCAAAAAGAGAACTTATGCGGCCGGCTAACTGCGGCGTTGTCCCGTAGATTTCCACCCGGTTGCAGGTGGAGAGAAGCACGATTTCATCCAGATCTCCAGCAAGCTTCAACCGGCTCGCGCAGCAAGCGAGCTGTGACGATTTTACTGCCAGTTGCTCGCGCAATTCGACAGGAGCTGTCTTGTAGCTCAATCCTGCTGCAAAAAGAGTCATGATCCCTCCTCTGTGTATTCAACCACGGCCCAGGTCGGCAAATATTCTGCGGACTTTTGCATATTGGACGGTGATTCCATAAAAATCTACCAGTGTAAAATCGCTGAAATCCAAAGCACCAAGTTCGTCTTGACCTCGCAAGAGTTGATTTCGTTGAGCATCTCATGACGTCCGCCGGGATAAAAGTGGTGCGAGAGATTTGTGATGCCCGCTTTGCGATAGCGCTCCATGAGGAGACGAACGCCATCGGTTTGCTGCCCAATCGGGTCTTCACTGCCTGAAAATAAATAGACGGGCAAGTCTGACCGGATTCCACGCAAGCGTTGCGGATCGGCCAGTTTGGAGGCCGCCGCCAGAAACGATGCCTGTGAGGCCGGCTGAAGAGCGGCAAAACACAACGGATCTTTCAGAAACGCGTCCGCCACCGCCGGGTCGCGGCTTAACCAGTCGAACGGTGTGCGCGCCGGAGCAAACCGCCCGTTGAGAATTTTTCCCAGCGGTGTTGATTTTGCAAGACTTGCAAGCCCGTCGAGCGCGCCCGACCCGGAGAGAACGAGTCCGTCAATTGTATCGCTGTGATCCAGCACATATTGTTGTGCGGCGAAGGAACCCATGCTGTGGCCCAAGAGGATGACGGGTTGTTTCGGATTTTCGCTCCTGGCGATGACACCCAACCGAACCATGTCTTCCACCAACAAATTGAAACCACCTAATCCGAAATCTCCATAATCTTGTGGCGAGCGGGCAGTTCGTCCGTGTCCGCGGTGGTCATTGCCATAGACCACCATGCCTGCATGTGCAAATTCTTGGGCGAAGTTTTCATATCTGCCGATATACTCGCCCATGCCGTGGGCGATCTGGATAACTCCACGTGGGGGGTGGCGGTTATTCCAACGCGTGCAAGCGATCTGCAGCCCGTCCGTGCTGGTGAAATAGAATTGATGAGGTGTTACAAGGTCCACGACAATTCCTCAGGCGACAGCACGCTCGCGTCCCGTCCAGAAGCGCTCGCGCAGAACGCGCTTCAGTATTTTCCCCGTGCCGTTCTTGGGCAATTCCGTTTCCACAAACTCCACGCGGCGCGGGATTTTATAGGCTGACAATTTTCCGCGACAATGTTCAATCAGGTCCGCCTCGGTGAGAGCCATTCCCGGCTTTAACACCACCGACGCCATGACGAGTTCGCCCCACTGTGCGTCCGGTATTCCGAAGACGGCGGCTTCGTGAATCGCCGGATGCTCGTAAATGACCACTTCCACTTCATTGCAAAAGACTTTCTCTCCGCCGGTAACGATCAAATCCTTGGCGCGGCCGACAATGTAAACATAGCCGGATGCATCTTGATAGCCGAGGTCGCCAGTGTGAAAGAATCCGTTGCGGAATGCGCTGGAAGTTTCCTTGGGAAGCTTCCAGTAGCCACGCATGACGTTCGCACCGCGCGCGACCAGTTCGCCGGTTTGCCCTGGTTCAATTTGGTTTCCGCCTCCGTCCGTCACCTGCACCTCGATGCCGGGACAAGGCCGGCCACAGGACAACAGTCTTTCCGCGATATGCTCCTGGTCGCGCAAACCTGTGAGAAATCCGGTTTCGCTTGATCCATAAACTTGAATCAATTTCACCTGCGGCAGAATTTCACGAACGCGCCGAATTATTTCCGGCGCGATGGGGGAACCGCCGTAACCCAAGACCTCAAGGCTTTTCAAATCGAATCGCTTGATGTCGGCGAATTGCGTTAGAAGGTTCATCATTGTCGGCACCAACACCGCGTGAGTGATCCGGTTGCTGGCAACCGACTCGCAAAAAGCCTCTGGGCTGAAATGCGGTAGCGCAACTTGGCACGCTCCGAAGGCAGGCGCTGCGAACATCGCGGGAAAATCGGCGATATGAAACATCGGCGACGCATGAAGATAGACTCCGGCCTCTTTGTAGCTCATCCAATAGTTGAAGTTGTGGACGTTTGAAAAAACATTGGCATGCGTCAGCATCACCCCTTTTGGATGTCCAGTCGTGCCGCTGGTGTAAATCAAAGTCAGAATTGCATCCGGGTCATAGAAAATTTCGGGACACGAGCCGTCCGGACTTTCAAAAGGCTCTTTGTCCAGCACACGCTCCCATTCGAGCCGCACACTTGGAATCGGCAGGGAAGAGTGACGCACCAGACCGTGTGGATTTGCGTCCATGAGAACGAGGTCAATCTCGTGTGACGAGTATCGCGTGTTCAATGGGACGACAATAATGCCCAACCGACTGCACGCGTAAATCAATTCAAGATATTCGGATTTGTTCGGAAGGTGAATGGCCAGCCGGTCTCCAGCCTTGAACCCCACCCGGTGCAATTCGACTGCAATTTTTTCTATGCGCTGATTGAGCTCACGAAAAGAAAGCCGCTTTCCGCCGACAGAAAGGGCAACCAGATCCGGATAATACCTTGCCGCCCGTGCGATGGAATGCGCATAAATCATGTTGGATCAAATCCCGCGCTCGTTGACTATGAGATTGTTTTCGCCGAGCACGATGACTCGCGGATGCCATGCATCGGCTTCGAGTGAATCAATTTCGGTAAAACTCATGATCGTGATACGGTCACCGGGCTTGCCCAAGTGTGCCGTGGCGCCGTTCAGGATAATCTGACCCGAAGCAGGGTCGCCAGGGATGGCGTAAGTCTCAAATCTGGCTCCGTTCGCCAGGTTGCTGCAAAGAATCTTTTCATACGGCAACAGACCAACTTTTTCCATAAAATTGCGGTCAATGGTCATGCTCCCCTCATAATCGAGACTTGCCGCAGTAACGTGGGCGCGGTGGATTTTTGATTTTAAAAGATGCACCAGGACCCGACCGCATTTTGAATTTAATCTCTTTGGTTTGGTCATATTTCCACTTTCTTCGTGTTCATCTTCAGTCTTGGTCGACTGGGCACAAATCGCCCGGTTCGAATCGTCGTGCCGCGAACGCCGGATGTCTTGGACATACGGGGAGCAACCCGGCGCTCGCAGCAAAAGATTCCTCGAAATCCAAGTCTAACCGGTGGCGCGCCAGTTCCGCGACGGTAATCATCACGAGGCCGTGCTTCTTGCAAAACTGAACCAGGTCAGGCACGCGCGCCATCGTCCCATCATCGTTGATGATCTCGCAGATCACGCCGGCGGGATACAGCCCTGCGAGACTGGCAAGATCAACGGCGGCCTCCGTCTGTCCGCGGCGTTCGAGAACTCCACCAGGACGGGCGCAGAGCGGGAACATATGTCCAGGCCGCGCGAAGTCTGCGGGGCCACTGGCTGGATCAATGGCGGCGCTGATTGTGTGCGCCCGATCGTGGGCCGAAATGCCGGTGGTGACGCCGGCGCCCCTCGCATCAATCGAGACCGTGAACGCCGTACCGCCCAGCGCGCTGTTATCCGGCGCCATTGGGGCCAGTTCCAACTCATCGAGCCTTTCGCCGGTCATGGCGAGGCAGATCAGTCCCCTTCCGTGAGTTGCCATGAAATTGATCGCCTCTGGCGTGATCATATCTGCCGCCATGGTCAGATCGCCTTCGTTTTCGCGATCTTCATCATCCACAACAACAATCATGCGTCCCGCTCTTAGCTCGCAAAGAGCGTCCTCGATACTCGCAAACTCAAATTCTTCTTCATTCGAAGTATCTCCTGCTTCCATTTGCTGTGCCAGATGCAGCGTGTGTCCCATTTTTTCTTTCTTGGTCCGCAGGTAGGGGTAGGAGTGTCTTGTGGGCACAGCTTCGCACGGAATCTGCGCAACGACTTCGATACCGGCATCGGACAGCGCCTGAGACTTGCGGGGATTATTCGAAAGCAGGCGCACTTGACTGATGCCCATTTCATGCAGGATTGCCGCCGGCAAGCTGAAATCCCGGCAATCAGTCCGAAATCCCAGCGCATGATTCGCGTCCACCGTATCCAGGCCGGCGTCCTGGAGTGCGTAAGCCCGCAACTTGGGCATCAGCCCGATGCCACGGCCCTCTTGATACTCGTAGATCAGCAGCCCCCGTCCTTCTCCAGCAATGGCCCGCATGGCAAGTTCCAGTTGCGCATTACAGTCGCAGCGAAGCGACCCAAGCATCTCGCCGGTGAAGCACTGCGAATGGATGCGCAGCAAAGGAACGCCCTCCGTAAGGTTGCCCATAACGAACGCCAAGGCAGTTTCGATTCGTCCAATTCCGTTCACAACCTCTCGTTCGAACCCCAAGGCCTGAAACACACCCCAACGTGTGGGCAGTTGTGTGGAGTCAACCCGTCGAAGGCTCAAAACTGCAGCCGGTTGAGTTCGATCTTTCATGTTTAAGCTGGTTGGCGTTCGTCAGAATGGTGAGCTGAAGTGAAATGCAGTTTCTTTGTCCTGGGCTCAACTGCCATACTTGAAAGAAAGCAACACGCGCGTGCGATACGCCTTCACTTTGCCTTTCTCGACCTTCAGGTCCATTTTCACAACTTCAGCAATCCGCAAATCGCGCAACGTGCGCGAAGCGGTTTCCACCGCATTCTTCCCAGCATCCTCCCAGGATTTCGTGCTGGTGCCGATCACCTCTACCACCTTATAGACTGATTCTTCAGTTTGAGTTTGTTTGGCCATACCATGTCCTCTTCATTGGTTTGTTATGTGTTTGTTTTACTTGCTTTATCGCGCAGAGCCGGCAAAAGCTGTCTTTGCCAAATGCTTTGCGTGCGGAATCGCCCCGCTCGCGAGCAAGGCGTCAATCTCCATCGCGTCAAATCCCAGTTCCTTGAGAACCTCTTCGTTGTGTTCGCCAATTTCCGGAGCGCGCCGTGCAGGCACTTTCGTGACGCCATGCACCTGAATCGGGCTGCTGATCGTGGATGTTAGCTTCCCGCCCGCGCCCTCTATTGGAACGACAATGTCATTTGCCCGCATCTGAGGGTCTTTGACGACCTCGGCGGGATCCGTCACGACGCCGAACGTGATGTTGGCCTGCGCCAATGCATCGTGCCAGTGGGACATCGGCTGTCCGCTGAAGGTTTCGTCGAGAATGGCCGTGAGCTGGGCCATGTTGGCCGCCAACTTCGCGGCGTCGCTGAACCGCGCATCCGACAACAGGTCCGCGCGACCTATTCCCTTGACTAGCGCCGGGAGCTTGTCGGGCGTCATGACGAGCATCAGCCATTGATCGTCCGCAGTCCGATACACGTTGATCGTCGCGTTCGGGGGGTTCTTGCGGTCGTGCAGCGGGAAGAACTTCGCGTCGCAGAGTGCCGCGGCGTTCACGACGCCGGCGGCCCAAACTCCGGTGGCGAGAAGCGACGTGGTGACGTAAAAGCCCTTTCCGGTGCGCTCGCGTTGATACAAGCCCGTGACGATCGCGGAAAACAGGGCAACGGCCGTCCCATGGTCACCTGTGCCCGCAGTTGGCAAGGTCGGGGGAGCGCCCGAGTCGCGCAGTAGCGCCAACAGGCCGCTGCGGGCCCAATACGCCGTGAAATCGAACCCCGGGAGATCGGCGTCGGGCCCTTTGTCACCGTAGCCGGTGAGGTCGGCGTAGATCAACCGAGGATTCCATCGCGCAACGTCATCATATTCGAGCTTCAAGCGCTTGCGAGCCGGATGCGGTGTGTTGACGATGAGCACGTCGGCCCACTTGACGAGGCGCTCGAGGACCTTGTTGGCGTCCGGCGATTTGAGGTCGAGGGCCAGGCCGCGCTTGTTACGGTTATCCAAGTGCCACGCGTAGTTGTCCTTCGCGCGTGGTTGTGGGGGAACCTTATAGACGATTCGATACGTGTCGCCCGCGGGTGGTTCGACCTTGATTACATCCGCGCCAAAGTCCGACAGAATGACTGCTGCACCCGGGCCCGCGATGAAACTGGCCAAATCAACTACCTTTAGGCCGGAGAAGATGTTGTCGTTACTCATTGTATTTTCCTTTGTTTATGTGACGATCTGTTTGTTTGGAACCAATGCCGATGCTTTCAGTCCTTCATCTTGTAGGCGCCCTTCATGGCGAAGACGTAGTCGTTGAAGATTCTCTCGAAGCGCTCTGGATTCGGAACCGGAGTTCTGATGATTTCCATCGAAAGCTCCTTCTGTTTTTCCGTGTTGGACGGCTTCATGTGGAGGCTCAACGCGTATTTCGAGAAATCGCGGACCATGAAGTCGAAAATCTCTTCCAGCAGGTCGTTTTCGACCGGGAAATATTTCCGGTTCTCGATGATGAGCTGGCCGTAGGCCACCAGAGTCAACATCTCTCCGAGGGCGAGGTTGTAATCAATGTTCGCCGACTGCTCCTTCGAGGGTGTCGCGTCAGTAAGGAATTTCTTGAAAAGTTTGATCTGTTCCTTGAAGACGTTCACGTTTGGCAGGTCCACCGAGTTGTAAGCGATGTTGTAGTCGTGGAACTGTATTTTCGCGAGTCCGTGAGTAGGCCCCTGCCGGAATAGAAACTCGTCATTCGACGTATCGTCCCGGCGCGGCACCTCGGGATACTTCTTCGGATTAAACAAATAATTCTGCATGAACTTCACGACCAGTGCCATGTTGACATGCACGGTACCCTCCAGCTTCGGGAGCATCGCCACCTCCTGCTTGGCGGTCTCGAAGAATGGCTCGTTCTCAAAACCCTTCGCGGCAATCACGTCATGCAGGAGATTCATCACTTCCTCGCCTTCGCGGGTGACCTTCATCTTCGTCATGGGGTTGAAAAGGAGATACCTCCTGTCGTTCTCATTGGCAGTCCTCATGTAATCAATCGCGCGCTCGGCGAAGAGCTTCATGGCCACCAGCTTGCAGTAGGCGTCAGTGAAAAGCTTTTTCACGTGCGGCAAGTCGGTGACGGGCTTGCCATAGAGAATGCGGTTGGCCGCGTGGTCAATGGCCTCGTAAAACGCGTGGGTGCACATCCCAATCGACCCGAATGACAGGTTGAATTTGCAGATATTAACGGTGTTCAGAGCGTTGTCCCATGCCTTGGAGCCGCGCTCAAGCACATCGGCGTCTGTGATTGGATAGTCGTGAAGAACGTAGGTGGAGACATAGATGGAGTGATTTACCACGTTCCGGACACACTCGTATTTCGGGTGGTTGGATTCCACGACGAACCAGACGTAATCTTCACTGCCGCCGATCTTGCCCAAGGTGGAGACCAGCGCCGCCTCGTTGCCGTTTCCGATGTAGTATTTGTCGCCATTGGCCTTGTAGGCGCCGTCCCCTTGAGGGTTGAGCATCATGTCGGTCGAGTAGATATCCGCACCGTGTTCCTTCTCCGAGAGGCCGAAGGCGAAAACGCCGCCGTCCTGGAGAAGCTTCGCGGTCTTTTGCTTCACTCCCTCGTTCGAGCCGCTCCAGATCGGGCCGAGGCCCAGCATGCTCACCTGGAACGTATACCAGTAGGCCATGCCGTAGAAGCCGGTGATCTCCGAGAAGCCGGAATTGCGGTAGGTGTCCCATCGCGAATCGGGCGCGCCGTATCCCGAGGGGGTCATCAACGTGGCGAGAACCTGGTGCTCGCGCATAAATTCAACGAAATCATAATTCCACTTTCTATCGTGCCAGTCCTGTTTCAGTTTCTTGAGTCCCTTTTGTTCGAAAAACTCCAGAGTGTTCAGCATCAGCTCCCGCGACTTCTCATCCGGATACTTGCGAGTGTATTTTTGGGGATTGAGAAGAATCGAGGGTTTGGCTGTCTTGGGCTTTGTAGGCACGGCTGGAGCGGCTGTTGTGTTTCTATTCTCAGTGAGCATTTCGGTTGTAATCATATCATGGTCCTTGTTCGTATTGTTATTTGTAGTTATACTCTCGGTTATAGTATTGTTATACTCCGTATTGTTTCCCTGTTAGTTATTGTCATACCGTCTGAAGCTGGAGCAAGTGCTCTGAAAAATCGCCTGAATCTCGTTCTTTCAGTTTCTCCAGCAGCAAACAGATCCAGTTCAGCAGGCGTTCCCGCACTTCCTCACGATTGATCTCATTGAGCATTTCGTGTCGTCCGCCTGCGTAGAAATCGTGAGAAATGTCTTTGAGACCGGCTCGCCGATAGCGATCAAGAAGAACACGGACGCCTTGGAGCTGTTGTCCCACCGGATCCTCGCTACCCGAAAAGACATAGATGGGCAGGTCTTTCCGTATCCTTCGAAGACCAGCTAGATCCGAAAGGCGGGGAGCAGCCGCGAGTAGCGACGCGAAAGACGCAGGCTGAAGTTGGGCGAAGCACAACGGGTTATGCATGACTTTATCCACAACTGCGTCATCACGGCTCAACCAGTCGAACTGAGTCCGGGCCGGCTCAAAGCAGGCGTTCAGGACGTTGCTCCCGGCTGGCGCAGAATTTGCCAGCCGTGCAAGTCCGTCCAGGGCGCCTGAGCCAGACAGGATAAGGCCGTCAATTTCAGCGCTATGTTCGAGCACAAATTGTTGAGCCGCGAAAGATCCCATGCCGTGGCCCAACAAAAGGTATGGCTGAAATGGACATTCATGCTTTGCGATGCGGTTTAGCCAGAGCATGTCTTCGACCAGCACATCGAAACCTCCTTCGCCGAAATCTCCGAACTGCGCGGGAGACAATACCGTAAGGCCGTGACCCCGATGATCATTTCCGTAAACGGTGAAGCCGGACGACACCAGAGCCTCTATCAGGCCGTAATAGCGGCAAATGTATTCGCCCATGCCGTGGGCAATTTGGACTACGCCGCGCGAAGTGCCCTGGCTGTCCCAGCGGACACAGGCGATGCTCGACCGGTCCGCGCTGGTAAATCGGAAATGAGTGGGAGAAAACATAAAATTTCTCAAAGACTGGGTCTTAACGTCCTTGAAACCTTGGGGCACGCTTCTCGAGGAACGCGGATGTGCCTTCCTTCTTATCTTCCGTTCCGGCGCAAAGTCCGAAGAAAGAAGCCTCCAGCGCCAGGCCCTCGTCTTGGCTTGTTTCCAATCCTTTGTTCACCGCTTCGAGCGAATGCTTGATGGCGATTGGGGCGTTGGCGAAAATCTGTTTCAGGATCGCCTCTGCGCGGCTGATGAGACTGGCGGCCGGGACAATTTCGTTGACCAGCCCGATGCGATAAGCCTCCTGCGCGTTAATTATTTCTCCAGTAAGAATGAGTTGCAGCGCTCGGCCCTTCCCGACCAGACGCGGCAACCGCTGAGTTCCACCGGCGCCAGGCAGCACCCCCAACTTCACTTCGGGCTGGCCGAATTTCGCGGACTCAGCGGCAACCCGGATGGTGCAGGCCATGGCGGTTTCGCAGCCGCCGCCGAGTGCGAAGCCATTGATGGCCGCGATCACCGGTTTGCCGAGATTTTCAACCAGGTTGAGGACCGCTTGCCCGTTTGCGCTGGATTCTTCGGCTTCGACTGCCGACAGATGAGCGAGTTCGCTGATGTCCGCTCCCGCGATGAATGCCTTGTCACCGCCCCCCGTCAGAATGACGCCGTGCACTTCGGCATCATCGCGTGCGGCCTCAAATGCAGTCCGCAGATCTTCCCAGGTCTTTCCATTCAGCGCATTGAGAACCTTGGGGCGGTTGAGCGTCACATAGGCGATGACGCCCCTTATCTCATACAATACGTTTTCCAGTGATAATTCTGTTGTAGTCGCACTCATATAGTTTTTCTACCTTTTCGTTTTTGGTTGTTGTTTGTGGTGAATTAAGCCGTTGCGTTACACAAAGGCGCCGAATACCGTGATTGCCTCTTTTCGCTCATGTTTTTGTTGTTGATTGTTTGTTAAGTTTTGTGGCGCGACTTTGGCGTTCCATTCACCTGCTCCCAAAGAAACCAGAACTGCATTTCGTTTGTCCTCAAAACATCGCCGACTAATAAGTTATGCGTACCGTTATCTCCATGCTTTAGGGCCAGCCTCGCGCCTTTCCTTACGGCGCGAATCAGGATTCCATGAGCGGACAGTAAGCGCAGGATTGGCTCAGATGCAGCTCCGGCGTTGCGGACCGGACGCGGGATCCGCGCCAACTCGGCCACATCAGGCCCCATTGCAACGCATACTCCGCCAAGGATGCGAATTTTCCCGGCAACCGAATCCACGATTTCCTCCCATTGCTCATGATGACGGTCAAAGAGAAGACGCAATTCGTAAAAAGTCGGACCTGAAACCTGCCAATGCTGGGTTTTGTAAAGATCGCGAAGCGTGATAATGTCCGCGAGGATCTGATTTAGCACTTTGACGACCGGCTCACAGTGTTCCAAATCCAAACGGCGGCCATCCACCTCCAGCCCAGGCAGAATTGCGGCGGAAACGTTCGCGGCGGCTTTTCGTTGGAAAAGATTGGTTTTCATGCCAATAAATGCACAATCAGCGATTACACAAAGGCGCCGAATCCGGTGATCGCCTTGCCCACAATCAGATTTTGCATTTGATAAGTGCCTTCGTAAGAGTAAAGGGATTCAGCATCCGCAAAGAAACGACCGACATTGTAGTCGGCGGCGATGCCGTTGCCGCCCAACAACTCCCGTGCCCAGGCGACAGTCTCGCGGCATTTGGCCGTGGTGAATGCCTTGGATAGCGCGGCGCGGGCATCCGTGAGTTTGCCCTCAACCTCGAGTTGAGCCGTGCGAACCACCATGCATTGCGAAGCGGTGATGTTTGCCAGCATTTTGGCGAGAAGGTCCTGCACGAGCTGAAACGAGGCAATCGGCTTGCCGAACTGCAATCGTTCCTGGCAATACTTGAGCGCGTTCTCATAGGCGCCCATCGCGCAGCCTGTCGCTTCCCACCCCACGTAAAAACGTGTCCCTTTCAGCACCCGGGCTGTGTCGCGGAATGAACTGTCTGCCTGGAGGCGGTTTGCTTCAGGCACCCGGCAGTTCTCCATCGTGATCAAACCGTTCTGGACAACTTTGAGCGAAATCTTGTTCTGAATCTTTTCAACCTTGAAGCCCGGAGTCGTCTTGTTCTCGACGATGAAACCCTTCACCTGGTTGTCAGCGACATCGCGCGCCCAGATGATCGAGAGGTCGCACCAGGGCGAGTTGCCGATCCACTTTTTCTGGCCGTTTATGACCCAAGAATCCCCCTCGCGCCTCGCCGTGGTGGTCAAGCCACCGGAAGCGCCAGAACCCACCAGCGGCTCGGTCAGGCCAAAGCAACCGATCTTTTCGAACCGCGCCATTGGAGGGAGCCACTTTTTCTTCTGCTCCTCCGATCCGCCAAAATATATCGAACTCATCGCCAGGCCACAATGAACACCAAAGAATGTGGCGACTGACACATCGAAACGCGCCATCTCCATCGCCACCAAGCCTGCCAGCAGCGGGCTTCCGCCTCTACAGCCATAGCCCTTTAGGCCAACGCCACCGATGCCGAGTTCCTTGAGCGATGGCAAAAGTTCAAACGGAAACGAATCCTCGACCCAATACTTTGTGATGATGGGCGCGACCTTCGTCTCCATAAATGTGCGCACCTGTTTTACGACCGCCAGCTCGTCAACGGGCAAAGTCTCGACGAGCTCGTAAAAGTCTGCATTTGGAGCCGGCAGCGCCTTTGGTTGCTTTATGGTTTTTGCTGTAGTTGGTGCGGCGGATGGTTTCGCCGCGATTGCTGTCTCTGTAGCTGTCATTTTGGTTCTCCTTTAATTTGGTTGAGTTTAATTTTTTGTTTTTTGATGTCTCAGCAGATCTTGATGCGTTAAAAATATTTAATTTACAGTTTGTTCGTAACAGATATGTCTAGGCGGGAACTAAATACTCCTTGGTCAGTTGGCCCCTAGCTGGTCCTTCACGCCCAGCGCCTTGGCAACGCCTTCTGCGTAGCGCGAATCTGCCTTGCGAAAGTGAACCAACTGGCGCTGCACGATTTCTTCCGGCACGCCAGCCATTGCCGCCGCGATATTTTTGAACAACCGGCCTTGCTGTTCAGGCGTCATCAATCGGAACAAATCACCCGGCTGGGTGTAATCATCGTTGCCATCGCGATGATTGTAGCGGTCGGCGTCGCCGGAGATTTTCAAGGGAGGTTCGGCGAAACGTGCGTCCTGCTTTGGGCCGTTGAAGCTGTTGGGTTCATAATAGGCATCTGTGCCTTTTGGGGCGTCAAAACGCATCGGCCCATCGGCGTGATAGTTGTGGACCGGACACTTGGGCCGGTTGACCGGCAGCAACTCATAGTGCGTGCCCACGCGATAACGGTGCGAGTCGGCGTAGGAGAATATGCGCGCCTGCAGCATTTTATCCGGCGACCAACTGATACCCGGCACGACGTTCGAAGGGCTGAAAGAGGCTTGTTCCACTTCGGCGAAATAAGTTTCCGGGTTGCGGTTCAATTCCATGACGCCGACTTCGATCAGCGGATAATCGATGTGCGGCCAGACTTTCGTGAGATCGAACGGATTCCAGCGATAGTTTTCGGCGTCCGCCTCCGGCATAATCTGCACACAGAAACGCCACTTCGGGAATTCTCCGCGCGCGATGGCTTCATACAAATCGCGCTGGGAACTTTCGCGATCCTTGGCCACGACTCGTTCCGCCTCCGCGTTGGTCCAATGTTTGTGCCCCTGCAATGTTTTGAAGTGGAACTTGACCCAGAAACGCTCGTTCTGCGCGTTGATGAAGCTGTAAGTGTGACTGCCGTAACCGTTGATGTGGCGGAAGCCGATGGGTAGGCCGCGGTCGGACATCAGGATCGTCACTTGATGCAGCGACTCGGGCGAGAGCGACCAGAAATCCCACATGGCTGTGTTGCTGCGCAGGTTGGTTTTGGGATGACGCTTCTGCGTGTGAATAAAGTCTGGGAACTTGTAAGGATCGCGGATGAAAAAGACCGGTGTGTTGTTGCCCACCATGTCCCAGTTGCCTTCCGTGGTGTAAAACTTGATGGCGAAACCGCGCACGTCGCGCTCGGCGTCGGCTGCGCCGCGTTCTCCGGCCACGGTGGAAAAGCGGAGAAAACACTCCGTCTTGGCGCCGGGCTTGAAGACAGCAGCTTTAGAATACTTCGTTATATCGTGCGTGATGGTCAGCGTTCCGTAAGCGGCCGAACCTTTGGCATGAACGGTGCGTTCAGGAATCCGTTCGCGATTCTGGTGTGCCAGCTTTTCGACCAGTTGATAGTCCTGCATCAATAACGGCCCCCGAGGTCCAGCGGTGATGGAGTTCTGGTTGTCAGCTACTGGATTCCCACCCGATGTTGTCAACTGCTCTTTATTCATGGTCTTGCTCATGGTTCTCGGTTCCAGCGTATTCGGTTTTATGCGTGTACTTCGGTCATTGCGTTGACTCTGGCGCCCGATTTCCACTCTGAAGACGTGATTGCACCATTCGCTCGCAACTTAAGGAGGCCGACCAACACCCGGTTTTCGTCTTTAGCGAGTTCGTCGACCGAGCGCCCTCCCGCTTCGCGCATGACTCCATCAATCACTTTTTGCTTTAGTTCAGGCGTGATGTTTGGAGTCCCAAGGGCTTTCATCATGCCCTGTAGCGGATCCATCAGGTGTTCCATGAAGTGTTTGATTCCCCCCGCGCCACCTCCCAAATGCCATTGCAGGCTTTGGCCCATCACTCCCCAGCGAGGGCCCGGCCCATAGCAGACAGCCGCATCAGTGTCTTCGACACTCAGCACGCCCTGTTCTATGAGATAAAGCATCTCGCGGTAGAGCGCGGCTTGGAACCGATTGGCGACGTGCCCGGGAAGCTCCTTCTTTAAGTGAATCGGCTTCTTGCCAATCGCAGCGTAAAATGTCATCGCTTGCTGGATGGCGTCGGGTGAAGTCTTGCTGCCAGCGACAACTTCGACCAACGGTATGATATGCGGAGGATTAAAAGGATGTCCAATTACCACACGTTCCGGGTGCTTGCATTTCGATTGGATGACACTCGGTGTGATTCCTGATGAACTCGAAGCGAGAAGTGAATCAACGGGAGTGACATCGTCCATCTCAGCGTAGAGCTTCATTTTGAAGTCCGGGCGCTCCGGTGCGTTTTCCTGGACGAGGTCCGCCTGCGAAAGCGCTTTCTTCATGTCGGCCGTGAAACTCAATCGGTCGCGTGACGCGCCCTTGGACAGACCGATGTCAGTAAGGTCCGACCAGGCTTCATCAACATAATTGCGCAAGTTGGCTTCCGCGTTTGGCCCCGGATCGGTCGCAACGACGTCGAAGCCTTTGGCAAGATATTGCGCCGCCCAGCTCGCGCCAATGACTCCGGTGCCGACGATGGCAATTCGTTTGATAGGTTTGTTATAGGTCATACTCATTTCTCCTTTAATCTGTTGATGGTTGATTAATTTTAGCATTTCTTGGATCAGGGGATTTCCACGTAAGCGATGCCGGTCAAATTTCCCTGCGCACCGAGCAATAGCTTCTTTTCGGTTCCGTCAAGCCTGGCGCTGTAAAGATCGCCAGCCAAGTCGGTGAAAAACATCCGGTTGCCCTTCAAATCAAGAGCGATCCCAATTCCCTCCATCAGGTGGGTGGCCAGAATCTCCGGCGTGGACTCGCCAGGTCTTGCGTCGATTGACGCGCGATTCACAGTGTTGCCGCGCGGCGGATCGCCACGGTCCGTCCAATACAGGACGCGGTTTTCGAGGTCGAGTTCGAGATCAATCGGTTCCGGCAGTTTGTCGAACAGCACTTCGATATCGCTGCGGTTTGCCGGAGTCTCACCCTTCGGGATTTTTATGTTTGCGCGAAAAATGCGGCCACTGCCGGCTTTAGTCGGTCCTTTTTGCGTCCAATAGATGTTGCCGTGTTCGGGGTCAACCGTGATGCCGACGCACCATTTTGTGGCATCTGGGCCGGGACGTGGATCGCCTCCACTCGTATCAACCAGCGTCTCGACTTGTGAACCATCGAGGTCACAGCGCATGACGCGCATTCCCTCGCGATCGCACCAATACAGCTTGCCGCCCTCTTTTTCGAGATGGAGCTGCTTTGGGGTGAACGTCCCGCCTTCGGGAATGATCGTAATGCGATTCTTTCCGTCCAAGTCCACGCGTTCGATGGAGCCATCGTTCTTGATGGGATTCCCCATGTTGGTCCAATAGATGTGACCGACTTCGGCATCCACCACGATTCCATCGGGGATTGGGCCTGCTGCAGTTACGATTACCTTCTTGTTTGAACCGTCGGGTTTCACCGACAGAATGCGACCACCGCTTCCGTCAAGAAAATACAGGAGGCCAGGTGTGGTTTTGCCGCCAGACGCGGCGCGTGTTGCTTTAGTAATTGTCGATGCAGGCATATTTGTACTTTTGTTAATTGTTTTTTTTGCATGCGTGCGGCTAAATCGATCTTGATATTTGGCTTTACGCATTTTCTTTTCGACCGCTCATCAGCGGCTCCGGACTTGTTGACATTTCATGTTCAAATCTTTGCAAACTCTAACAGCCGGGTGCTTCCGTTTCTATTTGGCCTTGGACAGAATTCAAGTTGCCGCAATGGAGCGATTGGTCATTCTCCCTTTCGAGAGAGTCTCGTCTCGACCGAACGTTTTCTCAACATCCACAGATTGGTCGTGAGACATTGTCGAATATGGTTCGCCAGCGCCTTTTGTACCCGGATGCACCAACCGCCGTCCGCCGCAGCCGTTGTTGGTTGAAGCGGTGTGGCAGTTCGCGAGATTTACCTTCGCGCCGTCGAGGTTGCCTCGATCCAATTCCACCTGGCCTTCGTCTTGATGCACGAGGGTGACTTGCGTATCGTATTGCTGCTTAGGAGTCGCGTTGCCCCCGTAGACTTCCTCATAATTTTCGAGGTCGAACTTCGCGTCGTCGGGCACCGCCGGGTCGCGCACTAGCTGTCCCCCGGCTTGAAACATTGCTGCCTGATAGGGTCGCGAATCAATTTTCACAAGCGCATCGTCCACCTTTACGTGTTGTCCTTCCCGGCAAAGTGTCTTCACGATTTGCCCGGTCGCAAGCGAGCACACTGAAACAGTAATCAGCGGCGTGACAATGCCGAGCGCGTCGACATAAACACCGATGTCGCTGGTCCGCGTAGCAACGGTGCTCATCATGACAGCATTGATGCCGCCGGTGGTTTGCGGCAGGTGCCTAAGACACGATCGCGCCGAAAATCTAAAAGGCCACTGACAAAACCCCTGGCTAGTGGCGTGCGTGCTTTCGGGATTTAGAGGCTGGTGATCGCCCGGCTGGGCTTGTTATCGTTGGGTGAGTTTGGTCGGTCATAAACAGCGAGCACGTTTTACGGATCCAGACGCTGAGCTATTTGCCATTGCTCGGCGGATTGGATTGCAATTCTTGCGGAAGTGGACAGTTGACCGTCAAAGCGATCTCACCGTGGCGGATTTGGCTTTCGTCACATGAAAAGCCTTCACGTCCACCGGAAACATGGTCGCGTGAGATTCGCTCACAAGACTGTGCATGAGTCGCTTTTGGCCAAATATGCGATAATTAATTTTCACGTAATTTCGGCTTCCTTGTCGTCCAGGCAGTGCATCGAACCGTTGCATGTACAAAGAGCATTTACCGCCAATGTCCGGGCGCGTGGGACCAACCACGCGGTCCGTGGTGCCAATCACCATGCTCCCAAACCCCATGCGGGTATGGCGGCAACCCCCAGTGGCCGCCCGCCCAAACCCACGTTACGCCACTCCATTCCCATTCGCCATCCACCCAGACGTATTCTGGGCCGGGCGATGCAATTACTACTTCGGTTTGCATCGGCGGAGGCGGTGCCTCCACAACCGTGGTTGTAACCGGCGCGCCCGGCATGTTGGCGGTACTGATCAGGTAATCCACCACGTTGTCACTCACGCCGGCATCGTGCAGGTCAATAATATCATCCGCGCTTAAATGAAAAGCAGTGCGAGAATTTTGAATCTGGGTAATGACGACCTCGTCACTCACGCCAGCCTTGGCCAGCGCCTTGACGTCAGCCACAGACAGTGGTTGCCCCTGCTGGACACGTACGTAAGTTTCCGGTGCCTGGGCGCGAAGCCACTCGCGCTGTTGTTCATCCATAGAATGGCCGACGAGCCCGCCAGTCACGACACCCAATGCGCCGCCGATTAAGGCGCCGAGCCCGGGATCCCTGCGGTCGGCAATTGCACCGATGGCAGCCCCGCCAGCGCCGCCAATCAGCGCGCCGGTGCCGGTATTGTTCATTTGACCGTCGGGAGAGGCACAACCCGCCAGCAAACCAATCAGGGCAATTATCGAAAGAGCTTTGATCGACATGCGCTAGGTCCTCGTTGATTGCAGAAATGAAGCCGCCGATGCGGTACGAGCCGCGGCCGCATCGGCAGGCAAGGAGCTTTGAAGTTTCTGAAGTATGGCAGTATTCGGCTCCGAAGATGAAATTGACGCGGGATTTGCCGCAGGATCTTGATTCTGAACGATCTGTTCACGCTCCAAGGAGCGAATTACGCGTGAAATGAGAATCCCGCCGCAGGCAACAGCGCAGGCAACGGCCCCCAAACCTTCAAATTCTTGGCAAAAAATTTCAGCGGGCACTGAGTGCAAATTGAATACAATCAGCGCAACACCCCCTAGCGGCATCAGGAAAATCAAGAAGTTCGAATTCCAGCGTTTTGTTAGCGCAACATGGGTGGGGGACAGTGTTGTTGCATTGGGCGAACAACTTGAAGACTTGGCGCCTTGGGATTGAAGGGTTATGGCATGCATACTATTTAAATCTCGATTTAGCACTTTTCGCGAGAAGTATCGGTAACGTGGCTTTCGGAAGGAATTGCCGCATATAGGACGGGCTTTCCGCCAGGAGTTTTATGAACATCTCGCACATAACCTCCCTGTCGAAGATAATCCGCCATCGGCTTTCGCATCCTGCACGAAAGTCTGCACCGCTTCCCGAATGGCCCCCGCAACGTGGGCTCGCGGAGAGGCGAATTTTGGAGTGAACCATGGGAACAGGCCGACGAGATCGTGAATGACGAGCACCTGGCCATCGCAATCCGGGCCGGAGCCGATTCCTATTGTGGGTATGGTCATCGTGGCGGTAATTCCGCGCGCCACTTCATGGCGTACTAACTCCATTACCAAAGCAAAGGCACCCGCCTTTTCCACCGCGACCGCATCGGCGTACAGCTGCTCGGCTTCAGCCGGCGTCTTGCCTTTGATCTTGTAGCCTCCCTCAACGCGGACTCGCTGCGGAAGCATGCCGATATGGCCCATCACTGGGATTCCTGCCGCGACAATGGCGGCGATTTCGCGACAGCGGCTCGCGCCACCTTCCAACTTTACGCCATGCGCACCGGCTTCGTAGAGCCGCATGGCATTTTGCACCGCCAACCCCGGCGTGTCCACGCTGCCAATCGGAAGATCCGCAACCACAAATGCACTTTTCACCCCGCGCACAACTGCCCGGCAATGGTGGAGCATGTCCTCCATGGTCACGCCTGTAGTGTCTGGATAGCCGAGCACGACCATCCCGAGCGAATCACCCACCAGCAAGAGGTCCACACCGCTTTCATCCAGCAGCCGGGCCATCGGATAATCGTAAGCTGTGAGCATGGCGAATTTTTCGCCGCTGGCTTTGCGTTCGCGAAAGGAGAGGTTCACTGTGCTACAACCCTTGACGGACGACCTCCTTGTATTTTGAGGTGCCGAAAGAAGGTTTTCCGTTAGATTTTTATTCTCGCCAAAATCGGTAAGCCGGCTTTTGATTTCTGTTGAATTCATGTTTCCTTTCGCTCTTTGGCCATCATTTTATTACAAGTGTGGCCTCGGACGTCGTCCGTGCTTTTGGTTTTTCGATCATCTGTTCCGGACCACGGTGATTCACTATAAGCCGCGAGCCGCGTTGCCCGGTCAGATACGCCCAGACCCACTGGACAAAAACGCTTATGCGCAGATTGGCGGTGGCGAGAAATTGAATGTGGATCGCTGCCCATGCGAGCCACGCGAAGAATCCGCTCAGATGAATCTTGCCGCTCTGCATGATCGCAAAGCCCTTGCCCACCACTGCCATGTTGCCTTTGTCGAAATAACGGAATGGTGGCGGCGCCGCTTTGCCCGCCAACCGTGTCGCAATCAGCCTTCCAGCGTAGCGCCCTCCCTGCATCGCCACCTGGGCCACACCAGGCAATGGCTTGCCGTCCTGCTGAAGCGACGCGGTATCGCCCACCACAAAAATCTCCGGATGTCCCGGCACGGTGAGATCAGGCTGCACTTTGACGCGCCCCGCGCGGTCGGTTTCTACGGCCAACCACTTACCGGCAGGCGATGGGGCAACTCCCGCAGTCCAGATCACGGTCTTGCTCGCGATTCTCTCTCCCCCGACGATGACGCCGTCTTCGTCAATTTGATCAACGCCATGGCCCAGTCGCACCTCAACACCCAATTGCTCCAAGTGTTTCCTGGCAGCCTCCGAAAGATCCTCGGCAAACGTGCCGAGCACTCGACTCGCCATGTCCACGAGGACGATACGAGTGGAAAGCGGATCAATCCTTCTGAATTCCGAGCGCAGTGTCGTCCGCACCAAGACGGCCAGAGCGGCGGCCATTTCAACCCCAGTAGGGCCGGCGCCCACAAGAACGAAGGTGAGGAGGTCGCGGTGAGCCCCAGGGTCCTCCTCAGCCTCTGCCTGTTCAAATGCCTTGAGGACGCGGTTTCGGATGGCCACCGCGTCCGCCAAGCTCTTCAAGCCCGGAGCGAACCGCTCGAATTCATCGTGTCCAAAATAGCTGTGGCGCTGGCCGGTCGCGAGAATGAGATAATCGTAGAGAACGTGGACTTCCGAACGATCTTGCGAGTTGACGACGACATAACGCTGCTCTTTGTTCACGCCGGTAACTTCCCCAAGAATCACCGTCGTGTTTCTTTGCTTCCCCAGGATGCCACGAATCGGAGCGCTGATTTGTCCCGGAGCAAGGACCGAGGTCGCCACCTGGTAAAGCAGGGGTTGAAAGACGTGGTGATTCGTGCGGTCAATCAACACAACCTCGGCAGGACTCCAACGGAGAGTCTTGGCTGCCGCCAGGCCGCCAAAACCTCCGCCGATGATAACAATTTTTGGTAAATGCGCATTCATAGTTTTGTTTCCTTTCAATTCGTACGACTCTTCATTGTTCAGATTGAGGCTGGCTTTTCCCGCATAATGACGGGAGATAAAGACGGAATAGGCGATTGCCAGCGCGAGACCGATTGGGCCCCAAACGGAAGCGAGCACCAAAGCGTTGTGACTGGAAGCGACCTCAGCGGCGCTAAGGGAATACTCCGGCGCAAGAGTCGAATACAGCATCACGGGAAAGAGAGCCACGGCTCCGGTCGCCAGCATGCCGGCGAGCAGGCCATTTGATCCGATGAACGCGCGAGTTTCGCGGCGAGTCCTCAGGCCGGACATCAAGGTGAAAGCGGCGGCGACGATGACGAACAATCCCGCCCAGCAAAGAGGCTTGAGAATTGCCTGGCGGAACAGATCCGGACGAACCATCCACGATTCCGCCGAAATTACGAAGAAGACTGGCACGACCACCGACCAAAGCTGCTTCGCGTATCTGGCGCTGCGGTCGTGGACGGGGCCATCGGTCTTCAGCGTGAGATAAGTTGCGCCGTGCGCTGCCAGCAGGAGGGTCACAAAGATGGCCACGGATACCGTATACCAATCTAGAAGCCCCACGTTGCCGCGTGTCTTGAAATCGGTGAAAAATGCCATCGCGAAATTCCCGTCGGCGTCGAGCGGAACGCCCCGTTCGAGATTTCCTGCCGCAACTCCGAAAAGGATAGCCAGTAGAAAGTTGGCCAGCACGAAAACGAAATCCCAAAATACCTGCCAAAGACGGTCATTGATGTGCCCCCCGACTTCGAGCGAGATACCGCGCAGGATCAAGCCCCAAAGGATCAGCATGAGCGCCAGGTAATACCCGGCGAACGCCGAACCCATGAGTTTTGGAAACACTGCGACCAATGCGCCGCCGAAAGCGACGAGCCACACCTCGTGCCATGACCAAAGTGGTCCAATCGCTGCGACGACCTGCCGCCGCTCCTGTGGTGTTTTGGCGACGAACCAATGGAGCATTCCCGCCCCGAAATTGCGTCCGTCGAGTGTCACATACGCAATGAGCATCAAGCTGACAACACCAAACCACAGCGCAATCATAGTAATCTCTCCTTTAAACCTGGGCCAACTACCCCATGATCGGAACCAAAACCATTTCCCCCAGCCGCGACTGAGGCCTCATCCGGATGGCGGCCATTCTTGCGTCCAATCGCACCGGCAACTTCCTTGGCTGGACCGTGGCCGATCTCGCGGCCAACAAGAAAGAAGAATAGCAGACCAAGCACAAAATAGAGGCCGGTGAAGCCAATCAGGGAGAAGATGATGTTGCCATTGCTGACCACCTGGCTGGCACCGTCGCGCGTAAAAAAAAGGCCGTAGATGAGCCATGGTTGCCGGCCCAGCTCGGCGGTCATCCATCCCAGGGTATTGGCTATGTAAGGAAATGGAAACGCCAGCATCAGCACCCAGAGTAGCAATTTGCTCGACTGTAGACGGCCTCGCAAATTCTGCAAAGAAGCAACTCCCATGAGCAGAATAAAAATCGTGCCCAGCGTAATCATGATATGAAACGAGTAATACAACAGCTCAATGTTGTCGGGCCATGTTTCCTTCGGATAATCCTCCAAGCCATGCACGTAACTGCCGAAATGACCATACGCGAGGAAACTAAGCGCGCCCGGAACTTCGATGGGATTGTCCATTCGCCGCTCCGCGACATTCGGTTGGCCGATGACGGCCACGCCTGCTTCGGTTCCGCCTTGGAATCTGCCCTCCATGGCGGCGAGCGTGACGGGCTGGTGACGGCCAACCATCTTGGCTTGTTGATCTCCACTCGGGAACGCGACGAGGAGGGAAGCAATCAACCCGGCAAGCGTTCCGGAACGAAGATAAAGTCGAGCTTGCGTGGGGTTCAGTCCTCGCAAGGCGTAGAAGGCGCCCACGGCTGCCACCACGAATGCGCCGGTCACCAGCGCCGCCATCTGGTTATGAGCAAATTGCACCCATGCCCAGGGATTCAGCAGGTAGGCGCTCAGACTGGCGATGCCCATCGAGCCATCGGATTCGATTTGATAGCCCACCGGATGCTGCATGAAAGCATTCGTAACCAGAATGAAATAGCCGGAAAGCCAGCTTCCCAAAGCCACGGCCAGCGCCGCCGCAAAGTGAAGCCGAGGACCGAGCCGCTTTTCGCCCCAGATCAGCACACCCACGAATGCGCTCTCCAGAAAGAACGCGAACAAGCCTTCCATCCCCAGCGTCTGTCCAATCACACCGCCGGCATACTTGGAAAAGCCCGCCCAGTTCGTTCCAAACTGAAACTCCATCGGAATGCCCGTGACGACACCCACGGCAAAATTGAGTCCCAAAATCTTCGCCCAGAAGCGGGCGGCCTGATTGAAGGTTTCATCTCCCGTCCTGAGGGCGCGCCATTTCCAATAAACCAAAAACCACGCCAGCCCCATGGTGAGCTGCGGGAAGAGGTAGTGATAGGCTATCGTGAAGCCGAACTGTAATCGGCTCCAAAAGGCCGGGTTGGAGAAATCCGGGTTCATAATTCTCCAATCGTGTCCCAAGACTGCGAGCTTTTCCTTGCCATCGCAAACGTCACAAGATTTCTATTCGCGAATTGCCACTTGTGCTTCACCACAAGCGTCAGAGCCAGAAGATCGAACTCCGATGGCAGAACGGGATTAAGCAATGCTGATTTGAGCGTTCCGGTCAAGCCATCAGTGAAAAAATCCTTCTGATCTTTCTCCGCGCCATCAGACTCGGAGCTTGCGTGCAAAGCTATGGCGGGTGAGGAATTCATTCGTGTCGAAAATAGCTGTGGCGCTGAACCGCGGCGCGAATGAGGCAAGCAGGCACTGAGGTCGCCACCTGGTAAGGTAACGGTTGGAAATGATGGAGATTCATGCGGTTTGTTCGGATACAATCTGAAGCACGATCTTGCCTCGTGTGTGCCCGGTTTCACTGAGTTCCTGTGCCTTTCGAGCCAGAGAGAGCGGCAAGACTGTTTCGACAAATGGTTTCACTATTCCGGCGTCAACCAGTTTCGCGATCTCAGCCAACTCGGTCGAATTTGGCTGCACGAAGACATAGCCCTCGCGCACACCGTATTTGGCTGCTTCCTCTGGCGGTGGCGGCGAAACAATGGAAATGAGGATTCCGCCTTTTTTCAGAACGCGCCACGAACGCTGCTGGACATCTCCGCCGATCGTATCGAACACGACATCCACATCGTGAACAACGTCCTCGAAGCAAGTCTTCTGGTAGTCAATGGCCTTGTCCACGCCCAATTCCATGATAAACGATTGATTGCGTTCTGACGCGGTGCCGATCACATGCGCGCCCTTCCATTTGGCGAGCTGCACCGCAAAGCTCCCGACGCCCCCGGAGGCGGCATGAATCAGAACTTTCTGCCCCACGCTCAAGCCACCTGTGCCAAAGAGTGCCTGCCACGCGGTCAGTGCTGCCAAAGGAATTGCCGCCGCATGACAGTGATCAATTGACTGGGGTTTGAGCGCCACTTCCGACTCTCTCACCACGATGTATTCGGCATACGCGCCATTGCGGGCGATGTCCGGCCGGGTAAAAACTTCGTCGCCTTTCTGAAATCGGGTCACGCCCGATCCGGTCGCTTCAACAACACCCGAAACATCCCAACCCAGGATCAACGGCAGTGAATGGATGATGCGCTCTTTGGCGTGGCCTTCGCGTATTTTCCAGTCCACGGGATTGACCGCCGCAGCGTGGACACGAATGAGCAGTTCGCCAGCGGTCGGTTGCGGACGAGGTGCATCCTCGAATTGCAACACTTCAGGACCGCCATACTGGTGAATGCGCACTGCTTTCATGGTCTGCATTGTTTGCCTTTGATTGAACGAGTCGCGACTTGTTCTTGCCACGTTCATTTATCACCGTTTGCGGGGACCAGTGGGACATTGGCTGCGAGTTGCAGGTGCGCCATCAAATCAAGCCGGGTCTCCACCTGGGCAAAACGGAGCGCCTTGTCCGCCGCCAACACCTTGCTGAACTTTTTGAGGTAGTCCGTCCTCATCTTAACCTGCTGCAGTTGCAGTTCTATGTAGTCTTTCAACCACTGCTTGGCGCGGTCTTCGGGGACAGTGGGATAGTCTTTGGCGTATGCCAGCACCAGTTTAACGAGCTTGTCGGAAATCTTGTCCATCTCGAACCTGTATTCATGGTAGAGCGGCCAAAAGTCCTTGCCTTCAGCCTCCGTGAGCTGCATCGTCGAAACGACAATCGCCTGCCGGTCTGCCTTGATCACGCTGCGGGCGACTTCAATCAAGTCCTGATCTGTTTGCGCGAACACCCGGCAAAGCGATGCGGCCAGCATTCCGCAAATCAATGTAATACGCGCCAGCCTGTGGGGGACTTTTGTCTTGGTAATCATTTTCATGGTTGTAATTAACGGTTGATTTTTATGATACGGTGAGCTTTGAACCTCACTGCGTTGTAATTTCCATTCAATCTCGATGCACGATTCATTTTTAAATCTGTGTAGACTCTAGCGGCGTGGTGTATCCAATTCAATTTGGCCTTCGACAGAATTCAGGTTGCCGCACCGGAGCGA
>Ga0302320_10004263_pt1 | contig 32535 bp, 28 predicted proteins | sample Bog_T0_3_FD_202130 | JGI IMG/M metagenome (GOLD analysis project Ga0302320, IMG submission 202130) | Peat permafrost microbial communities from Stordalen Mire near Abisko, Sweden - Bog_T0_3 | ecosystem: Environmental > Terrestrial > Soil > Wetlands > Peat | place: Sweden: Abisko, Stordalen Mire... | reverse complement strand
GCTGGTCAACAGCAAGGGAAAAGAAGTCGGCGAGTTGAGCGACACGCCGGCGATTCCCGGCAAGGCGCTGCAGTTGACCATCGACGTGGACTTGCAGATTGCCGCCGAAGAGGTTCTGGGAGATAACAAGAACGGCGCCATCATAGCCATGGATCCAAAGACGGGCGAAATACTTGCGCTCGCCAGCCGGCCTGCCTTTGACCCCAATGCGTTCGCCGTGCGCATCTCGAACAAGGAGTGGCAGGCGCTCATGAACGATCCCGGAAAGCCTCTACTGAACAAGGCGATTCAGGCGCAACTGGCGCCGGGTTCAACCTTCAAAGTGATTATGAGCGTGGCTGGATGGCAGGAAGGAATCGCGCAGACGCTGCATGTGAACTGCAACGGCGGAGCCACGTTCTACGGACGCCACTTCGGCTGCTGGCTCAAGGGTGGCCACGGCGGAGTGGACCTGGACAAGGCCATCTACCAGTCGTGCGACGTTTTCTTTTACACCCTCGCCGAGCGGCTGGGCATCGAACGAATCGCAAAGTATGCCACCATGTTCGGGCTGGGACAGAAGACGGGGATCGATCTGCCGCAGGAAGTCAGCGGCGTGTTTCCGAGTGAAGAGTGGGCGCTGAAAAATTTCCGGCGAAAGTGGTACGCGGGAGAGACCATCTCCGTGGGCATCGGACAAGGTGCCGTTGCAACCACGCCCATCCAGTTGTTGCGTGCGGTCAGCGCGATTTCAATGGGCGGTCACATGGTGCGGCCGCATGTGGTGTTTCCGGACAAAGTTTCCGAGACCTATCGCAACGCGCTTCATTACTCGGACACGCAGGAGATAGCCATCGATCCGGTCGGGTGGGAGAAGATCACGGATTCGATGGTGAAGGTGCTGCTTCCGGGAGGCACCGCCCCCAGCGCGCATATTCCTGGGATGGAAATCGCCGGCAAGACAGGCTCGGCGCAGACGGTCTCGCTGGCGCTTCGCGCCAGGTACGCCAACAAGGCTGAGTACGCGCAGAACGGCTGGTTCGTAGGTTTTACTCCAAGGCGCAACCCGGACGTCGTGGTTTGTGTCCTGTTCCAGGGCGGAGAGCATGGCAAGCTGGCGGCACGGTTGGCAACCCAGGTGATCAAGGTTTACGTGGACAAGAAGAACCACAAACCGCTGGAACACTTGAAGCCGCCTCCGGAAGGCGAAGAGCCCGGCGTGCCGTCGGCGCAGCCTGGGACGCTGGGCCGGAACCGAACGCGTCAAGATACTCTTGAGGTCTCCGGTTTCTGGTCTGATCCGGGAAGCGATCATCTGGAGTCTGCCCGGTTTGATTTGCGGACGGGACGGGAAAAGAGATTCCACCGCGCGGTGGCCGCTCCGGGAATGGAGCAGTTTGCGCAGCAGGAACTGGAGAGAGACGATCCTCTGCCGCAGAGAAAGAAACCCGTGGCGTGGCAGGAATTGCCTGCCGTGGTGGCCACGCTGCCGGAGCCGCGCTGGCGGGCAGGAGAGAATCATTGAGCCGGTACGTTCACTTCCGCGATTTTGATTGGGTGCTGCTGATCTTCGTGCTGATCATCTGCCTGCTGGGTGTGTCGGAAATCTACTCGGCGACGCTGCACACCAAGTTTGAAGGGATGCACATCCGGCAGGTGTACTGGATCGTGACGGGAGTGATTCTGATGTTTCTGGTGAGCCTGATCAACTACCAGGCGCTGCTGGAACTGGTGCCGTGGATGTACGGCGTCAGCCTGCTCTCGTTGGTTTCGGTGCTGCTATTCGGCAAACGCTATCTGGGCGCCAAGCGCTGGATCGATTTCAGGCTCTTCCACTTCCAGCCCTCGGAGTGGGTCAAGCTGATATTGATTCTTACCATGGCGAAATACTTTGCCGATTACAGGGAAAGCGATCTGCCCTTTCGTGAACTGGCGAAGGCCGGACTGGTCGTGCTGTTGCCAATGCTGCTGGTGTTGAAACAGCCGGATCTCGGTACCGCACTGACTTATGTTCCGATTGCGATCATGGCACTGGTCCTTGGCGGGATGAAGCCCAAGCACGGAATCGTATTGCTGGTGATTGCCGCCGTGCTGATGCCCGCCATGTGGAAGTGGGGACTCAAGCCATATCAGAAGGAGCGGCTCTCGACCTTCGTTGCGCCCGAGGCCGATTCGCGCGGTTCGGGCTATCAAGTGATTCAATCGTTGGTGGCCGTTGGTTCGGGAGGCATGTGGGGTAAAGGGGTGACGAAGGGAACGCAGACGCAGGGGCAATTTCTGCCGGTTCCGCATACTGATTTCATCTTCGCTGCCTGGAGCGAAGAGCACGGGTTTGTGGGCGCGCTGGTGGTAATGCTGCTATACTTCGGGGTGTTGATGCGTCTGATCCATGACGCACAAACGGCGCCAGACCGGGCCGGGGTCTTCCTGATCATGGGAGTGGTCGCGGTGTTGGCGTTCCACGTCTTGGTAAACGTGGGAATGGTAGTGGGATTCATGCCCGTGACGGGTATTCCGCTGCCATTGATGAGCTACGGAGGATCGTCGATCCTGTTTACGTTCCTGGCTCTGGGCATTGTGATGAATGTCCGCATGCGCCGGTTTGTAAATTAGGATGACGCGTAAGGCGCACGGAGGCTCCAGAACCATGGAAGCGCTCCGCAGCGTTCCCGCCACGTCTCGCTGAAGAGTGAGGCTCGCGGAGTACGATTTTTTTGCAAAATCCCAGGAGTGCCGCCGGAAAAAGGCGGCGGGAATGGGTCTTCGGCGGTGATCGCCGGGGCTTTCGGCGGGGGAATTCCCCAGCCGCATACACGAGATGAAGCCCTCGATGGGAGGGCAAAGCCGGCGATGAAGAGAATCAGGCCGGTCAGAAATGAAGAATTGCGCTGCGATCGAAGGGCAGGGAACGGCCCCATCCGGTATTCCAGAAGTTGAAATGCGCAAGGAATGCTGGAGAGAAGTGGCCACAAAACCCAGGCGTAGCGTAACCGGACCGGGGCGAGAGTCCCCGGGGAGTACGGAATCGGTGCATAGGTTCACATCAAACGCAGCCGGAGCCCTGAATGGCGCAAAGCGCCACGGCGGAACTGGCCGCATGATCCCCGCAATTCAGCTACGCGGGCGAACTCCGGTCCGCGCCCTGGCCAAGAAGCCAGATAGCGCGGCTCGACGCATTGATCTTCAAAACTGACCATCCTGCCTTCGTGCTTCCGGTTCACAACAGCCTGATCATTGCGATCAGGCCGGGAGCGGAAAAATGAACAAAGAATTGTACGTTTCAAGCACGCCCCACGAAACCAAGGTGGCCCTGGTGGAAGACGACCAGCTTGCCGAGGTGTACTTCGAGCGTGAGAACGAGTACACGCTTGCGGGCTCGATTTATAAGGGGCGCGTCACCCGCGTGTTGCCCGGGATGCAATCGGCATTTGTCGATATTGGGCTGGAGCGCGATGCCTTCCTCTATGTGTCCGACTTTCTGGAACTGCAGGACGAGGACGAAGATGGCGAATTTGAGGATGTGAAAGTGACCGGCGCGACCCTGGCCCAGGCCAACGGCCTGATCATTACCGAGTCGCAACCCGCGGAAGAAGAGGATTTCGAAGAGCCGGAAGAGGCTGCAGCAGTAGCCGATGGCGAGGGCGATAAGAGCGAAGACAAAGAGGATGGCGCGCCCCGATGGCGCGGACGCCGCCGCCGGCGTGGTAGAAGGGGCGGACGCGACCGCGTGGCCGATGATCGTACGGTCGAGGCGCAGTCTGGAGTAGCCGAACCCAAGGGAGTGGCAGCCGAGCCGGCCAGCGCCGAGGATTCCGAGGAAACGCCCGCGGAGAGAGAGCCTGTGGCCCCGGCTCCTCGTGAGCCGAAGAGACGCCAGTTGCGCGGATTCGAGCCGCGCGGATTGGTGGTTCACGGGCTGGCGCGTTCCGTGGACGATGATGAGATTGTGCCCGAAGTCACGGCCGAAGTTGCCGATGCGCCGGCGGCGGCTGAAAAGCCCGCAGCACCCGCGGAGATCGCCTACACGCCCATGCTGCTGCCGGGCGAGTCGATTTCGAAGTACAACCGCCCTGAAGGTGAAGCCCCGGCGCCGGCTCCCGCCGCGGAAAGTGGCGCCAGCCAGGAATCGGATCGCGGATATGGTCGCGGCGGTCGTGACCGCGACCGCGGCGACCGTGACCGTGGTGGACGTGGTCGCCGCGGTGACCGTGACCGGGATCGTGGACGTGGCCGCGATTTTGACCGCGAACCGCGTGAACCGCGTGAACAGGAGAGCTCTGCTCTGCCGGAGAACTACACTCCGATTGTTCTGCCGGGTGAATCGATTTCGAAGTATCGCGGTGTCGAGCCGGCGTCTGTCTTCGAGCCCGGGGAAGCCGCGTTCTCCATTGAGCCGATTGACGCGCCGGTAGCCACTCCTCCGCTGGAACCAATTGCTCCAAGCCAGCCGGAAGCTAACCCGGATGAACCACTGTCCAGCGCTAGCTATTCAGGCGTGGGCGGAGTGTCATCCCTCACTCAGCGTTACACGGCGGAAGCGGATGAGAGCGAGCCGGAAGCGGCAGCAGGGGAAACTGTCGAACTGACAGAGGAACCTAGCCAGGAAGCTATCCTGGAGGAACCCGTAGCAGTTCTGCCGACGGTCTCCCTCGACGAGGACGCAGCCGTACCAGAGGTTTCCGCCGCGGAATCGCACGTAGAAGCGACGCAACCCGAGGTAAAGGATTCCGAGCCCGCGCAACCCGAACCGGTGGTCGCGGAACATGAGAGCCCAGTGGCTCCCGCAGAAGCGGCGCCTGAAGAAAACGAACAGAGTGCGCCGGAGGAGAGCGAAGCAACAACCAAGAGCCGGGGAGCGGGCCGCCGTTCCTGGCGCTCTCGCGTTTCTAAGATCCTCGGCACTGAGCCGGAAGAGCCCGCAGACCACGCGGCACCGATCGAAGCAGTGATCGCAGAAGTGTCCGGAGTTGAGTCTGAGGCTGGAGGGCAGAAGACCGAAGAGGCGCCCCATGCCGAGCCGAAACCGACGGTAGAGTTGGAACCGGTTGCCTGTGAAGGTCAGTTTGGCAGCTTCGTAATTGAAGGCGGTCACGTCGAGCACGAAGAACTTGACGAGGAAGAGGCGGAGATGCCGGCTCTGGCCGAGCACGCAGACCGCTACGAGGAAAGTGAACTCGAAGAGGACGCCCTGGATGATGGAAGCGGCATCCAGTTTGGCGCCGCAGTTCGCGACACCGGCGAAGAAAATGAGCTGGAAGATGAAGAGTACGACTTCGGCGGCGAGGAGTTTGAGGAGTCCGAGTTGCTCGCCGACGATGCCGGCGGCGATGAAGACGAAGACGAAGAACCGGCGGAGAGTGAAGAGCCTGCGGTTACCGCCGCCGCCGAACCTGGACGCCAGCGCCCGGAGCGTTTCGAGCGCCGCGAACGTCGTGGCCGCCGTGGCGCGCCTCCGCCGCGCGGCGGGGGACGGATGCGTCCGCGTCAACAATCGCGTGCCCTACCCCTGATCAGCGAGTTGCTGAAGGAAGGGCAGGAGATCCTGGTGCAGATTGCCAAGGAGCCGATCGGCAAGAAGGGCGCTCGCATTACCAGTCATATTGCTCTTCCTGGCCGATTCCTGGTTTACATGCCGACGGTCAATCACATCGGCGTGTCGCGAAAGATCAGCAGTGAGGAGGAACGCCAGCGCTTGAAGCGCATCGTCTCCAGCGAGCGTGAGAACGGGCACGGCGGCTTCATAGTCCGCACCGCGGCTTCGAACATAAAGGAAGATGAACTGCGCGCCGACATTCGTTTCCTCAAGCATCTGTGGACCGAAATCCGCACCCGTGCGGAATCCAGCAAGAGCCCCTCTTTGATCTACCACGATCTAAATCTGGTGGAACGTATCCTGCGCGACCAGGTGACCAGCGATTTCTCGCAGATCTGGGTGGATAATGAAGGCGAGTACGAGCGCGTTGTGCGTTTTGCATCGCGTTTCCAGCCAAGCCTGGTGCGCCGCATCAAGCTGTACACCAAGGACACTCCGCTCTACGAGCAGTTCGGAATCAACGAGGAGATCAACAAGAGCCTTAAGTCCAAGGTGTGGCTGAAGAGCGGTGGCTCCATCGTGATCAACCAGACTGAAGCCCTAGTTGCCATCGACATCAACACGGGCAAGTACGTCGGCAAGACCTCGCGCCTGGAAGACACCATCGTGAAGACCAACTGTGACGCGGTGAAGGAAATCGTGCGGCAGATTCGCTTGCGCGATCTCGGTGGCATCATCGTCGTCGACTTCATCGACATGGACGAGCGCAAGAATCGCCAGAAAGTGATGCTGGCGCTGGAAGAAGCCATGAAGTCAGATCGCGCGCCGTCAAAAATCCTGCAGTTTAATGATTTTGGACTGGTGGCCATCACCCGCAAGCGGGTCAAGCAGTCGCTGGAGCGGACGCTCGGCACGCCCTGCCCCTATTGCGACGCGACGGGTTTCGTGAAGTCGGTGCAGACGGTGTGCAATGAAATCTACGTTGAAATGCGCAAGGTGCGCCGCCATGTAGAGAGCAAGGAAGTCATCCTCCGTGTGAACCCAGAAGTTGCCAAGGAATTGAAGGGTGGCAACGGCAAGTGGTTGCAGGAGATGGAAGAACTGCTGGGCCATACCGTCCTGGTGAAAAGCGACGCGCTATTGCATCAGGAGCAGTTCGATATGAACTATTAGTAGCAGGCGGCAAACTTGCGCATGCAGAGAGATGCCCGCCAGCAATGGCGGGCATCTCTCTGGCCATCGGGGCGCGAAAAATGGCCGGACTAGAAGCCCCGCCATATGAGTGCACAGGATAAAGACACTCCCAGTTTACCCGAAAACATCTCCTGGCGGGCAACATTTGCGGGTTTCTTCCGCAGGAGAAAATCCCACCGGGTATTGCGCCCGACGCAAATCTCCCTTTCAACGCACCGTTGGTGCGCCCCGAGGTAAACAGAAGAAGCGAAACGTCTGGGCCGATGTCTTCAGGGTAAACACGCAGAGATGTACCAGGCTTGCGACGGACCCTCTGGCCCATTTTGGCCTTTCGTAATCGGTTCGTTTGAGCTCCGGCATCCTTTGCAGCACTGCCCCATCATCTTGTGGTATCCGCTTTCGGCAACCACAAACCATTGCGGATGGGGGCCGTTTCGTTACCGAAATAAGCCCCAGCATACCGGATATCTTCCGGATTTCTCCGGAAGTTATGGTTGACTTGACCGCCCCGCACTCTGCTATAACCAGCGTCTAGTATTCCCCCCGAGAAAGCAGAGGACTTCTCCTCGCAGTCATCAGCGCGCCCGATGGTAGAGGAACGTGAGAGCGCGGTGATCGCACGACGGCGAAAGGCCGCCGCGTCAGCAACCTGGTCATGGTTTCTGCAGACTGTGTTCTGGCATTTGAAAGGGCCATGAATTATGTCCGATTCGCCTGAAGTGATGAACATTCGGCAAGCGTCCGAGTATCTGGGCGTGAGCCCGGACACCCTCTACAAATACGTGTCCGAAAACAAGATCCCGGCGTTCAAACTGGGAAACCGCTGGAAGTTCAAGAAGGCGTTACTCGATCGCTGGATGGAGAGTAAGAGCAGCGGGGGAGAGGGCACGCTGAAGAGGAAACCGAGAGCGATTCGTACCAGTGCGGTAGGGTAAAGAGGGCGTCCGCTTATGTTTGGTTTGAGCTTTGGTTTCAACAAGACGATCGTCGGCCTGGACATCGGGTCGAACAGCATCAAAGCCGTGGAGTTGCAACGCAACCGCGGCGAAATCCTGGTGAGCCATCTTGGCCTGGAGCCTCTAGCCAGCGACATCGTGGTCGATTCCATGATCGTGGACAGCGGCAGCGTGGCCAGCGCCATCAGCAAGATCTTTGCTGAGCATGCATTCAAGGCCAAACAGGTGGCTACCTCGGTCAGCGGCCATTCCGTGATCATCAAGAGAATTTCGATGCAGACTATGGACGAACCGGAACTGGGCGAAGCGGTTCGCACCGAAGCCGCGCAGTATATCCCGTTCGACATGAGCGACGTGAATGTCGACTACCAGGTTCTGAGTGACGACCTGCAGGGGCCGACCATTGACGTTCTGCTGGTGGCGGTGAAGAAGGACAAGATTCTCAATTACACCAATGCCCTGCAGTTGTCCGGACGGCAGCCGGCAATTGTTGACATAGACGCGTTCGCCCTGCAGAACTGTTACGAATACAACTACTCGCCCGCTCCCAACTCAACGGTTGCATTACTGAACATTGGCGCCAGCGTGATGAACATCAACATCGTGCGCGGCACAGTCCCGCTGTTCACCCGCGATGTGAGCGTGGGCGGCAACCAGTACACGGATTCGCTGCAGAAGGAACTGGACCTGAGCTTCGACGATGCCGAAGCGCTGAAACTGGGCAAGAAGGTCGGTACGGTCAGCGAAGACGCCAAGTTGCCGATCCTGCAGCAGGTCACCGAGATCATCGTGCTGGAGATTCAGAAGACGTTTGATTTCTTCCGCGCCACTGCCAGCGGCGAGCACATTGAACGAATCTACATAGCGGGCGGTTCTTCGCAAGTGCCTGGGCTCGTGGAAGCTCTACGTCAGGAGTTTTCGATTCCCGTGGATCCGATGAACCCATTCCTGAAAATCGTACCGCCGATTGGCGAAGGCGCGGACCTGATCGAGCGGAACTCTGCGCAACTGGCGGTGGCAGTGGGATTGGCCCTGAGGAGCTTTGAAAAATTATGATCCGGATCAATCTGCTAGGCACGGCAAAGCCGAAAAAAGGGAAGAAGGGCCGGCGGCTGTTTGCCATGCCCCAACTCACGACGGACGGTCCTTCACCATTGATTACGGGCTTAGCGATCCTCGTAGTGGCCGGAGCCGGGCTTTACCTGTATTACCTGCAATTGGAAGGCGTGCACGAAAAGCTGCACAGTCAAATCGTGGAGGCCGACAAATCGATTGCCTCGATGACGAAGGTGAAACAGGCGTATCTGGAACACCAGAAGGATTACGACGCATTCAAGCGGCGCTATGACGTGATCGACCAACTGCGCGCGGCGCAGGCGGGCCCGGTACTTATGCTGACCAGCGTGAGCGAAACCGTGAACAAGACCGACGGAGTTTGGCTGTTGAACTTGCACGACGACGGGGCCAACGTGTCACTGGACGGAGTAGCGCTGGGTCCGCACGAAGTCGCCAACCTGATGATGAACCTGCGGCGATCCGGGTACTTCAAGAATGTCGAGTTGCATGAGACCGCACAGGAAGACAATTCCAAGATACAAACGTTTTCTTTCAGTCTGCTTTGTGAAAAGACGAAGGCTTAAAGGTCATGACGAGCTTCAAACAACTGCCATACGTGGCACAAATTGGAATCGTGGCGCTGGTAATCCTTCTGACTGCCGCCGGGGCGTATTTTTTCGCCCTTGAACCACTGGCGAAGGCGAATCAGGCGGACGCGCTCACACTGAAAAGTAAGCAGGCTGAAGTTGCGATGTTGACTCCGTACAAAGCGAAGCTGGCGGAATTGATTGCGCAGACCGAAGTCCTGAAGGTTCAGATGGAGGCACAGCGCCAGATTGTGCCTGAGGAAAAGGAAGTTCCAACGTTCATAACCCTGGTGCAAAACGAGTCTGCAGCTGCCGGTGTGGAGATTCGCCGCTATACGCCGAAGGATACCGTGGCAAAGGAGTACTACGTCGAGGTTCCGATCGAGATCGACATCGACGGGCCCTTCTACGCGGTGTTGAACTTCTATGAGCGCCTGAAGACGCTGCAGCGCATCGTAAATGTCAGCCGGCTCACCATGGGAGCTCTGAAGAATGGCAAGACAGGAGTCAAGAGGGGTTACCAGTGGTCGCCCAATGAGACCGTTGCGGCGAATTGTTTGTTGACGACTTTCTACAGCACTTCCAAGGGCGGAGCGCCGCCCGTGGCGCCAAAGAAGAAGTAGGAGAGGCCATGAAGAGCAGCGTACTTATCCTGGCGATCTGGCTTGCATCAAGCGCGTGGGCAGATACACTTCCGCCGAAGCAGCAGTTGAACCCGTCTGCCGCAGCGCAGCCAGCAAACCATCAGGCCAAGCCGTCTCCGGGTGCCGCCAAGGCCTCCGCACCGCAGACGCCGACGCGGTCAGTGAGGGGGTCTGGCCAGCTCCCGGCGAATTCCAGTAAGAAGACGCCAGCGCAATCCATAGCGCAATCGTCCGGCGGGCGGCATGGTAGGGAGCAGCGTGGGGCACCGAGATCTTCCTCCCATCGCGCGGCAGCCAGCGTCGCCAAGACTGGGCACAACGGGCGGCGCGATCCTTTCGTCAGTCCGATCGTGGAGCGATTTCGCAGTACAGCCGCCTGCACTGGCAGCGGCAGGCAGTGCCTGGAGGTTGGCGACGTCAGTTTGCACGGCGTGGTTCACTCCCCCAGCGGATTTATCGCCGTGGTGATGAATGGCGATCATACATATTTTCTGCGGGAAAACGATCCTCTCGCGGACGGAACAGTGGCGAGAATCACCAACGACGCAATCACATTTCGTCAGCGATCGGCAGATGCGTTCGGACGGCCGCTCGTGCGCGAAGTTATCAAGAAGCTCGGAGTGCCCGCAGCGTGAGCGGACACCTGGGCAGGAAAGCAATTGTAGAGATGAGCCCGGAAACTGGAAAGCAAGTGACTGGGACGAACGCGCGAGGTCTGGCAACAGGCGACGCGGGGAGAGCGACGATGAAGTTCAAGCGACTGCTGACGGTAGGACTCATGGCGCTGTTTTGCGCCGGCACGGCGACGGCGGCTTCACAACTGAATTCGGTGCAAGTGACGCCTAAGGCAAATACGGCGACAGTCAATTTGCGGACCACCGGTTCGTTTAGCCATAAGGAATACAGGCCGGACGATCATATGCTGCTGGTCGATCTGGCTGGCGTAACCGCCGACGCCGCGGTGGCACAAACGGCCGCGTTGAGTTCCGCGGTGCTGAAAAGCTACAAACTCTCCAGCTACACCAGTGCCTCGGGTAGTGACGTAACCCGCATTGAATTGGAACTGGGTGAGCAAGTGACCGCCGACGTGAACGACGTGAGTGATGGTGTGCAGATTCTGCTGACTGGCGGCGGCACAAGCACGGCGGAAGCTCCTTCGGCCATTTCCACCGCGCTCAGATCCTCTGCTTCCGCCCCTGCGGATAGCTTCGTCCCCGCACCCAAACCGGTGCAGTCGGAGGCAGACAATCCGCCCCAGCGAACTCCGGAAGCACCCGCGTCGGTTGTGAGGGACACGGCGCCGCAGCCGCCGGCCTCCGTCGCAACCGCAACTCGTCCTGCCGAGCATTCTTCACAGGGTGCGGCGCAGCCGAGCGCGGTGAGCCGCTCGCTCGCTCCCACCACCATTCGAGACGTTCGCGTCCAGCGAGGACAGGGCACGCTCGACGTCATCATCGAGGGACCCAACTCGGCGCAGCCGTTCCTGTTAGAAAATCCGGATCGGCTAGTGGTTGATTTCAACAATGCAGTTGTGCGGACCTCCGTACGCAACATCGCCGTGCATACCAAAGATGTGCTCCAAGTCCGGGTAGGTCATTTCCAGGCCGAGCCCCCGGTAACACGCATCGTCATCGACCTGAGCGGCCCGCGCATGTTTGATGTGGTGCCCTCGGCAAAACAGGTGACCGTGCGCGTCAAGAGCGAACAAGCCGCGACACTTTCAGTGCCGCTCAAACCTGCTCCCACTCCGGTCCTGGCTTCGGCGGGTGCTCCAGTTTCGCTTCCGGCTCCGGATCGAGTCCCGGTTGCAGTTCCCACGCCTGAGCCAGTTCAGGCGCCCGCTCCGGCCCCGGTCCTGGCTTCGGTGGCCGCTCCAGTTTCGCTCCCGGCTCCGGATCGAGTCCCGGTTGCAGTTCCAACTCCTGCTCCGGTTCAGGCGTCAGTACCCGCTCCGGCACCGGTCGTGATTTCGGCTGCTGCTCCAGTTTCGCTCCCGTCTCCGGCTCCGGTCCCGGTAGTAGTTGCGGCTCCTGCCCCAGTTCAGGCGTCAGTACCCGCTCCGGCACCGGCCGTGATTTCGGCTGCTGCTCCAGTTTCGCTCCCGTCTCCGGCTCCGGTCCCGGTAGTAGTTGCGGCTCCTGCCCCAGTTCAGGCGTCCGTGCCTGCTCCTGCTCCGGTCGTGGCTTCGGCTGCTGCTCCAGTTTCGCTCCCGGTTCCGGCTCCAGTCCCGGCTGCAGTTCCAGCCCCAACACCAGCCCCGGCGCCTGTCTCTGCTGCGGCTGCTGTCCCGGCCAAGGCTCCGGTGGTAGCGAAAGGGTCCAGCCACAAGGCCCAAGTTGCGCAGAATAGCGACGGAACGAATGCGGTACCGCCGAGCGCATCACGCGACACGCAGGTCGCAGCGTCTGTGTCCAACACTAACTCGCAGCCACGGGATCAGCACGTTGTTGACCCCAACCTGCGAGCCGGCAGTGCTGCCGATACGATGGCCGCCACGCCTCAGGGAAATAGGCCCGCAGTTGAGATGGCACGTTTGAATGCGCCTACCTTTGAACAGACCCCAAGCAGCGCGTCGCAAGTTCCTTCGTCGACTTCCAAGTACACTGGCGAACCGATTTCGGTGAACTTGAGGGACGTGGACTTGAAGGACTTCTTCCGTCTCATTCACGAGATCAGTGGCCTTAACATCGTCCTGGATCCCAGCGTGAAAGGAACCGTGACTCTCGTGCTCGACGACGTGCCTTGGGATCAGGCCCTTGACATCGTGCTGAAGAACAACCAACTGGATCGCGAATTGCAGGGAAAAGTACTTCGCATCGCGTCGATAGACACGCTGCGGCGTGAGGCAGTCGATCGGCGCGCCCATTCCGAGGCGGTTGCCTTGGCCGTGGATCGCCAGACCATCACGCGTTTCCTCAGCTACGCGAAGGCAAAGGAAATCGTTCCTATCATCAAGAAGTTCCTGACCGCGCGCGGCGATGTTATCCAGGATGAACGCACCAACGCCCTGATTATTTCGGACATTCCCAGCGTGCTCCCCACGCTGGATGGCCTGATTTCAAAGCTGGACAGAAAGAGCCAGGAAGTGGAGATAGAGGTTCGAGTGGTTTCGGCAACACGATCTTTCACCCGGGACCTTGGGTTCCAACTGGGCTTTAACTGGGGCAACGGCACCAGCACGATTGGCGGCTCAAATCCGAGCACTACTTCCACGACAACCACGGGGGGAGTTACAACCACCACGAACCTCAACCCCAGCAATATCCCTCTATTCACGAACCTTCCGGTGACCGAACCGACGACCGGCTTCTCGATCAGCAATATCACGAAGACGTATGGAATTGACGCGATCCTGACCGCGGCCGAGACGCACACCCTGGCCAAGGTTCTCTCCCGCCCCCGCGTCGTGACGCAGAGCAATGTGAAGGCCGAGGTGAAGCAGGGCGTGAAGCTTCCGGTGTACACCGCCCAAACCGCCAACGCGAATGCCAGCGTTTCCTATATCGATGCGGTCCTGCGCCTGTCTGTCACCCCTCAGATCACGGTTGATAACACGATCTTCCTGACCGTGGATGTTGAGAACACCCAACCCAGCGGCGAACTCAACAACAATTACATCCTGACGACGCAACAGGCGACCACACAGGTGCTGGTAACCGATGGTGGCACAGTCGTCATCGGCGGCGTCATCCAGACGACGAATACGGTTAGCGTTGCGCAGACGCCTTGGCTTGGCGACATTCCATGGCTTGGCAACCTGTTCAAGCAGCGCTCGGTCTCCACTCAGACCGAGGAACTGATATTCTTCATCACTCCGAAAATCATCCAAACCTAGTCGGCGCGAGCTTGCTGGCATAAACGGGCTTCTTCGGGAGCTCGTTTTCTTCGGAGCATTTACAATCATCAGGATGAATTTTCGAAGACGGCAGAAAGAACTGCGCGAGGAGTTGGATCGACGGAAGGTGGATGCGCTCCTTGTTACGCATCTGCCGAACGTGCGCTATCTGTGCGGGTTCAGCGGCAGCTCCGGTGCGCTGCTTGCATCCAGGCGTCCGGTTTTCTTCACGGATGGAAGGTATGCGGAACAGGCCGCGGCCCAGGTCGAAGGGGCCAGCGTTTCAATCATGAAGGGCTCCAGTTTGGCGGCGGTCGCCGCAGTCTGCATCAAATCGGGCCTCAAGCGCGTTGGCATTGAATCCGAGCATCTAACCGTGGCTCAGCTTGACACCCTTGAGAAGGCGCTGGGCAAGGGAGTCAAAGTCATCCGGCTTGCGGGCGCGGTGGAGGAGTTGCGGGCGCTCAAAGATGCCGATGAAATTCAGTCGCTTCGCAACGCCGTGGAACTGTCCTCGAAACTTTTCCGGCCACTGCTCAGATCAATGCGCTGTGGTCTGGCCGAATCAGCGATTGCCGCAAAGCTCGAATCCTTGGCCCGGAGAGCGGGCGCTGAGGGAATGTCATTTCCTACGATTGTGGCCTCGGCCGAACGCTCGGCCTTGCCGCATGGTGTCGCCTCGGCGGCCAAGCTGCCTTCGACGGGATTCGTGGTGTTAGACTACGGAATTGTACTCGGCGGCTACTGCAGTGACATGACCCGAACCGTACATCTGGGCAAGGCTCCAGTTGAGGCACGCGCGTTGTACGTTGCCGTTCTGGAGGCGCAACTGGCGGCGATCAGCGCAGTGCGTCCAGGGGCCACCGCGGGAGAAGTCGATCAGGCGGCGCGGCAGGAGTTAAGGCGTGCCAAGCTGGATCGTTATTTTACGCACTCCACCGGACACGGCGTGGGGCTGGAGATTCACGAATTGCCCAGGCTGGCAGCACGCAATGATGCGATTTTGCGCCCAGGGATGGTTATAACCGTTGAACCCGGCGTTTATTTGCCGGGAAAGTGCGGCGTCCGGATCGAGGACATGTTGCTGGTGACGGAACGCGGATATGAAGTGCTCACTCCGGTGAGCAAAGAATTGATCGAACTGAACTAAAGCGTAGGTCAAGGGTAAATACAAAAAGGTGCTAAATCCGCAGTTGCGTCGTGGACCGTGCGGCGCTTTTGGAAGCCAATGAATCAGAAGGAACTTAAAGAGCTGGTTGAATTTCTTGTGGAGAAGGATATTGCCGAGTTCGAACTGGAGCGCGGCGATGTCAAGATTCGAATCAAGCGCGGGCAGACTGCCGTGGCTCCCTCCTATGTGGCGCCTGCGGCAACGCCCGCGCCGCTTCCAACTCCCGCTCCGGCTCCGGCCGTCGCCGCTCCCGCCGATGAGAGCGAGGAGGGATTCGATATCATCAAGTCTCCCATCGTGGGGACATTTTACGAGGCTTCGTCTCCGGGGTCTCCCGCGTTTGTGAGGGAGGGGGACACTGTCGTGGTCGGCCAGGTGCTCTGCATTGTCGAGGCCATGAAGCTGATGAACGAGATTGAATCGGAAACGGCGGGCAAGATTTTGAAGATACTGGTTTCTAACGGTCAGCCTGTCGAGTATGGCCAGCCATTGTTTAAGATTCGGACCAGCTAACCGGACCGAACCCGGCATGGTCCGGCTCGGTTGCCCTCTGCGGCGCAGTGGCGGCGCTCTGTGCAGTTCGCGCGAGCCGCGCCGTAAGCCGTGCACACGGAATCAGGCCGGGTCGCGCCGAACCTCGGCCGGGCCGGCGGGAGCACACGGAAGCATGTTCAAGAAGATTTTGATTGCCAATCGCGGTGAAATCGCGCTCCGCGTCATCTGCGCTTGCAAGGAACTGGGCATCAAAGCAGTCGCGGTTTATAGCGAACCGGACCGCAATTCCCTGCACGTTCGTTTCGCCGATGAAGCACTTTGCATCGGACCGGCGCGCGCGGGCGAAAGCTACCTCAATATTCCAGCAGTCATCAGTGCCGCCGAGATTGCCAACGTCGATGCGATTCATCCCGGCTACGGATTGTTGAGCGAAAACGCAAATTTCGCGCATGTCTGCGAAGCTTCCGGACTCAAGTTCATCGGACCCCCGCCGGAAATCATCCGCATGATGGGCGAGAAGGACAAGGCGCGACAGGCCATGAAACTCTGCGGGGTGCCGATCCTTCCAGGGTCCGACGGGGTGATCGCTACTGAGGAGGAAGCTCAGCGGTGGGCTCAAGAAGTGGGATTTCCGGTCATCGTGAAGGCTTCCGCGGGAGGGGGCGGCCGTGGCATGCGCATCATTCGTTCCGCCGAGGAATTGCCGCACATGTTCAGCGCCGCGCACTCGGAAGCGGCTTCGGCGTTCGGTAACGGCGATCTTTACATGGAGAAGTTCATCGAGCGACCCCGCCACATTGAGTTCCAGGTTCTGGCCGACGAGCACGGAAACGTGGTGAGCCTGGATGAACGCGATTGCTCCATCCAGCGGCGTCACCAGAAACTGGTGGAGGAATCGCCTTCTCCCCGCGTTACTCCCGAACTGCGCAGCAGGATCAACGGCATCCTGGAAAAGACAATGAAGGACATCGGCTACGTCGGTGCCGGAACCGTCGAGTTCCTGATGGACGAGGATGGCAGCCTTTACTTTATCGAGATGAACACCCGCATCCAGGTCGAACATCCCGTGACCGAGTTCGTCACCGATGTTGACCTGGTGAAGAGCCAGATTCTGATCGCCGCCGGAGCCAAGCTTACGGACATCATCCAGCAACCGATCATTTCCCGCGGCCACTCGATTGAGTGTCGCATCAACGCCGAGCATCCCGAGAAGTTCACGCCCTCCGCGGGCCGGATCACCGTGTTCAATGCGCCTGGCGGAACCGGCGTCCGGGTGGATACCGCCCAGTATCAGGAAGGCGTTGTGCCTCCGTATTACGATTCTCTGATCGCGAAGTTGATCGTTCGCGGCAAGGATCGTCCGGAGGCGATTGCCCGCATGAAGAGAGCCCTGGACATGTTTATCGTCGAGGGTATCTATACCTCCATTCCATTGCACAAGCGCATCATGGAGGATCCGGATTTTGTGGCGGGAAACTACGATACCAAGTTTATGGAACGCTTTCTGCCGAAAAAGTAGCGCAACAGGAAAATTGAAAGAGGGCCAGGTGCCGGCCTTTCAGCGGGAAATCACCCGGAGTTCGCGGCCGATGAAGATTCCACTCCTGTATCCCATTCTCGACGCAGACAGCTTGAGCGCCGCTGGCGAGGGCGAAAAAGCGCTGGCACAGCTCTATTCCCATGCGCTGGCCCTGGCCGAGGCGGGATGCATGCTGATTCAATATCGCGCCAAGCGGGCGGCGGTGCCAGAAGCCCTCGCGCAGGCTCGGGAATTGCGGCGATTGCTGCCGGGGGTGACGCTGATCATGAATGATCGCGCGGACCTTTGCCTGGCAGCGGATTTCGATGGGGTACACCTGGGGCAGGGAGATCTTTCGCCTGAGGGCGCGCGCCGCGTGGTTGGGCCTGAGGGCATTATCGGGCTCTCCACGCACAATGCTGCACAGGCGGCAGAGGCGCTTGCGAAGCCGGTCGATTACCTCGCGATCGGTCCCGTCTTTGCAACCGGCAGCAAGGAGCAGGCGGACCCGGTCGTAGGTCTGGCCGGTGTTTCCGAGGTTTGCCGCTTGCGGAATGAATCCGGACGGAAACTCCCGCTAGTGGCCATTGGCGGTATCACAAGGGCCAATGCCGAAGCCGTCCTGAGGGCTGGGGCCGACGCGGTGGCCGTCATCGGCGACATTTCCCGCTCACCGCGCGAATCGGCTAGGGAATTTTTCCGCCTGATGATGTAGAGTTCTGTTCAAGCGTTTTGAAGGGCTGCTGGCGGCGCATTCAAACGACCTGCGGTAGAGATTGATTGCCAAGACATTTCTGTGTTCAAGGAGAGCGGTGAGTCAGCTCGCGAAGCAATCCAATCCCGGATCGGACCAGGAGTTTATAAAGGGCCTGGGTCTTACCAGCGCCACCACACTGGTGATGGGTTCGATGATTGGGTCGGGCGTCTTCATCGTGGCCGCTGACATTGCCCGCGTCGTGGATTCGCCCGCACTGCTGATTGCGGCATGGGTGGTGACCGGGTTCATGACGATCGTGGCGGCTCTCTCCTACGGCGAACTGGCGGCGATGATGCCCAAGGCAGGCGGTCAGTATGTCTATCTGCGAGAGGCGCTGGGACCACTGTGGGGCTTTCTGTACGGCTGGACGCTCTTCCTGGTGATTCAGTGCGGTACGATCGCCGCCGTTGGCGTCGCTTTTGGAAAGTTCCTCGGGGTATTCCTACCCTCAGTGTCCTCATCCAACTGGATTTTGCATATCTGGAAAGTTCCTGCAATTCATCTTGGACCGATGGTGCTGGGCAACATGGAAGTAGGACTGAATACCCAGAACCTGGTTGCCATTGCCATGATCGTGCTGCTCTCGACGATCAATATTTTTGGCGTGAAGACCGGTGCCATCGTGCAAGTAGTGTTCACCACCGCTAAGATCGCGGGCCTACTGGGACTCATTCTGCTCGGAATCTGGGCGGGCAGCACGCCCGAGGCACTCAGTGCAAATTTCGGTGCGAACTTCTGGCTGCATGCGGGACTGGGAGCGCTGCACAAAATTCCGGTTGGAGTGAGCGGGGCGACCGCGCTGGTATCCACCATTACCGTCATCGCCGTGGCGCAGGTTGGATCGTTATTTTCAGCCGATGCATGGAACAACGTTACCTTCACTGCTGGCGAGGTTCGCAATCCGCAACGCAACCTGCCCCTGTCGCTTGTCATCGGAACCGGCACGGTCATCGTCATCTACATCGCTGTGAACTTCATCTATTTGCTGGTGCTTCCACTCTGGGGCGATCCTTACGCCATGACCAGTGTCGGGCGTGGAATTCAGTACGCCTCCGAGGACCGCGTGGCTACGGCGGTCATGCAGCAGATTATGGGACAGAGCGGGGCCAAGTTGATGGCACTGGCAATTCTGGTCTCCACCTTCGGCTGCAACAACGGACTGATTCTGGCCGGCTCGCGTGTCTATTACGCCATGGCCAGGGACGGACTCTTCTTCCGCTCGGTAGGCCGGTTGCATCCGCGCTTCAAAACTCCACACCTTTCTCTCCTGGTGCAGTCGCTCTGGGCCAGCGTGCTGTGTCTCAGTGGAAGCTACGGCCAACTGCTCGATTACACGATTTTCGCAGTGCTGCTCTTTTACGTGCTCACCCTGGTGGGCCTCTTCGTACTGCGCCGCACACGCCCGAATGCGCCGCGTCCCTACCGCGCCCTGGGCTATCCCTGGCTGCCAGCCATTTACATTGTGATGGCCGTATTCATTGATGTAGTTTTGTTGCTCTATAAGCCTCAATTTACTTGGCCGGGCCTGGTCATTGTTCTGCTCGGCATTCCGGTCTATTTCCTATGGTCGCGCCAGGCGAGCGATGGCAGCACTGTGGCATAGTCCAAGCCCTTGATTGAAGGAGAGCTGAAAGCTCATGTTGAATCTGCTGGCAAGAAAACCAATGCACATGCTTCTAAACGAAGCATCCGAACAGAACGAACACAGCCTGAAGCGTGAACTGGGGCCGGTGTCGCTGACGGCGCTCGGAGTCGGAGCGATCATCGGTGCTGGAATCTTCGTGCTGTCGGGGTTGGGCGCACACTATGCCGGACCCGGCTTGATGTTGTCGTTTGTACTTTCCGGATTGGGCTGCGCATTCGCGGGTCTCTGCTACGCGGAGTTTGCGGCGATGATCCCGCTGGCTGGCAGCGCCTACACCTATGCCTACGCCACCCTGGGAGAGTTGTTCGCATGGATCATCGGCTGGGATCTCACGCTGGAGTATGCGATGGGCGCGAGCACGGTTTCCTCCGGCTGGTCGAACCATTTCATCGAGTTCATGCGCATCTTCAATGTGGATATTCCTCTGTGGCTGGCGTATGACCACTGGACGGGCTTGCGCGCGGCGCAGGATATCGTTGCCCGCCAGATGACAAAACTGGCGCATCCGGAACTGGCTCTCGGAACCCAGGGTTTCTTACAGGCAGTGGATGCTCTCAAGCACAGCGGTTCGGCGGAACTGGCTCAGCGGGCGCATGTACTGCTCGCGGCGCCGCAGGTGTTCGGCGTAGAGATTGGCTTCAACCTTCCGGCATTTGCCATTGCGCTCCTCATTACCGCGGTGCTTGTGGTCGGAATCAAAGAGAGCGCACGGTTCAACGCCACAATCGTCGCCGTCAAGGTCACGGTCGTACTGTTCGTGATCGTCCTCGGAATGCGTTACGTGAACCACAGCAATTGGGGTACGGACTGGCACTCGTTCGCGCCCTACGGTTTTTCTGGAATCGGTGCGGGAGCCGCGTATATCTTCTTTGCCTATATCGGATTTGACGCAGTCTCCACGACCGCGCAGGAGGCCAAGAATCCGCAACGCGACTTGCCAATCGCCATCATCACTTCGCTGGTCGTGTGCACGGTGCTCTACATTCTGGTGGCGGCTGTGCTGACCGGCATGGTTCCGTGGCGCGAGATCAACATCGAGGCTCCCATTGCGCGCGCCTTCTTCGATCGCAATCTCGGTTGGGCTTCCCACATCATCACGGCGGGTGCGCTGGCAGGACTCACGAGCGTGATGCTGGTCATGCTGCTGGGGCAGACCCGCGTGCTGTACGCCATGGCGAACGACGGTCTGCTGCCGAGCAAATTCTTCAGCGCCATTCACCCGAAGTATCGCACTCCGTACAAGAACACAATCCTTGTGGGACTGCTCGCGGCCATCGTTGGCAGCGTGACACCGATCGACGACATAGGGAAGATGGTGAACATCGGCACCCTGCTGGCGTTCGTGATCGTCTGCATTGCCATCATGATCCTGCGTCACTCTAACCCCGATCAGCATCGCCCGTTCCGCACGCCGTGGGTGCCGTTCATTCCGATGATGGGCATTCTCTTCAACGGCTACATGATGTACAAGCTGGGTTGGGTGAATTGGGCGCGACTGATCATCTGGCTGATCATCGGCCTGTTCATCTATTTCTTCTATGGCCGTCACCACAGCAAGGTGCAGGCGGCGATCGCCAACGCGGCCGTCCCGGCGGATTAGGCGGGCTGGATGAAGCAAAAGCGCTCTTTTTCGAAGGAGCGCTTTTTCTGCGCGGATTTCCTGCCCGCGCCCCGGCATCGTTCTTGCGTCTTTCCGCCGTGCCCCCTGTCCGAGTACAATCGCCGCCAGAGCGCCTATGCGAGCACTGCGAAATGTGAGGTTTTTGTCGGCAGCTTTGTTGTGCGTAGCCATGATCGGCACGGCAGGCTTCCACTTTATAGAGCACTGGAGCTGGTTTGACGGCTTCTACATGGTGCTCACCACACTAACCACGATCGGCTACCAGGAAGTACACCCGCTGTCGCAGGCTGGACGGTACTTCAATGTGGGCATCATCCTTATCGGTGTCGGGTTGGTGTTCTTAATCCTGGGAGCGTTGGGACAGGCACTGCTGGAATTTGAATTCAACAATCTGCTGGGCAGGCGAAGAATGGAACGAGAGATCGGGCGGTTGAAAGGGCACTACATCATCTGTGGCGCGGGCCGCGTGGGCCGCGCCGTGGCTCGCCAACTGGAGAGTGATCCCGCGCAGTTCATCATCCTGGAAAGCGACCCGGATAAGGCGGATCGAATTCGAGCGGAAACAAAATGGCTGATCGTCCACGCCGACGCAACGCTGGAGGCGCAACTTCTGGCCGCGCGCATCGACCAGGCCGCGGGATTGGTGGCCGCAACCACGACCGATGCCACGAACACGTACGTCGTGCTGACCGCGCGCAGTTTGAATCCGAGCCTGAAGATCATCGCGCGCGCCAGCGAAGAGGGCGCGGAGAAGCACATGCGCACCGCGGGAGCCGACCAGGTGATTTCGCCTTACACCTTTGCGGGATTTCGCATCGCGCAGGCCTTCCTTCGTCCTTTCGTTATGAACTTTCTTGAGGTGGCACTGCTGCGCAGTTCCGAGCTTGGATTGGAACTGGAAGAACTGACGATCGAGCCTTCCTCGGTCTACGTCGGCCAGGGGCTCAATAATTCTGGAATTCGCCATGACCTCGGGATCACCGTTCTGGCGATCAAGCGCGAAGGCGAGGAGATGAAATATAGTCCCGCCGCAGACGCTCTTCTTGGCGCGGGCGACCACCTCATCGTGATGGGAGAGCCCTCGAAGTTACGAGAGCTGGAGTCGCTGGCTGGAGCGAAACGGTGAAGATCACGACCGCTGCCGAAATGTCCGCAATTGACCGCGCCACGATTGAGCACTACGGCGTGCCGTCACTGGCGCTGATGGAGAACGCCGGCAATGCGGTGGCTGATTTTGCGCGCGAGCACTGGCCGGCCGCCACCCGGTTCACCGTGGTCTGCGGCAAAGGCAACAACGGAGGCGACGGGTTAGTGGCCGCCCGTCGGTTGCACGGTGCAGGCAAAGTGGTGGAGCTCCTGTTGCTCGGTGCTCCCGAGGAACTGAAGGTGGACCCCGCCAGCATGTTGGCCCGCCTTCCTTTGCGTCCAATCGTGGCAATTGGTCCGGAGGAAGTCGCAGGCGAATATGCGCGCAGCCTGGCCGGCGCCGACGTGATCATCGATGCAATTTTCGGAACCGGATACAAACCACGTACAGTTGCATCGCACTCGCAAGAGCTAGCCGAAGCCGCCATCGCCGCGATCAACCGGGCATCAGCGCCGGTGCTCTCGGTCGATGTGCCATCGGGCTGGGATGCCGACGCCTTCTCCAGCGCCGTGGGTCATTGCAAGGCGGTGTGCCGCTCGGATGCGGTGATTACTTTTACAGCGCCCAAACCCGCGCACATGTTCGCGGAGTTGACGCGGGGAAATATTTTGGTGGCGCCGATAGGCACCCCTGTGGAAGCGATCGATTCCTCCCTGAATCTTCACGCAGTGACCCCGCAGGAGGTCTCCGCGCTCTTCGCCCCCAGGGCGCTGGAGAGCAACAAGGGGCGCTTCGGGCATGTGCTGGTGGCGGCCGGGTCACTGGGGAAGGCCGGAGCCGCCGCGATGTGCGGCATGGCGGTGTTGCGCATCGGGGCGGGACTGGTGACGGTGGCAAGCCCCTGGTCCGTGCTGCCGGCCATCGCGGGCTTCGCGCCGGAACTGATGACCGAACCGCTGGGCAACGCGGGCTCGCACGGCGTGGCCGCGGGCGACGCGGCCCGCCTGCTGGAACTGGCGAAATCCCGGGACGTGCTGGCCATTGGGCCGGGGCTGTCGCAGCGGCCAGGAGTGGCGGAATTCGTGCATAGGGTGGTGAAGGGCGCGCACTGCCCGGTCGTGCTGGATGCCGACGGACTGAACGCATTTGCCGGTGCGCCGGAGGCGCTACAGGGCGGCGCGCGCCCGCTGATCCTGACTCCGCATCCCGGGGAGATGGCGCGGTTGACCGGAGTGAGCGTGGCGGAGATCCAGGCGGACCGGGTTGGTGCGGCGCGGGAGTTTGCGCGGCGGCATCGCGCGGCGGTGGTGCTGAAGGGCTTCCGCACGGTGATTGGCTATGCGAGCGGAGAGGTCTGGGTGGTCGCCACGGGAAATCCGGGGATGGCGACCGGGGGAACCGGCGACATCCTGACGGGCATGATTGCGGGCGCGGTGGCACAGTTTCCCAACCGACTGGAGCAAGCGGTGCGCGCCGCAGTGTTTCTGCATGGACTGGCTGGGGACGCGGCGGCCGAACGCATGGGCGAAGAGACGATGGTGGCAACGGACCTGCTGGCCTACCTGCCGGCGGCGTTTCGCAGGATGCGGCAGAGCGCCGCGGGGAAAAACATAAGCCTGCGCTGACGTATTCTGCGCTCCAATCCCGGTCCGCGATGCTATGATTCGGGCCATGACGCGTGATTTTGCCTCGCACTCCGCTGCGGACACGGTTGAACTGGGACGCCAACTGGCGGAGCATCTGCGGGATGCTCACGTGGTCGTGCTGCGGGGGGATCTGGGCGCGGGCAAGACGACCCTGGTCAAGGGAATCGCCGAGGGTTTTGGCGCGGCCGAGGCCGATGACGTGACCAGCCCGACGTTTACCCTGATCCACGAATATCACGGACCGGACAGGGACGTTTACCACATCGACCTGTACCGGCTGGAAAAGCCGGGCGAACTGGACTCGCTGGGGCTGGAAGACCTGATGCAGGAGCAGCGCAACCTGCTGCTGATCGAGTGGGGCGAGAAATTCCCCCGCATTCTGCAGCAGAAGGACGCCGAGGTTGTCATTTTGCGCGTGGGCCACGACGAGCGGAAGGTTCGGCTGACGACCGGGACCAGCTAGTGTGGTGCGCCGGAAATAGGATCATTTACCGATGCCCGCGCACGGGATGAATTCGTAGAAGAAGCCTCCCTCAGGGGGCTGAAGCCCAGCTCATTCTTGGTTATTGGCGGCACGACTGAAGTCGTGCCCTTTCAAAACATAAAAGCCCATCTGCGCGGTGGACACCACTGGTTTCTATAAAATTCAGATCGTAGTTGAATATCGGAAACTGCTCCGCGCAAGCGGCGTACCCCTACCCCCCCCTATATTTCCCGCCAAAAATTTGAAAAGAGGGTGTTTATGAGGTACCTATGCGGTCTCTATGTCTGCGGCTGCGAGGCTCCTATTCTCAGGATACCAAGTTGCAGGGGGGAATCCCCTCAGCGCGCGAGAAACTCTATGTAACGTGGAATCAGTATGATAGATAGAATTTGCAAGAAAGTTTGCTTGACAGGGTGGGAGATGGGGCGGGATTTGGGATGGTCGAGCCTGGATGGGCGCGGGAATTCCTCAGTTCGTTCGAGATGTCGCGGATGAGGAGCAAGAGCGCCTGCCCCACGTTAGCCAAAGAAAGGAAGGCGAACGCGGGGCAGGCTCGAGATTGCTGCCGGTACAAAGAAGGGTCAGAAGCCCATGATGTTGTAGCCGCAATCGACGTGGATTACTTCTCCGGTGATGCCCGATGCGCCGTCGCCGGCAAGGAAGGCGGCAGTGGTGCCGACCTCGAGCGGATCGACGTTGCGATGGAGCGGAGCGCGCTCCGAGACGACCTTGAGGAACTCTCCCAGGGAGCCGACGCCGCGGGCGGCCAGGGTGCGGATGGGACCGGCGGAGATGGCGTTGACGCGAATGGCCTTGGGTCCGAGCGATGCCGAGAGATAGCGCACGGTGGCTTCCAGCGCGGCCTTGGCCACGCCCATGACGTTGTAGCCCTGCATCACTTTTTCCGCGCCGAGATAGGTGAGGGTGATGATGGAGCCACCTTCGGTCATCAGCGGTTCCGCGCCGCGGGCCAGGGCGATGAGCGAGTAGACGCTGATGTCATGGGCGATGCGAAAGCCTTCGCGGCTGGTGAGCAGGAAGTCGTGCTTCAAGTCCTCGGCGGGGGCGAAGGCGACGGAGTGTACGAGGACGTGAATCTTGCCGTGGTAGCGCTCGCCGATCTGCTGGAAGACCTGGGTGATCTCCTCGTCCTTGGTGACATCGCACTGGAATCCCTGCGCTCCGGGCAGGCTGGCGATGATCTCTTCGGCTTCCAGGCGGAGGCGCTCGTTCTGATAGGTGATTGCGATCTGCGCGCCCTCGGCGTGCAGTTTCTGGGCGATGGCCCAGGCGATGCTGCGCTTGTTAGCCAAGCCGAAGATAACGGCCACGCGCCCTTCGAGGCTATTTGCCATCTATATGTGTGCTCCCCAAACGGTGAACTCAGATTGAATCCGTGTTCAAAGAATAGCAGCCCGTGGACCGAACTGGAAACTTCTTCACGGACGGCGAACGTGGCGTGATCACTAAAAGTCGTGAGTTTGATCACATCGGTCTGGCCGAAAGATGGTTATGTTGGAGGCGCAAGTTGGAGTCCCTATGACGACCAAGACTCTCGAAATGACGGATGTGGTTCCCGAAGAGCAGAAATTGCCCGTCGCGGAAACGCAAAGAGGAGCTTGTGTTGAGTTCGTGAAGTTCTGCAAGGAGCAACACCTCAACTCCCGCGCAGCGCACACGTTTCTGCGCGTGCTCCACAACAAACCGTGGGAAGAGGAATGCGACAAGATTCGGGAAGCAATGCGTCCCGAAGTCGATCGTATTTTTGGACCCGCGGAGAAGGCGCTGCAAGAAGGCGTCAACTGCAAGGAAGCCCTGGCACGGCTGGTGCAAGCACTGAAGAAAGCTGAAGACCTGTAAGCGAAGCGAAAATTTTAGTTGCGTGGGATTTATTCTTCTAAACTTCTTTACCAAGCGAAACCCGCCTTTACTGGCGGGTTTTGTCGTGCTGGGAGCACGGCCGGGGAGTCTGATTCCGGGAGTGTCGCGGATTGCGGAAGCGCGGAATCGAGCTGCGAAAAGCAAGCGAGTAAAGGAGTATATGCATATATGAGTGTCGACGGCGAGAGGCGGATTCGAGTGCAAGATCGCCCGGAAAAAGCGCTAAGCGGGGCGATTCGGGGCGATGTGGGGGCGATGTGGGGGCGAAAAAGTGCAGTGCGGGGGCATGGCTGGGGCGCTTTGGGGGCAGTTTGGGACAGGTGAAAAGCGGTGGTTTGAGGGTGTTTGCACAGGTTTTGGTGCAGCAGGATTGACGCAAGGGGTAATCGTTTAGATTCGGTATGTTACTGAGTAGTTAATAGACTTTGTTTGGACGTCACATTGGGATGTGCGAGATCTCACGTGGGGATTTTCGGGGGAGGCGTGTTGCGGGAAGGAGCACAGGGATGTGGCGGGCCAGTTCAGGATTTGGCGACGATCCACTCCGGCCTCGCCGCGAATCCGCGAGCAATGCCTTCCGGGTAGCGGTTCCACCGGGAGCGATGTGAGAGCGAGTGAGGCCGGTCATTTGGCTGGTTGGTCCGGCTCCACGTAGGCTTCGGCGAAGGACTCGTCCGGGGAGGCAGGCGGCCAGCCGATCATGACCAGGAAGACATCGAGGACGAAGAGCGCAATTGCGATGTCGTTGAACAGTGTCGATTGAGGGAAATCCGGCCAGAGTTGATTGGCCGCCCAGAACAGGAACGCCACCGCTAGCATGATCGCCTTGACGAACTCCAGAGGTGCGGGCCGATGCGCCAACTGGTAGGAGATATAGGCAACGGCGATCATGGCAAGTGGAAGCGCACCGAGGACGTCATGGGCCCTGGCCGGGAAGAGCCGGGGAAAGACGTCCCACACGAGCAGGACTCCCACGCTTAGCAGGGTGCAGACTCCAAGGAACATAGGGATGGCCCGGCGGGCCTTGTTGAGACGAGTGTACATAGGCCAGTCTATCAGCTTGGCTCGGGTGCTATCCGTCGAATGCTCATTGTGGAATGGGTGGCGGGCTAATATAATTTTCGGGTCGGACGGCGGCTGACGGAAACGTGAGCCGTATCTTCGGAAAGGCAGAGGGCACTGCTCGAGGGACGCAGGAAGAAAGGCGTCTGTCGGCGACTGCGAGCGCAGGCTTGCAGCTTCCAATGATGATTCATCTATGAAAATTCACGAGTACCAGGCAAAAGCCATTCTCTCAAAGTATGGGGTGGCGGTGCCGCGCGGCACGATGGTGGAGTCGCGCGAGGCAGCAGAGCGCGCCGCCAAGGACCTGATGGACGCAGGCGCCACGGGAGTCGTAGTGAAGGCGCAGATTCACGCTGGAGGCCGCGGTATGGGCGGAGGCGTGAAGCTGGCGAAGACCTACGCGCAGGCCAGCGAACTGGCGGGAAAGATTCTGGGGATGCAACTGATCACGCACCAGACGGGTCCGGAGGGCAAGAAGGTTCGCCGGCTGCTGATGGAAGAGACGCTACCGATTGCCAGCGAGCTGTACCTGGGAATTGTGCTGGACCGTGCGGCTTCGCGTCCGGTGTTCATGGCGTCGAAGTCAGGCGGGATGGAGATCGAACAGGTTGCGGCCAAGGACCCGACGGCGATCATCAAGGAATACATCGATCCGGCGATTGGGTTCCAAGCATTCCAGGCGCGCAAGATTGCGTTTGCGCTGGGGCTGAAGCCTGAGTTTGTGGGGCCGGCGGTGAAGTTCATGCTGGCGCTGTACAAGGCGTACGAAGAGACGGACGCCTCGCTGTTTGAGATCAATCCGTTTATCACCACGACGGATGGGCGGGTGTTTGCGCTGGACGCGAAGGTGAACTTCGACGACAACGCGCTGTACCGTCACCCCGAGGAGAGGGAGTTGCGCGACATCAGCGAGGAAGATCCGCTGGAGGTGGAAGCCAGCAAGTACAACCTGAACTACATCAAGCTGGACGGCACGGTTGGCTGCATGGTGAACGGCGCGGGACTGGCGATGGCGACGATGGACATCATCAAGTTTGCGGGCGGTGAGCCGGCGAACTTCCTGGATGTGGGCGGCGGGGCAAGCGTGGACCAGGTGACGCATGCGTTTGAGATTCTGCTGGCCGACAAGAACGTGAAGGCGGTTCTGATCAACATTTTCGGCGGGATTCTGCGGGTGGATACGCTGGCGCTGGGAGTGGTGGAAGCGGCGCGGAAGACGAACATCCAGTTGCCGATTGTGCTGCGGCTGGAAGGCACGAACGTGGAAAAGGGCCGGGAGATTCTGCAGGAGAGCGGGCTGAACTTTATTGTGGCGCAAACCATGAAGGACGCGGCGGAGAAAGTTGTTGCCGCGGCGGCGGGGAGATAAGCGATGAGCATACTTGTGGATCAGAACACACGATTGATCGTGCAGGGCCTCACCGGCCGCGAAGGAACGTTCCACGCCAAGGCATGCGCGGCGGCGGGGACGAAGGTTGTGGGCGGAGTGACTCCGGGCAAGGGCGGAACGAAGCACGAGGGCTGGCCGATCTTCAACACGGTCTCGGATGCGGTGGCAGCGGAAGGCGCGACGGCGACGGTGATCTTTGTGCCACCGCCATTTGCGGCAGACGCGATCCTGGAAGCGGTGGACGCCGAGGTGCCGCTGATTGTGTGCATCACGGAGGGCATTCCGACGCGCGACATGGTGACCGTGTGGCGCTACATGGAAGGGAAGAAATCGCGGCTGATCGGGCCGAACTGTCCGGGGATTATCTCGCCGGGGAAGTGCAAGATCGGGATCATGCCGGCGAACATTCACCGGCCGGGAAATGTGGGAATCGTCTCGCGCTCGGGCACGCTGACGTATGAGGCGGTACACCAGATTTCGCAACTGGGGATGGGCCAGTCAACGGCGATCGGAATCGGCGGCGATCCGATCATCGGGACGAATTTTGTGGACGCGCTGGCGCTGTTCAATGCCGATCCGGAGACCGAGTCGATCATCATGATCGGCGAAATCGGCGGCAACGCCGAGGAGACGGCAGCAGAATACATCAAGGCGAACGTGAAGAAGCCGGTGGTGAGTTTTATCGCCGGGCAGACAGCACCTCCGGGACGCCGCATGGGACATGCGGGGGCGATCATCAGTGGCGGCAAGGGCACGGCGGAAGAGAAGTTCAAGGCGCTGAAGGCGGCGGGAGTTCACATTGTGAAGTCTCCGGCGCTGATGGGCGAGACGCTGGTGGAAGCCCTGGGCGCAAGAAAGTAAGACGAAGCTGTAAAGCTGATACGAGCCGCGGCTGGCCATTGGGGCAGCCGCGCGCACAGCCATTCCAAAAGTCAGGAACTGTATGGAAACTTTGCAACGCACACTTGCCATTGTGAAGCCCGACGCGGTCGCGAAGGGCGCAACGGGCGACATCATCGCCATGATTGAGAGCAATGGATTCCGCATCATCGGACTGAAAATGCTTCACCTGAAGAAAGCCCAGGCGGCCGCGTTCTATGCGGTACACGCGGGCAAGCCGTTTTTCGATTCGCTGGCGGCGTTCATGACCTCCGGGCCGGTGGTCGTGCTGGCCCTGGAGAAGGCGAACGCGATTGCCGACTGGCGCAAGCTGATGGGCGCAACCAACCCGGCGAATGCCGAGGCGGGAACGATCCGCAAGAAGCACGCCGAGAGCATCGAGCGCAACGCGGTACACGGCTCGGACGCGGAAGACACGGCGCGCTTTGAGCTGAGTTTCTACTTTGCGGGATACGAGCTGGCGAAGTAGGTTTTCGCGGCGCGAAGCATGAAGAAGGTGCAGGGAAAAATTCCCTGCACCTTTTGCTTTGCCTGGATGGAATGCGGCTACTGGTTAGCGTGCTGCCGCCAGACCTTCTCGGAGAGCTCCTTGATCTGATCCTGGGTGAGGTTTTCGATGGGCGCGGCGAGGCCCCAGCCGTGTCCGAAGGGATCGAAGATGTAGGCGTAGCGCTCGCCCCAGAAGGCATCCTCGGGCGGCATGCGGACGGTGGCGCCGGCAGCGACGGCGGCGGAGCAGGTCTTGTCCACGTCGGATACCTGGAGATGGAAGGAGACGGAAGTCCCTCCGTAGTGGGTGGGCGAGCGGACTCCCATCTCGGGGATCTCATCGTTGACAAAGATCTTCATGTCGCCGAAAAGCAACTCGCAGTGCATGACTGTCTTGCCGTCGGGGCCGCGGATGATGTGGCCGTCGAGTTTGGCGCCGAAGACTTGTTCGTAGAAGGCGATCGCCGCGTCGGCATTGTTGAGCGTGAGCGTCGGCGTAATGGTCTGACGTTTGTTTTGCTCCATCCCTGGAAACCCCCTATTCCGGGAAAAGAGTCTAGCACGGTTCCATCGAAGGCAGAAACCGGATGGAAGCTGGGAGCGAGTTCCACTGGAAAGCAACATCCTCAGAGGGGGGCGCCGGTTCGCGGGGTTTTGCCGAGAAGAACGCGGAGCGAACCTGGGGCGGCCGGACCCGCTGATTGAGAGGCCTCTGAGAGGGCGCGGGAGATTTGAGCGGTACGGGGATTCCTCGCTTCGCTCGGAATGACAGCCGCTTAAAGTGCTGATACTCATAAGAACAAATACTTATACACTGAAATACTTATATACTTACGCGCTCACGTCCAGGCAGAGTTGGGATGCCGTATTCCGGGAACTGGGCTAGAACGGAGGCGCGTGAAAAACCCGGCCACTGCCGGGTTTTTCATGAGCGTGTCATTGGGTAACGGGGATTAGACGATGGGGACGAAGAGCCCGGGGGAGCGGGATTCGACGAGGGGTTCGATGGCGGCGCGGTAGCGGGCGAAATGAGGCGAGGCGCGGTGCGCATCGAGTGCCGCCTGATCGGCGTATTGCTCGTAGAAGGCGTAGTGCAGCGGATTCTCGGTGGACTGGTGAATGACGTACTGCAGGCAGCCGGGCTCCTTGCGGCTGGGCTCGGTGACCTCACGGCAGACTTGTTTGTAGGCTTCCTCGGCGCCCGGCTTGATGATGGCGTGCACGATGAGAACGATCATGGTAATGGCCTCCTGAGATGGCAAGGGACATTGTCTCACTGGTTGGGAGCCGCCTCCCACATTTGCTGACTGCGGCAAATGTGGGAGGTGGCAAGCGGATTACTTGCCGGTGAGAAAGGCGGAGAAGTCGTCGACGAAGATGGTGTGGTCGCGGTCGGGGCCGGTGGAGACCATGCCGATGGTGGCGCAGGATTCGTGCTGCAGGAAGCGGAGGTAGTCCTGGGCTTTCTTCGGAAGCTTGTCGTGCTCGGTGGTTCCAAAGGTGTTCTGCTGCCAGCCGGGAAGGGTCTCGAGGATGGGCTCGATTTTGCGGTAGCCGGAATCCTGCGCGGGAATCTCGTCGATGGGCTTGCCGTCGATTTTGTAACCGACGACGACGGGGATTTCGGCGAGTTCGTCGAGGACATCGAGCTTGGTGACGACCAGCCACTCGGTGCCGTTGATCATGTTGGAGTAGCGCAGCAGGGGCAGGTCCATCCATCCGCAGCGGCGCGGGCGTCCGGTGACGGCGCCGTACTCGTTGCCCTTCTTGCGGACGACATCGCCGAGTTCGCCGTGAATTTCCGAGGGGAACGGACCCTCTCCGACGCGGGTGCAATAGGCCTTGGTAACGCCGATGACGGTGGAGATGGAGGTGGGCGGGACGCCGGTTCCGATGGAGGCTCCGCCGGAGGTCGCGCTGGAGGAGGTGACGAAGGGATAGGTTCCGTGATCGATGTCAAGCATGGTGCCCTGGGCGCCTTCAAACATGACGCTCTTGCCGGCCTTGATGGCGCGGTTGAGCAGCAGGGCGGTATCGGCGACGAAGGGCGCGATCTGGTCGGCGACGGCAGCGTACTGCTCGTACATGAGGTCGGGATCGATGGCCTCGCCGTTGAAGAGGGCGTGGGCGATGGTGTTTTTTTCCTGGCAGGCGTTGTGGATGTGTTTCCTGAGCAGCGCCTTGTCGAGCAGGTCGGCGACGCGGAGGCCGCGGCGGGCCATTTTGTCCTCGTAGGTGGGGCCGATGCCGCGCGAGGTGGTTCCGATCTTGACGCGGCCGGGAGCGTTTTCGGCGCCGAGTTCGATCATGCGGTGGTAGGGCAGAATGACGTGGGCGCGGTTGCTGATGAAGAGATTGGCGGCGGCGCCACGGCTGGCGGGGCCTTCGACCTGGAGTCCGGCGCTGCGCAGGGTGTTGACTTCCTTCATGAGGGCGAAGGGATCGAGCACGACGCCGTTGCCGATGACGGCTTGTGACTCCTGGCGGAGGATGCCGCAGGGGATGAGTTGCAGGACGAACTTCTTGCCGGAGATGGTGACGGTATGTCCGGCGTTGTGTCCGCCGGCATAGCGCGCGACAACCTCAAAGTTGTCGGAAAGC
>Ga0302320_10004262_pt1 | contig 32538 bp, 32 predicted proteins | sample Bog_T0_3_FD_202130 | JGI IMG/M metagenome (GOLD analysis project Ga0302320, IMG submission 202130) | Peat permafrost microbial communities from Stordalen Mire near Abisko, Sweden - Bog_T0_3 | ecosystem: Environmental > Terrestrial > Soil > Wetlands > Peat | place: Sweden: Abisko, Stordalen Mire... | reverse complement strand
CGATAAGAGTCATTTCCAGTCCGCTGCTCCACCATGAGCGAACCGTAATCAGCGATTTTGCGGCGCCCACCGCAAAGTGCGCAGCCAGCGAGATAATGGCGGAAACAATCACCGCCGGATAGCCACTCAGGAAGAAAAAGGGAATGATGGGCACGAATGCTCCGACGGCGGTCGACAGAGCTCCGGAAAAGGCCGATGTCATCGGATTGCTCAGTGCCTCTTCGGTTGAGTTCAGTCGCTCGGAGGCGAGCGCGCGCAGCATCTGTTCCGGATCTTTTGCGAGGTGCTCCACCACGCGGTCAGAATCTTCCTGCGGCAAACCTTTTACCTGGTAATAGAGTGAAAGCAGTTCGCGAGCTTCGATATTATTGGTCGCGATTGCTTCTCGTTCGCGTGCGACTTCGGCCTCATAAATCTCCCGTTCGCTCTTCGCAGCAAGGTATGCTCCAGAGCCCATGGACAGGGCACTAGCAACCATTCCGGCTATTCCCGCCAAAAGCACGTAATGGGAGTTTCCCAGCGTCGCTCCGGAGACTCCGGAGACGATTCCGAAGATCGCGCCTAGCCCGTCATTCACCCCGTAGATAGCGTCGCCAATCCAGCCTGCTGCCTGTCTGCCGGCGTTGGAGCGCTTCGCCAGCAGTTCGGCAATCACCGACTTCGGATCGGCCTTTACCTCAGCCACTGCAGATGCCGGGTAGTGATCGCGTATCAAACTGCCCAGTTCCCGGTAGTGGTCCTGCTCGTCGGCAATTACATGACGCAGAATCGCGATGCTAGGCTGGTCGCCTAGCTCTTCCAGTTGTTTTCCATATTTTGCAATGTCGCGGCTCTCATCTATTTCAAGGCGCCGCAATGCCATGCCCGGCCCGCCAACACGGTTGATGAATGTGTCGGCGTCGCCTCCTGCCCTTCCGGCATAGTGTGGCACAGAACCACCGAGCTCGTGTATCCGCTTCGCCCACATGGCGGCGTGACGCGCCTCGGCTTCAGCCAGATTGCGTAGAATGCGTTTTCGGATCGGATCGGGGTCGCGTTCAGAGAATGCGTTGTACGTATGAAAACCGCGCATCTCCGTCTGCCAGTTTTCTGAGAGCGCTTCTAGAATCTTGCGTGAGGCGGCGTTTTTCATCTCCGGTCATGATATCCTCGCCGCCCCGCCGGGACAATCCACCTTTCCTCGATCCTCGGTTTGTAGTGCGCAACGCAGCACATGCGTTGCGCGAAGCTGGATTTTGCGTTTCTGCAGTCAGGCGGCGTCCGCACTAGCGTGTCGCATACTGCTCTGCTGCCCTGGCGATTGAACATGGAAATGCTGTGCAATCCATGTATCCACCGCGAGCCAACCCGGACCGAAGATCAGGATCAGCACAGCGGCGAACAGGAACGTGTACGGATCTGCGCCATAGAACTTTCCGGGATTGCTGAGAAATGACAGCAGCGCTTCGCGGTCTGCCGTCAGGTAGGCGACAAGCATATTCCCGGTCAGCACCAACCCGGTCAGCCGCGATCCTAAGCCGAGAATCAATAGCAGTCCGCCGAAGAACTCGACGCAGCCCACGAAAACCGCAGTCGGACCCGGAGCGGGAATTCCAAGCGTAGTAAAGAACTGCGTGACGTGGCCAAGGTTGTGCAGCTTTCCCCATCCGGTCTGCATGAACTGCCAGCCCCAGTACAGGCGCACGAAAAGCAGAAACGGTGACCGCGCCCTGGAAGCCAGCGAAGCGAACCAGACGTACGCGTGTGTAGCGCGGCCACTGAAGGTGTTTGAGTTCATTGTGGCTCCTCAGTTGTCGTCGGAGTACCCTTGCAGAACCATCCGAGTGAGGCAAACAGCGCAAAGGTGTCTTGAATGTGTTGCTGGCAATGCGCGGGCGAGAGTGTCGATTCCGAGTAGGCAAACTCCACGGCATCGCCCATCGATCCTCCGGAGAGCAGTGCCCTCAAGAGCCGGAACATCTCTGCATCCAGTCGTTTGTAATGCACCACCAGTTCATGACGATGGATTGCCAGATACAAAGGCTCAGCGGATTTCGCATCCTCAATCTGCTTTGGCGTCAACCCGCGCGTCACACCTTGATTGCGCTTCGCCGTTTCGCGAGTCTTCAATAGAAGTCTGTCAACTTCATGCCGGACTTCCAGCAGTCTCAAGTGCGGCTGAAGCGGAAGCGGGTGTTCAGGATCGATAGCCGCGACATCCTCAGGACTCAGCCGTTCATCTTCTGCGGCATCGAACGATTCGATCTCTGCCCACTCAAGCTTCGCCATCTCCAGCGCGATATCGAAATTGTCTCCAACCAGCGCCGGATTCCGCTCCATCCACGAGGCCAGATGCTTTCCCAAGTCGCGCATGGTGAATGATTGAGATGGACAGTCGGCAAGGTAGCGGCGGCGCAGCCGATCAAAAGTCTTTGCGCCGACCGATGCGCGAACTCCCGGAAAATCCTCACTGAACGCATCCAGCACGCGAGACCAGTACGAACGGTTGTAGATCTCAAGGCGCTCAAAGCTGCTTAGCCGGGAGTTCCGCTTTACCAGCTCCACCGCGGGCTCTACGCCGCGTTTCATGTTGTCGCGCGCCGAGAGCGGCTGCATCACCGCCTTCGCAAACGTGCGTTGGAATTCCAGCAGCGCAGTCATGATTGCGCTCCCGTCAGTTGCAACTCGGCTTTCTCTCCGACCGCAACGGTTACGGCGTCTAAATACTTCTTCGCTTTCATTGCCTCGCTATGAACTTCTTCAAACGGAGGGATGCGGTCATCCCACTCCAGTAGCGTGGCCGTCGGTCCCGTGCGTTGCAGCGCGCGCTCATACAGCTTCCAGACCGGATCGATCACCGGATGATCGTGCGTATCCAGAATGAAGCGCTCGTATCGCGAGTGTCCCGCAATGTGCATCTGCGCCACACGCTCGGCGGGGATGAAGTCTACATATTCGTTTGGATTAAATTCATGATTGATCGAGCTGACGTAGATGTTGTTTACGTCGAGCAGAATTCCGCAATCGGCGCGCTCCACAACCTCGGTCAGAAACTCCCACTCCGTCATCTCTGAGTCGTGGAACTCCGCGTAGCTGCTCACGTTCTCCAGTACCACCGGAACTTCCACGAAATCCTGCACCAGACGGATGTTTCGCGCCGCCACGTCAACCGCCTCCCACGTGTAAGGAAGCGGAAGCAGATCATGCGTGTAACGTCCGTCCACGCTGCCCCAGCACAAGTGGTCGGACAGCCAGGGTGTTCCCGTGCGCCGCACCAGCGTCTTCAGCCGGTTCAGATGTTCGCGATTCAATGGCTGCGTCGAGCCGAAGTACATAGATACTCCGTGCTGCACAACTTTGTACTGCTCCAGTATCTGGTCAAGAATGGCCAGCGGACGCCCGCCGTCAATCATGTAGTTCTCAGAGATAATTTCGAACCAGTCCACCACCGGCTTCTTTTCAAGAATGTGCTGGTAGTGAGGGATTCGCAGTCCAATCCCAATCCCGTATTCTGTGAACCCGTTGAATCGATTTGCCGGCATACGCATTACCTTTTCGCGAGAATCAGGAGGACCGGACCACGCCGGTCCCCGCTTGTGGAGTTTCTTACACAGCCTTTGGTTGTGAGCCGTCGGTAGCGCAGCCGCCCTTGCCCTTGCAGCTATTCTGTCCCTTGCAGCCGTTGTCGCCGCCCTTGCAGCCGCCTTTGCCCTTGCAACTGTTCTGGCCTTTACAGGCGTGCTTCTCCGTCTTCTTATCGTCGTAGCTGGAGGAAGCAGAGAGGCCCATGGCGCGCGTAATGCTGCTAGCGCCAGAGTTGCTATTGGTTGTGCTGGCTGACAGTGTGGTGCTCGCACCGGTTAACAAGCCGCTCATCGCGGCAGTCATCAGCAGAGACTTCATCGTAGCTTTCGTCATTGAGGTGTTCCTTTCAGGTTGTGTAATGGACTTGCGCTTAACGCCCATCTGACTGTGTTGAACAAGAAAGGTTACATGGAATCGAAATTCTTTTTCATTATTTTCTTTTCACAATCGTGTAACTTTCGGCCAATTCAAGCGTCTCCTTCTTGTCGGGCATGAATTAGCAAGCTCAGCTTCCCCTTAGGCAGACTCGTGAAATCAGCGGAGGAAAAAGACGCGAAGCGATCGGCTCTCGTCGCGGAAACCAACTCGCGCGAGGCTTCTCTCATTGCGCGTATCCTCGACGGTGAGCGCGAGTTGTTTCATGAACTCATTCGCCCTTACGAACGTGGCCTTTACGTCGCCGCCTACTCCATCGTTCAGCATGAAGCAGACGCCGAAGACGTTGCGCAGGAATCCGTCATCAAGGCTTACAAGTGTCTCAAGAGTTTCCGTGGCGAAGCGCGCTTCAGCACCTGGCTGATGGCGATCACTCTGAATGAAGCACGTAACCGGTGGCGCAAGAACAAGGGCGATCAGTTGGACTTCCTCTCCGATTGCGACGAATCAGCCGGCGATTACACGCCATCCGTGTTGGCCGACTGGCGTTACATTCCATCGGAAGAGGTAGACCGTCAGGAATTGCGCACAGCTTTGCGGGGTGCAATCGCGAAATTGTCGCCCGAGCAGCGTGAGGTTCTAATCTTGCGCGACGTTCGCGGCATGAGCATCGCTGAAACCGCGTCAGCAACAGGAGTCAATGAGGGGCTGGTAAAGGTTCGTCTTTTCCGCGCGCGAATCTCAATGCAAAAGCTGCTTGCTCCACAGTTAATGCCGAAGCAGCGGGGAATCATGGGTTGGCTAACCCGAAAAGCTGGTGGTCAATGACACTAAATTGCAAACACGTATGGGCGCAGGTTTCGGATTATATCGACGGCACCGTCACGCCCGAAACAAAAGAGGCCATAGAACGCCATCTCGCCAACTGCCGTTATTGCTCGGCCGTGCTTGACTCCACGCGCAACATTCTAGTGCTGGTCGGTGACGAGCGTACCTTCGAGGTGCCCGTTGGTTTTGGCGAGCGTCTGCACAATCGCCTTCAGTCGCTCATGGATCCGCCGGGCTCAGGTGCCTAGATCTCTCTTTGGAGTTTGCGCGCAATAAAACGGGGCCATCGCGGCCCCGTTTCTCCTTGCACAGTTTCCAATCCTAGAAATCTTTTCGCAGATCCATTCCCTTGTACAGGCCCGCCACAAAATCTCCATATCCGTTGAACATCAGCGTGTCTCGCTTGAATAGCTCGCCGATGCGCCGCTCTCTCGCCTGGCTCCAGCGCGGGTGATCAACCTGCGGATTTACATTTGAGTAGAAGCCATATTCATGCGCGTTGGCTTCGTTCCAACTGGTTATGGGCAGTTGGTCTGTCAGCGTAATTCGCACAATCGATTTTGCGCTCTTGAATCCATATTTCCAGGGAACCACAACGCGCACCGGCGCTCCGTTCTGGTTGGGCAGCACTTCTCCATATAGGCCAACCGTGAACAGCGTCAGCGGATTCATCGCCTCATCCAGCCGCAATCCTTCCTTGTACGGCCAGTTCAATACGTCGCGCTGTTGCCCTGGCAACTCGCTCGGACGCTGAACGCTGGTAAAGGCCACGAACTTCGCCTTTGCGCTCGGCTCCGCACGGTCCAGCAACACCTTCAGCGGATAGCCCGTCCACGGGATTACCATTGACCAGCCCTCCACGCAACGATGCCGATACACCCGCTCTTCCAGCGGCGCAAGCTTCAGCAGCGCATCGTAATCGAGCTTTTGCGGCTTGTTCACCAGCCCATCAATCTGCACTGCCCAGGGCTGCGGATGGAAGCTGCCCGCGATCTTCGACGGCGTTTCTTTGTCAGTGGAGAGCTCGTAGAAGTTGTTGTAGTGCGTTATGTCCTGAAGCGGCGTCAACTTCTCGCCAGTGGTGCTGATCGGACTCTTGGTTGCCGCCAGCTTGCTTCCTGCAAAGGCGTGCATTGAGGGCGAGAACAGTTCTGCAATCTTCTCTCCGGTCAGCGCCACGGCTCCCAATCCAGCCGCCGCGGCCAGAAAGCGCCTGCGGTCCATGTAGAGTGTTTTCGGAGTAATTTCAGAAGACTTGGGTTCGTCAATTTTCAATTTCACAGCCTTGATCCCGCCTTTGCTTCACGTCCATTCATAACTGTTCGATTGGAAAGCGGGGAAAAAGTTACAACCAAACTTCTTACCAAAGGGGTAGCAGAGCACATTTCTGCCCTGATCGCAGTCAAACAGAGTGGGAATATCTATCAGAGAAACAGTTCAGATCGAAGCGCAGCTCAGGCTTTCTTAAGTTCCACCAGCACTTGGCGGGCGATTTCCTTCAGCGTCTCGAAAACGCCAATGCCCTGGCAGGCAATCGACTCAAAGGAGGGCTCCTCGCGCCGGCGTAGCTGCTTCCTCATCTCGTCGGGCGAGAGAATATTCGGAAGGTCGCGTTTGTTGAGTTGCAGCACGTACGGAATGGTAGCGAAATCGTAGCCATGTTCCTGCAGATTGCCAACCAGGTTGTCCAGTGCTTCCACATTGGCGTCGGCACGCTCGGCTTGTGAATCAGCCACAAACACCACTCCGTCCACGCCTCGCAATATCAATTTACGGGACGCGTCATAGAACACCTGGCCGGGGACGGTGTAGAGGTGGAATCGGGTTTTAAAGCCGCGGATTGTGCCAAGATCAAGCGGGAGAAAGTCAAAGAAGAGCGTGCGATCCGTTTCGGTCGCCAGCGAGATCATCTTGCCTTTTTGCTGCTCACCCGTCTTATCGAAGATGTGTTGCAAATTCGTCGTCTTCCCGCCCAAGCCGGGACCATAGTAGACGATTTTGCAGTTAATCTCGCGCGCCGCGAAATTGATGAAGCTCAATGATTCCTCAGCCAGACCCTGAACGGCGTCCACCTACCGGGGCGCCGCAATCGGTCGCATCCGTTTACAGAAAAGGCTGCGCAGGAGGTTCCGATTGCCGCTAACTGCCACAACGCTGCCGAACAGAGCAGATACTTGGGTTATACCACAACCGGACGGGCCATAAGCTCTGTATTCAAGGCTATCCCGGCTGATAAAAGGTCACTCCGTCTGTGATTACGAAAGTACGCATCAAGCATGGTGCTTTATCTCGTTCTCCTCAGACGCGCCGCGCGCAGGTACATCGGTTCCGCGTCCGAATCCAGCTCTGCCTACTGTTTCTGCGGTGCCGGATAGTAACCGTCGCGAGCATACACCTTCAGACTTGAGCCGTATCCCCCCACCCGAACTTCAATCTTGCGATAGCTGGTGGAGGCCGTGGCCTCCGTGTTGTAAACCAGCGTGTACTGGCTGCGCGCCTCCTCCATCGCACTGCCGTAAGCTGATTCCAGCGCCTGCGCGGTGAATTCCGTGAAGATTTCGCCACCGGTTGCCGAAGCGTACTTGGGCAGAATATTGCTATAGCCCTGGCGCGGCAGGCGGATTTTGGTGAGTTTGTCGTAATACTTGATTGCCGAGGCGTCCGTCGCCACCCCGTATACGCTTACGTTGTTGGTCAGCAGCACCTTCAGTACATCTTTGTAGCTGGCGCGTGAACCTGCTTCGCGTCCATCGGAAAGGACAAAGATCACCCGGCGGCGGGCTCTCGCGCGGTGTCCAAGGTCCACGGCGGCTTGCAGAAGGGCGTCGTTCAGCACACGCGATGGTATCGCATCCTTGGGCGGCGCCAATTCAATCTGGTTACGCTGTGTTCCCGGATCAAAAACCCGGCCGTTGACCGACGGTCCAACCGTCATTGGGTTGTAGGCTGCCGGCCCGGAGGTCGGTCCCTGGATCTGCTGAACACGGGAGAGCGTCTGGTTGGTGGTATCGCCCAGGGCGGCCACATAGTCCTGTTGCTGCTTCACCGTATTGCCGTAGGTATAGATAGAGATCTCGTCAAACTGGCTGAAGGAGCCTACCAGTGCCGGAAACGTCTCAGTAATTTTGCGCAGCGCAATCTCAGGCATTCCCACGTCTACAATGATTGCCGCCGAGACCGGAAATGGGTCGCTCGTAAAAAAGCTGATCCGCTGCTTCTTACCATCTTCCAAAACTGAGAAATTATCTTTTGTCAGCCCCGGAAACAGCCTTCCGGTCGCGTCCTTCACGGTTACCGGAATCGGAACTGCGTTGACGTTGACGCGAATGATGCCGCTCGTCTCGTCGTAGCCGCTGCTGGGAGCATTTGCCTTCCGGTTGGAGGGCAAAGTGCGCACCATTGGAGGTGCTACGGTCACAGGGTTTTCGCTATCAACGGCTGCATCTGTTTCTGCCGCCGTATCTGCCGAACTAGCCTCTCCCGATGGGGGTTGCGTCTGGCTGGATGGGCTTATCGGAGCGATCGGAAGCTGCCGATTCGGAGTTGGCGCGTCCGGAACAGCCTGCCGCGGAGCCGTTTGGGGCTGAGGAGCTTCCGGCAATCCCTGCTGTGCAGCGGTTTCAGAGTGAGGCGCATCCGGCGACCCCTGTTGCGCAAGAATCGCCAGGGGTAGCGAGAGAAGAATCGATAGCACAATCGCAATAAGCCGTGGGCGCTGCATCTGGAAATTCCTCCGCGAGAGCTGGTGCCGAATTCAGAATTGCTAAACCGAGAACTTATCTCACATTTTGTTGCTGCCCGTTCACTCGCGCAAGCAACTAATCCTATAGTCCTCTAGGTAAGTACATACTAGACTACGGACGGACAGTCGAGAAACTATGCGCATGCTAAGGCAATTAAGGATACCGGTCATTCTGGCTATCGCTCTATGTTTGATGTCGGCAACCAGCGTCTTGGCGCAACGTCAGCCCAAAGAACCGCCGAAGGCCTCCAACGCGCCTGACGACAACGGCGACTCCTTGCCTGATACCCCTAAGATTCGCGACAAAACCGCCCAGCAGGACGAACCTGTCACTACGCTCAAAGTCAACGTACAAGTAGTGAACCTCTACTTCAACGTCAAAGACAAGCGCGGAGCTTTGATTCCGAATCTGAAAAAAGAGGACTTTCAAGTCACCGAAGACGGAAAGCCCCAGACCATCAAGTATTACTCGGCAGAATCCAACCAGCCGCTCACCCTTGGACTGCTCATTGATACCAGCGGTAGCCAAACCCGTGTGCTGCCCATGGAAAAGGAGGTCGGCGCCGCTTTCCTCCGTGACGTCCTCACCCCCAAGGATCTGGCCTTCCTCATCAACTTCGATATCTCCGTGGATCTGATTCAGGATTACACCAGTGATGCCGCGCGGCTCCGTCGCGCCATGGAAAAGACCGTGATCAACACCGGAGGCGGAAGTGGCGCGGGAGGAATTGCCGGCGCGGGACAGGGCACCATCCCCGTCTCCCGTCCCAAAGGAACCGTGCTCTACGATGCGGTCTACCTCGCTTCGAACGAAAAATTACAGAAGGAAGCAGGCCGTAAGGCGATGGTCCTGCTCACCGATGGCGGAGACCAGGGAAGCGATGAAACTCTCGCCAACGCCATTGAGGCCGCCCAGCGCTCCGAAGTCATCGTCTACGTCATCATGATTGCCGACCGCATGAACTTTATGGCTGGCGATCACGAAATGCACAAACTCGCCGAGCAGACCGGCGGGCGCGTCATTGACGTCGGCAACAATCCCAAGAAGCTTCGAGATGCTTTTGACCAGATCGGTAACGAACTACGTAGCCAGTACATGATCGGCTACGTCCCCACCAACACCGTGGCCAATGGCAAGTACCGCAAAATGGAAGTAAAACCGGTCAATCCGGAGTACAAGGTGCAGGCTCGCAAGGGCTATTACGCGCCCAAAGAGTAAGCCCGCCTATCGTGCCTTCGGCGCGTAGTAACCCTTGCGCGCCCGAATTTTTACGTTCTGCCTGCCCGGAGCGTCAATCGCAATCGCGCGGTACCGTCCGTCCATATCAAAATTCTGCGGCTTGTAGGCAATAACGTACTGGCTGCGTAGCTCGTCCTGGATCTCTGCAAAGGCGTTGGCAACCTCTTCGATCCGCAGCGGGAAGAACACTCGCCCGCCCGTGGCTTCGGCGTAGCGCATCAGTACCTTGTCGCCTTTCTTGTCTGAACCTGTGATGTTGGTGCTGATCACGTAAATGATTACTTCGGCGCGGAGCGCCGCCTCGATCGCTTCTTCGCGGGTGTGTCGGCTCTGGTTGTCGTCGCCGTCACTAAGCAGAATGATGGCGCTGCGCGAAGGCCCCCGCACCTGCGTCTTGGCAAGCTTTTCGCTGGCTTGGAAAACCGCGTCGTGCAAAGCCGTGCCGCCCCCCGGGCGCAGCACCCGGATGCCGCGCGCCAGCGCATCCGTGTTGTCAGTGTAATCCTGGGTCAAGTCAGAGAGCGAGTCGAAGCCGATCACGAACGCCTGGTCTGACTTCGGACGCACCACCTGGTGCAGAAACTCTACCGCCGCGTCCTGCTCAAAACGGAAGCGGTCCCGGATGGAATTGCTCGCATCGATCAACAAGCCAACGCGCAGGGGCAGGCCGGTTTCGCTCTCAAATGCCTCAACCCTCACGGGCGGCTTGCCCTCATCGAGCAATCGCACGTCGTCCTTCTTCAAGTCCTTGATGAAGCGTCCATGCTTATCTGTCGCGGTAAAGATCAGGTCTACCAGGTCAACGTCCACGCCAATGCGGAACTCGCCCTGTTCCTGCAGATCCTGCGTCGGCTTCTGCACCGGAGGCGGGACAGACGTAGGAGCGAAGAGGGTGGCTGGATCGCTGGATTTTGGAGCGGTCGTCTTCCCTTGAGTCTGGCTGTTTCCGGCCCCTTGCGCCGCTGCTGCCTTGCTCGCCGGAGTGGCATCTGCCGGAACGCTTGCCGGAGGCAGCGTGGACAGCGTGGCCGCGTCGCCGGGTGTGCCCTCAGGAGCGGTTATTGGGGTTGGCTGCTCGGGTGGTTGAGCGGGTGCGCCCGGAAAGCGCGGCTGCACCGCTGAGGGAGCCGAAGGCAGGTCTTGCGCGTTCTGGGCATAGGACGCCGGGCACAGTAATAGCGCGGCACTAAACAGTGCCACAACCAGCTTTGTCATGCCCATTAGTGTATAACGCCGACTCTCATGGCTGCTCGCGGAATCCGCCGACCGCCACTTCGAATCCAAAAGCCGGAGACCAGAGAAGTGACTCCGTCAGCTGTCAGGCAACCGACTCCGCCGTGCGCCGCAGCTTGTCCAGAAATTTCTGCAGGTCCTCAGGCAACGGAGCGCTGAACTCCACGGCTTTCCCACTCTTCGGATGAGTAAAGTTCAAGTGGGCGGCATGAAGAAAGTTTCGCGGCAGTGACAGGGTGGCCGCGCTCTCGCCATGCGCTCGAGCCTTCTTGGCCTCCGTCCGCGAGCTGATTGCGGTGCCTTGACGTTCGCGAGACAGCGTGTTCGGCAGCAGGATCTGCGGAGCGCCATACAGCGTGTCGCCCACAATCGGATGTCCAATGGAGGACATATGCACCCGGATCTGGTGTGTGCGTCCCGTTTCAATCCGCACTTCCACAAGCGCAAACCGGCCGTACGGTGTCAGCATCCGCTCAATCACCTTGTAGTGCGACACTGCCGTGCGCGGATCGATTCCAGTCACGCTCATGCGCGTGCGGTTCCGGGGATCGCGCCCCACCGGATCGTCCACCGTTCCCGTATCCGTCTTGGGCCAGTTGTGTACCAGTGCAAGGTAGGTCTTGTGTACCTGCCGTGATGAAAATTGCTCCACCAGCTTGCGATGCGCCACGTCATTCTTTGCCACCACCATCAAGCCGCTGGTGTCTTTATCCAGCCGATGTACAATGCCCGGGCGAAGCTCGCCACCCAGTTCGCTCAATTTGTTGAAGCGGAACAGCAGAGCATTCACCAGGGTTCCGTGATTGCGCACGTCCTCCGCGCTGCCGGTGCTGGCGTGTACCACCATGCCTGCAGGCTTGTTCACCACGGCCAGCTCTTTGTCCTCAAATACCACATCCACTGGAATATCTTCGGCAAAAGCCTTCAGCGGCGCGGCTTCCACGCTTCCAATGATTTCAATAACTTCGCTGCCCCGCAGTTTGAATGACGCCTTCGACGGACGCTCATTCACCAGCACCTTGCCCTGCTCCACCAGTAGCTGTATCCGCATCCGGCTCACATCGGGAACGCGTGCAACAAGGTAGTGATCCAGGCGCACTCCAATGTCTTCTTCCGTCGCGTGAAAAAGCGTGGGAGCTTCTGACTCTTCGATTGCCGGGGTGTCTATCAAGATCTCGTCCGGTTCAATCGCTTCGGGCTGGGGAGGGGTTGCAGCTTTGCGTGCCATTACCTTGAGGATAGCAGGTGAAGGCTTTGCCGGTCCGTGCCGATGAATCATCCGTATGCTGCTGGTGCTCGCTCATGGATGCAATTAGATTACTTCCCGCGGTCAACCCGCCTTACAGCAGGCAATCGTCCAGTTCGTCTACCAGCCTGGTCCCAGTCACGCGCTTCCCTCTGGTTTCCCAAACTCTTGCTCCACGAAGCAGCCAGCCAAGCGACGGCGCATTTTCCTCGGATCATTACGTCTGGTCGGTCTCCGTCGGAGATGACGGATCATTCCATTTCTATGCCGTTCCGCGGCAGAGTTATGTGGGCACTACATCGGGCCAGTCGCAAAGCTCCGCCGCTCCGTGGGCAATCCCGCAGAGCAAGAATGTGCCCGCGCAATATGCCATGTATGCCAGCCTCGCCGCCCCAGCCTCGGGACACATGATTGACCTGTACGCCTGATGGCTGACGTACGAAACGTCTAAGCCCGCGATGCCGAAGCGCTCTCCGCCTTCACGGCAGCGATCCGGCCAGACCTGAACGAGCGCAGCGGAGTGCGTTTCAGGTAAATCACAAAGCCCGTAACAATCAGTCCCAGTGCGATCAACTGCGTTCCCGTGATCAATCCGCCAAGCACCTCACCCCGTCCCGGATCGCCGCGGAAGAACTCGAAGATGAAGCGCTCAATGCCATAAATCATCATAAACAGTCCGATGATTTGGCCCTCGAATTTCTTGCGCTTGCACAGCCAATAGAGGAAAGCGAAGTTGATCAGCTCCGCCGCAAACTCGTAGAGCTGCGTCGGATGCAGTGGAACGTTCAGCGGCGTGCCGGAGAAGTCAGCCGCCCACGGATTGTGGAAAGTGATCGCCCACGGAACGTGAGTTTCACGACCGTAGCAGCAGCCTGCGGCCAGGCAGCCAATCCGCCCAAAGGCGTGCCCCAGCGCTACTCCCGGAGCGAATACGTCGGCAGCGGAGAGAAATGGAATCTTCTCCCGCCGTACATACCACCAGCTGACAAGAATCGCCAGCACCAGTCCGCCGGAAAACACTCCGCCTGATTGCAGCGTTGCAACACTGAAAATGCGCCCAGGGTGGGCAAGATAATCGCGCCAGTCCACCAGCAGCATCAGTAGTTTCGCTCCTACAATGCCACTGAAGGCTGCAAGCCCGCCAAGGTTCCACATCTGGTCGCCGTCCAACCCGCGGAAACGCGCAAGATGAAAGATGACCGCCAGTCCGGAGGTCATCCCCAGCGCGGCCATTAAGCCATAGGTGGGCAGGGCAAAGGAGCCGATATGGAAGAGATGTGGGAACACTTCTCTATTGTAGATGGAAAGCCCGCGCATCCGGACGCAGTGAAATGAGAGATCGCGAGCCTGCCGCTGGAAAAGCCAGATTGGAAAGCTAAAGCTAAGGTACCGGCCCGCGTGGCCGTGTGGGGTGGGGTTGCTGTGAACCCGATTCAACCAGGTGGGCGCCCTCCGTGGTCCTTTAGGCCGATCCAACGAGGGATCAGCACACCAGACCAATTGTCGAGTCGGGCACCCTATTTAGAAATATCGGTTCGCAGTGGTGTTCCATCCCAGCACCAACTTTGCAGGTCGGTACCTAGTGGATTAGATGCTATGAGAGTGCAGCCGCGAGCGCAAGTTCCCAGAGGCGAAATGTTGGAACTTGACGTGCCACTCATTTCAAGCCGGAACTTCAATCGGAAACCGGAACAACCTTGCAGCATTTTCGAATAAGTATGAATGCCGTGCCGCCGAACTGAGCGGCATGGTCAGGGCTGCTTCCGTGGCCACTGGCCAGCTTTGCGGATAAGCGCGGAAAGCCACGTGCTCGCGTCCTTGCGCTTCCACGTACTCGCATAGCTCAGCCTGCATATCCGGCGGGCTTACTAGGAATACGACGCGCGGGAAGCGTTGCATCATCCGGATCATGCTTGGCACATCCGGGTGCGGCGGCATAGCCAGCAGAATATCAAGCTCCGGAAAGTCTGCAGCCACCACCTCCACTTGCGGTCGTTGATGCGCCCAGCTCTCCCGGCTTGAAAAGTCCAGTACCACCGGAGCGCGCAGCTTCGCGCACAACCCGTATAGCGGATACATCCTTCGGGCATCCAGTCCTGCCACGCAGCACTCGGCCTGAGCATAGGCTCCGGAAAGCGTGCCCTCTTCAACGGATTCGTCAATCCACCGCAAACTGTCCCCAATACGCAACGGATCGTAGGAGGCAAGTCCGCGCAGCGGATTCTGATTCTTCTCCACCACGTTCAAAACTTCCTGCGTCCGCCGATCGGCGCAGTTCCACTGGTGCTGGCACGCTCCGCACAAACACGGCGCAAGCACCGCTCCGGTGATCCCACCCGCCTTCATCAACGGTGAAAGATCCTGGTTGAAGGGAACACAATCGGCAATCCTCAGTACCTTGGTGTTCTTGGGGAGACAGAAGAGAGCATCGATGATCGTCGCGGTGGCCATGGCGCACTCCTGACGAGAGTAGCCTAATTCTGAGAACAACCCTTTGCAGTGACCCCGGTCACCTGCGTTCGTCAGTCCTGGCTCACTGAATCGATATGCCCGTAGCGTTGCCCAAAATGGGCGTGACAAACGCCTCGCCCGCGTCTTCACTGCTCCCCAGAGCGTGATCGCAAAGAGTCAAAACGTGCAAGCAAAAGAGCCCGCTGAGTTTCAACGGGCTCTCTTGAATGTACCGCGATCTACTTCTCGTAGTGCAGCAGTGAGAACACCTCATAGGGCATCAGCCGCTTGCGTCCGCTCAAGAAATCAAGCTCCACCACAAAGCTGAGTCCGCAGATATCGGCTCCTAGTTTATTGGCCAGCTTAGCCGCTGCCTCGGCCGTGCCGCCGGTAGCCAGCAGGTCGTCCACAATCAACACCCGCTGACCTGGCTGAATCGCATCTTTGTGGATTTCCAGCGTGTCGGTCCCGTACTCCAGTTCGTAGGTGTAGCTCACGGTTTCCCCGGGCAGCTTCTTCGCCTTCCGCACCGGAATGAATCCAGCGTTCAGCCGATATGCCATCGCAGGACCAAAGATGAAGCCGCGCGCCTCCATTCCCAGAACCAGGTCCACGTTCTTGTCCAGGTATGGCGATGTCATGTAATCCACCACTCGGGCAAAGCCCGCGCGGTCCTTGATCAACGTAGTGATGTCGTAGAAGAGAATGCCCGGCTTCGGATAATCGGGGATCTCACGGATAAGTTTCTTAAGGTCGTCGGATGCCATTACCGTCTGTGCTTGTGGCAAGAGAATCACCAGGTTTCTTTAATTTGAAATGTCTTGTAGTCGCTGAATGCCGCCGCGTCGTCCACCTCAACCTTGTCGATGCGCGCGGCCGGCGGTCCTGCCTTCAACTTATCGTAAAGCGAGCCCAGTTGCGCATTGCTGCCTGATGCCAGCACTTCCACGGTTCCATCGTCGCGATTGCGTACCCAGCCGCCAACTCCGATCAGCCGCGCTTCGCGCTCCACAAACCAGCGGAACCCCACGCCCTGCACGCGTCCCGTCACCAGATACCTGCGGAAAATCTCAGCCATCGTTCTCTAGCTCTACGCCCGTGAAAGATACGTACCTTCCGCGGTGTCCACGCGAATCTTCTCGCCCTCGTTCACAAACGGAGGAACCTGCACCACCAGCCCGGTTTCAGTCGTAGCCGGCTTGGTTACGCTGGAGGCGGTCGCCGACTTCAATCCCGGCTCAACCTCAACCACCGTAAGCTCAACCGTCTGCGGCAGGTCCACGCCCACGGCCTTGCCGTCGAAGAACTCCACCGTGATCAGCAGGTTCGGCGTCAGATAGTCCACCGAGTCGCCCAGCGTGTCGCGATTCAGCGCCGTCTGCTCGAAGTTCGAAATGTCCATGAAGAAGTAGTTGTCGCCGTCGTTATAGAGATACTCCATCTTCACTTCATCAACCGTAATCTTGTCGATCGCATCGCTCGAGCGGAAGCGGTGCTCGAACATTGCGCCCGTGCGCAGGTTGCGCAGCTTGGCTTGAATGAAGGCGCGCAGGTTGCCCGGGGTGCGGTGCTCCACGGTGAACACCGAGTGCAATTCGTTGTTGTGTTTAATGATCATGCCCGGACGCATTTGAGTGGCAATAATCGCCATGACGGATGTTGCTCCAATCTTTTCTTCTGAAAATTCTAGCCTCGGGAGGCGCTGCCATCCCTTCAGGCGGGTCGTGCCCCGGCCACAGAAACCAGCCACGGGCGAACAATCGATTTTACCTTGCAGACAAGCAGTTTGGGAACGAGAGAGCGCGGTCGGCCACAATCATCTCCGGATTCGACAACCAGAAATTCACTTCCTCCCGCTCGACCCGAACCCGCCCGCCTTGCGGCTGCTCTCCCCCAGCTCGTCCACAACTTCCACCGCAGTCGTCAGCACCGGATAGGGAATCAGGTTCACCAGCTTGTCTCCGGCGTGAATCTCCGCCGCCGCATCGCCAAGGTTTTCCATCAGCACGCGCACTTCGCCGCGATACCCCGCGTCAATCACGCCTCCCGTGCAGGTCAATCTCCGCGCCGCCATCGAGGATTTATCGCGCAGCAGCGCCCCCAGCGGCTCCCCCGCCGCCGTAGTCAGCTCAATGCTGATTCCCGTTGGAACCACCGCATTTCCGCGCGCTGCAATGGTCGCCGTTTCGCTCGCAAATAGGTCATATCCCAGGTCTTCACCGGGATGCGCAATCGTCGGGGCCTTCGCCGTGGCAGAGAGCAATTTCACTTTCAGCATCTGCCAAATATAAGCCCAACCTGTGAAACTTTGAAACCTTGAAACTTTGAAACCTTATAATTGCAACGTCATGTCCTCCTTCCGCCCCGTTGAAGAGCAACTGGCCTACCTGCGTAAAGGTTCGGTCGAAATCATTCGTGAGAGCGATCTGCGCGCGCGCCTCGAGAAATCTTTCCAGAGTGGCAAGCCGCTGCGCATCAAGGCTGGCTTTGATCCCACTGCGCCCGATCTCCATCTCGGACACACAGTGCTCATCCGCAAGCTCAAGCACTTTCAGGATCTCGGCCACACCGTTATCTTCCTCATCGGAGACGGCACCGGACTCATCGGCGACCCCACGGGCCGCAACGCCACCCGCCCGCCGCTCACCCGCGAGCAGCTTGACGCCAACGCCGAAACCTACAAGGCGCAGGTCTTCAAAATTCTCGACCGCGAGAAGACCGAGGTGCGCTACAACACCGAGTGGCTCTTAAAGCTTACTTACGAGGGCTTCGTCCGCCTCACCGCCAAGTTCACCGTCTCCCAAATGCTGGAGCGTGAGGACTTCAGCAAGCGTTTCAACGAAGAAAAGCCGATCTCCGTTCACGAACTGCTCTACCCCATGATGCAGGGCTATGACTCGGTCGCCCTCGAGTGTGACGTCGAACTCGGCGGCACCGACCAGAAATTCAATCTCCTCATGGGACGCAAACTTCAGCAGGATTACGGATTTCCACCGCAGATCGTGCTCACCATGCCATTGCTCGAAGGCCTCGACGGCGAGCGCAAGATGTCGAAGTCCTACGGCAACTACGTCGGCATCACGGAATCCGCGCAGGAAATGTTCGGCAAACTGATGTCGATCAGCGATCTGCTGATGTGGCGCTACTACGAACTGCTCACCGACCTCACCATCCCACAGATTGAACAGCTCAAGGCCGATGTAGCCGAAGGCAAACTTCATCCCATGCGCGCCAAGAAAGATCTAGCCAAGCGCATCATCGCCGACTTCCACTCCCCCGCCGACGCCGAAGCAGCCGAAGAAAACTGGGCGCGTCAGTTCCAGAAAGATGAAGTCCCGGAAAATCTCGAAGAAGTCGAAATCATTGCCGCAACGGTGGGCACACCCGCCGAAAGCGGCATGAACGTCAACGTGGGCAAGGTGCTAGCCCACGCCGGTCTAGCCGATTCCAACAGCGACGCCCAGCGCAAAATCAAAGCTGGCTCCGTCAAGATTGATGGCGAGACGTGCAAAGATCTCTATCTGCAAACATCGCTACCCGCAGAGAAGGTCTTCCGCGTCGGCCGAAAGATGAAAAAGGTTCGCCTCACATAGAAATTCGGGTGCCCCACCTTCGCCGCCGCTTTTGCGGCTAAGGTGGGATGCCAGAAACCCTCAACCTACCGCCCGTTCTATACTGTCTTCCATGTTCGCCCGCAAGATTCGCGTCGAGTACGACAACGCCGGAGTCCCCACCGCCGCGCCTCTTAAATGGCTCGACAATTTCGCCATGCGTAGCTTCACCAACGATCAGATCTTCGATGACACGCTCCCTGTCGCCGACGGACTCATCGAAATCGGCTCACGCGTGCCTCTCACTCTGCTCGATGAACGCCTCACCGACTGGTGCCACCGCAAGGGATATCTGAGCGCGGACGCCACTCTTCACCTCATCGAACTGTAGGACCTACGCCCTCGTCAGCCGTCCATCTTTCAAATGGAAGCGCTCGCCGCGCCACACAATCGTGTCTCCCGCAAAGCTCGCAAACCAGATCGCCACTCCCACCACGTCGCGCGCCGGAATCAGCCACAGATCCCGCAACGTTTGCCGGTCATTCAGAATTGGTCCGCACAGCAGCCATCCCGAAGCAAACCTCGCCACCGCCACCGCAGCCAGCAGCGCCAATGACCAACCCGCGCCGCCCGTACACATGGCCGCTGCCATCGCCCATGGCAATCCGAAGGTCAGCAGCACTCCCACATAGCCCCGCTTGCGCACATCGCGCACCGTCCGCGCCCAGCGCAACTGATGTTCAAACATGGATGCAAAGCTGTACTCTGGCAGAAAAGTTTCCACCACGACGTCAGAGAGCACGACTTTGTACCCGGCCTCGCCGATCATCTTTCCTAACTCATGATCGTCCGCCAAGTAGTCCAGCAGCCGTTCCAGGCCGCCAATAGCCTGCACCGCCGCGCGCGGAAACGCCAGGGTCGATCCCAATCCAAAGTGCAGTCCGCCCTCAATCTCCATCGCGCACAGCACGCCTCCGGCAAAGTCGGTCGCAATCGTCACCGCTTCCATCCGCGACGCAATGCTTCGTCCTGCCTCGGCCCGGTACAGTGCCGTCACCATCCCTACCTTCGCATCTTTCATCGGAGCAAAGATCCGCCGCAGGTAGTCGCTCTCCGCGCGAATGTCGCTGTCGTTGATCACGATGTGGTCATACTTCGCCTCGCCCAGCATTTGCAGAAGATTGCTAACCTTGCGATTGCTGCCCTGCGGCTCCGTGCATACCACCAGCCGAATCTCACGCGCCGGAAACTCCTGCCGCAACCGCTCCACCTCTGCCACAGCCTCATCGTCCGCGCTGTTTACACCGAAGATGATTTCGTATTGCGGATAGTCCTGCACGCAATGCGAGCGGAAGCTCTCATACATCTGCCGATCGGTGCCGCGCAGCGGTTTCAGAATGCTCACCGGAGGCGTGAATCCACTCGCCTCTCGCACTTCGCGCCTACGCCGCAGAAAGCGCACCTCGCTCCACAGGGAAAGCCCCAGGTAGCCCAGTCCGCATGCGGACAGCAGTCCAAACACGTAGCCGGATAAATGGAAGAGAGTTTTCAGCATAGCTGCCGCATAGAGCTTATCGGAAGAAGCCGCGCCGCCGAAAGTGCCGTCCGCAATCTTCCCGCTTTTCCCGTGCGCCCGCTTTCAGGCATACTCAATGAGAGTTCAGGAGAACGTACGGTGAAGTTTCGTCCTTGGCAGGCCATTGTGCTGGTGATCTGCGTCGTTGTCTCCGTCTGCGTCTTCTATCGCGGCCATCAGGTCGACGAAGGCCGCGACGCGTTCAACCGCCTCAGTTGTCCAAGCTGTCACATCGCCGGTGGCGCGCCCTCGCTTGAACACGTCGGTGACAAGTATGACCGCCAGACTCTGCTCGATTTCATCTCCAATCCAGAGACGGTCTACGCGCGCCTCGGCCGCAAGCCGCTCAATAAGGGATATGCCACCATGCCGCGTCCCCAGGCCTCGCATGAGGAGGTCGAGATGCTCTCCTATTTTCTGGCGGCACAGCACTAAGCCCGTACCCGTTGCGAGCAACCGAATCACACTTCAAGGGAGTCAGAGTGGGTAAGGTAATCAAGTGGGTCATCCTCGTGTCGATCGCGGTCTTTGCGCTCTGGGCAGCTCTTCACGCATATGAGCTCGACCTGGGTAAGCGAACGTTTTCACGGCTAGGCTGCGCCAACTGCCATTTTTCCGGCGGAGGCCCCAACCTCGCCAACATTCTTCCGCAGTATGACGAAAAGACCGTCGAAGACTTCATCCGCGATCCTGAAGAGGTTTATCGCCGCCTCGGACGCAAGCCGCTCAACCCCGGATTCTCCATCATGCACCGCGTCAAAACCACTGATCTTGAGGTTCGCGCTATGGCAAAATATCTCAAGAGCTGGTAACCCGGAGGGCTGCCAATGCCGATCTTCGCTGCGCGAATCACCCTCGTACCGCTCGTCGCCCTTCTGCTCTGCGCCCTGCTTTCCGCGCAGGAAGCGCCCAAACCAGTCATCTCGTCTCACGCGCGCCTCATGGCCGCACAGCGCATTTATATCGAGCACGCCGGAGGCCGCCTTCCCAATGACGTCATCGGCGACGCCTTCCGGGGCTGGGGACACTACATCGTCGTCCACGACCCCGCCGAAGCCGATATCATCGTCTCCATCAACGCACCCACCGCTGACAGTGGTGTACAAGTCAGTGGCAGCAATGGACGGCCCGTACCCCTCGCCAGCGGTCCAGTTATTCAGATTCGCCTCATCATCCTGGATGCTCGTGATCGCGTCCTCCTCTGGAGCGGCACCGAACAGCCCAAGTCCTCCATCAAGGGAAAGCAGCGTGAAGACAACGAGGTCGATGCCTCTCTAAAGCTCTTCCGCCGCTTCCGCAACGTCATCGAGCCAGAGCCCGCACCCGATCAATAGTCGCCGCCTCCCAGTTTCGCCCACGTTTTCCACACTGTTCCACAGCATTTCCCGCTTCCAAACAGCATTCCCACAGCTCCCCCTCCGATTTCTGTCCCAACCCGCCTCCCGCTGTTGCACTCTTCAAATAACGCAATCGTGTGTATCACGCTGCGTGGTGCTTCCCGGCTCGGGAGGCGGTGAAAAGGCATTACAGAATTCAGTGGGCGGGCAGTTTCCGGGTTTGCGGCAACGCAGGCTTTGCTACCGGCCAGGCGCGAGAAATCGCAGCCGGCGTGGAGGCGCGGAAATCCCCAGGCCAGCCGCTTTCTGTAATACCCCTTGGCAACAGGGTCGCCGCTCACGATTACCGGAAGGGGAGCCGGGCGCTGAAGCGCCCGCAGCCGGAGCGGTCTAGCGTCAGCGATCGGAGGGCCATTGGCTCGTACCCGTTGCCGCGCTTTTGCCGCGTCCCCGGCTGCGAAGCGTAGTAGTCGCTCAGGCTCCCAGGTTTCCGCAAGGCGGCGGGAGCGAGTCACCCATGCAGCAAGGCGCACGATTGCAGGCCCGGAGAGGCGGCTGGCTTCTCCGGGCCTGATAATTTTCAGCTACTCTTGTATTGAATTATGCCTGTTACCGACTTCAGTCTCGATCGCGGTCTTCCTGCCAGTCCTGAGGCCGAGCGTTCCATCCTCGGCGCCATCCTGCTCGATAACAACCTGCAGAACGAAGCACTCTCCACTCTCAAGGCCGACCACTTTTTCCTCGACGCGCATCGCCGCATCTATCAGCGCATCGCCGATCTTTCAGAGACCAACCGCCCCATTGATATCGTCACTCTCACCGAAGAGCTGCTGCGCCACAAAGAACTTGAGGCCGTTGGCGGCGCAGGCTATCTCGCCTCGCTTACCGATGGCGTCCCCCGCCGTTCGTCGGTCGAGCACTACGTCCGCATCGTGCGTGACAAGGCGATGCTGCGCAACCTCATTCACGCCGCCAACGGCGTCATCTCGCAGGCCTTGGAGCAGGCCAGCACCGCCGCAGAGGTCATCGACTCCGCCGAAAGCACCATCTTCAATATCTCCGAGGAGCGCAGCGGGCAGCAGCTCACCGACATCAAGACCATCGCCCAGGAGTCCTTCGGCGGAGATCTTGACAAACTCTTCCAGCGCGGCGGCCGCATCACCGGCCTTGAGACTCACTACACCGATCTCGATGACATGACCAGCGGATTGCAGAAATCCGACCTCATCATCATCGCCGCCCGCCCATCCATGGGAAAAACCGCTCTCGCCATCAACATGGCTGAGAACGCAGCCGTGCTCGGTGGCAAGAGCGTCGCCGTCTTCTCCCTTGAAATGTCAAAGGAAGCCCTGCTCAACCGCATGTTGTGCTCGCAGGCCAAAGTGGATGCCCACAAAATGCGCACCGGCTTTCTCGCCAAAGAAGACTGGGGCAAGCTCCGCTCCGCTCTCGACAAACTCATTCAGGCGCCCATCTACATTGATGACACGCCCGGAATCTCGCTCACCGAAATGCGTGCCAAAGCCCGCCGCAAGGCCATGGACAAAGATGGCCTCGATCTCATCGTCATCGACTATCTCCAACTCATGTCCGCCTCCGCGCCCGGTGGCCGCCGCTATGAAAATCGTACCCAGGAAGTCTCCGCCATCTCGCGTGGTCTCAAGGCCATCGCCAAGGAGTTGAAGGTTCCAGTCATCGCCCTCTCGCAGTTAAGCCGCGCTCCTGAAACCCGCGGAGGCAAAGATTCCGAACCCAAGCTCAGCGATCTCCGCGAATCCGGTTCCATCGAGCAGGATGCCGACATCGTCATGTTCATCTATCGTCCAGAGTATTACGACCGCACCAACCCTGAGCTGGAAGGCAAAGCGAAAATCATCGTCGCCAAGCAGCGCAACGGCCCCACAGACACCATTCAGCTCGCCTTCACCAAGGGCTCCACGCGCTTTGACAATCTCCTGCGCTCGGAGTGGCTGCACGAATAGTCGCCCTATTTTTGATTCGAGTTGTTGAAGGTCATCTATCTCATGACACCCAGGCTTCACAACCATTACCTCCTCCGGCCTTTCCCTTATTTCCCCTACGAACCCCGCTTAGCACTGACCTCCCGCCCACTCTCACGAGCTATACTGAAATTGAACTAAAGGCTTATTCTCTTGTCATCGACTCAGCAGAAATTCTCCGTGCATACTCGACCCAACTGGGCTGAAATTTCGCTCTCCGCGCTCGCCGAAAACTATCGCGTCATCGCCCGCCATCTCGGCCCTGAGATCACTCCCTGCTGTGTCATCAAGTGCGATGCCTACGGACACGGCGTCATTGAAAGCGCTCGCGCCCTTGAAGAAGCCGGAGCCGTCTTCCTCGGCGTCACCTCCACCGAAGAGGGAATTGCCGTCCGCGACGCCGGAGTCAAGCTGCCCATCCTCGTTATGACCGGATTCTGGCGCGGCGAAGAAGAGTCTCTGCTGCGGCACTCGCTCACTCCCGCCATCGCCACCGTCGAGCACATCGAAGCCCTTGAGTGTGCTGTCGCCACGCTTGGCCTCACTCGCAAAGTTCCCGTCCATCTCAAGGTTGATACCGGCATGTCGCGCCTCGGAGTCTCGCTTGCCGAACTCCCCGCGCTCGCCGCCCGCATCGCTGCGTCGCCCGTCGTAGAGCTGGAGGGCGTATTCAGCCATCTCTCCGAATCTGAAATTCTCGACTCTCCTGCCGCCGCTCAGCAGCGCGTTGATTTTGAGCGCGCCATCGCCATGCTCGCCGCCGCCGGACTTCACCCCCGCTATCGTCACCTCGCAAATACCGCTGCCACCGTCGCTCGCGCAGACACCTGGAACAATATGGTGCGCCCCGGCCTCGCTCTCTACGGATACAACCTGAAGTGTGAAGGCCCCGGCGCTGAAGCGGCCACGCTTCCCGTGCGCCCCGTCCTCACCTGGAAGACCCGCATCATCGCCCTGCGTGACATTGCCGCCGGCACTCCCGTCGGCTACAACCGCCGCTGGCGCGCCGCCCGTCCCACGCGTCTCGCCGTCATCCCTGTCGGCTACGGAGACGGTTTCAATCGCCATCTCTCCAACGCTGGCCAAGTCATCCTCCACGACCACTACGCTCCCATCGCCGGCAACGTCAGCATGGATCTCACCATGATCGACGTAACAGACATTCCGCAGGCCGCCATCGGCGATGAAGTCCTGCTCATCGGACGCACCCCGCACTGCTCCATCGGAGCCGACGATCAGGCCCGCCTCGCCGGAACCATCGTCTATGAAATTCTCTGCGGCCTCTCCCCGCGCGTCCCCCGCGTCTACGTCGAATAGCCGAGCGCCAGACGCGTATTAGGGATTTAATGCTTGTAAGTCTCTATATAGAGGAAACGGCCCAGTTATCGGTCGCGCCCAACCTTGCAACTTTGAAACCTTGAAACCTTTCACTCGTTCCCCATTAACCCCCACACTGTCCCCTTTCAACGCTCTCTGCCCGCTTCTAAATGTGAGCTGTTCGAATTCTCTCCACGCACTTGATAAACTCAATCTACGAATGATTCGCTCTCGTTATGCACGCTGGATGAACGCCTGGGAGTTCCGTCTCGAAACTCGCGACAGCAATCGCGTAGTGCGTCCCTTTGAGTGGGGTACCGAGTGGACCGCCGACTTCCCCGGTGTCGCCGCAGATGCATTGCCCGCTGCCAACTCGCCCACGCCTCTGTCAGAAGACGCACAGAAGCGCTACTTCTTCGACCTGAATGATCGTCTTGTCGCCAACAGCGAGCAGTTCTTCGGATACAAAACTCCCACCGACTTTCGACTCGAACAGCGTCCCATCCGTGTCCACGGCACCGGAAGTCTCGCCAATCCAGAGATCGACGATCTACCCTACGCCGGAAAAAGCGGAACCTTCCTCCGCTTCACCTCGCCCGTTCGCTCGCCTTATCCAGAGAATGACCAGGTCAACGCGCGGTGGTTTCCAACACCGCCTGCCAAAGGCAAGCCCAAGCGCGCCATCATCATCATTCCGCAGTGGAACGGCGATGCCCTTAGCCACAACGCCTTTGCCCGCCTGTTCCGCATTTTCGGCGTCTCCACTCTCCGCCTCAGCATGCCCTATCACGACGTTCGCATGCCCGCCGAACTCCATCGCGCCGACTACTCTGTCAGCTCAAACATCGGACGCACCATCCACGCCGCGCGCCAGGGAATCATCGACATCCGCTGCTGCGTCGATTGGCTTGAGCAGCAGGGCTACACCGAGTTCGGAGTCCTCGGAACCAGTCTCGGCTCCTGCTACGCCTTTATTGCCAGCGCCCATGACCCGCGCATCCGCGTCAACATCTTCAACCACGCCTCCACCTATTTCGGAGACGTTGTCTGGACCGGATACTCCACTCGCCACGTCCGCGCCGGAATCGAAAAGGTGCTCACCGCCGAGGAGTTGCGCCACGCCTTCGCCTGCGTCAGCCCCATGAATTACTTTGACAAGGTTGAGCGCTGGCCCAAGCAGGTGCTTATGATCCACACCGCCTATGACCGCACCTTCCTCCCCGAGTTCAGCCGCAAGGTCGCCGACGAGTTTCGCAGCCGCAAGCTTCAGGCTGAAATCCGCTGCCTGCCCTGCGGCCACTACACTCTCGGCGAGGCACCCTACAAATACATGGACGGCTACCTCGTCACCCGCTTCGTCGCCGGAGCCTTCAATCGCGCCTATCCCGAAGGCGAAACCGTAGAAACCGCGTCGCCGCAAACCACCTCATAGCCTCCGCGCTACCCCGTTGCTTTAAGCTGTTTTCCCCTGAGCCAACTCTGCTTTCGCCCTGCGTTGAAAAATCTCTATTGACTACTCTCGAATTTTCTGGAATCCAAGTAGAAGCGGGCATAAAAAGAATGTGTTCTTCCCTCCTGATTGGGGCGCGCCGCGGCCACGTAGCGTGCCCTGTGCTTTTTCGCTTGGCCCCCCAAAAACTCCATTTACAATATGTTCATGAAAATCGCCCTCGGAGCCGACCACGCAGGCTATCTCCTCAAAGACCGCATCCGCCAGTACGTTGCCGAGCGCGGCTACCAGGTACTCGACGAAGGAACCAACACCTCTGACTCCGTGGACTACCCCGACTACGCCCTCAAGGTCGCGGAAGACGTTGCCGCCGGACGCGCCGAGCGCGGAATCCTCGTCTGCGGCTCAGGAATTGGCATGGCCATCACCGCCAACAAAGTTGACGGCATCCGCGCCGCCAACATCAGCAACGCCTATGAGGCGCAGATGTCGCGCGAGCACAACAACCTCAACGTCCTCACCCTCGGTGCCCGCATCCTCAACGAAAGCGACGCCATGCACATCGTGCAAATCTGGCTCGATACGCCCTTCTCCGGTGGCCGCCACTCCGGACGCCTCGAAAAAATCCACGAGATCGAAAAAGCCCACATCTAGCGTCCGGGCGTCCCAAATCACCTCCGCGGGTGGCCCACATCCGCCCTGCTGTTGGGCGAATGTGGGGAACAGAACTTGCTCTTTCCTCCATCAATTTATGCAGCTACACTGCTTTCCATGCCGAGCGGCTTCAAGCGTTTTCACAATTCCGGACAGGCTCATTTCATCACCTTCCCTGCTATCACCGGCTCCCCTATTTCTTTGACGAGCAGATGTGCCTGATATTTCTGAAAGCGCTGGAGAAGGCCCGCAAACGCTTTATGTTTCTTGTATTCGGCTTCGTGCTCATGCCCGAGCACGTCCACCTTGTAATCTCCGAACCCGAACGCTGTACGGTAGCCACTGCAATCCAATCCTTGAAGCTCTCGACATCGTTGCTTTCGTCCCATCGCAAGAGTGCCGAGTCACGCTCACCGCTTTGGCAGCCGCGCTACTATGATCGCAATCTTCGTGACTACCTCGAGTTTGTTGAAAAACTGCGATACATCCACCGCAACCCAGTAAAGCGCGGGCTGGCGCCAGCCGCCGAGGACTGACGAAGCGCGCAAGCTGGTCAGCTACTCAGCACGGGAAATCTACACGGGTCCGTAAGTCTCCCACGCTCCCCGCTCTTCCCACCGTCGCCCCTTCCGTCGTACCCTATAAGTTCAGTCCTGATAGGAGTTCCCATGTCGAATTCATCGTCATCGATGTTGCGTCCGCTCAGTGCGGTTGATCCCGAGATTGCCCAGGCCATCGCCAACGAGGAGAACCGTCAGCACGATGGTCTTGAGCTGATCGCCTCGGAGAACTTTGTCAGCGAAGCTGTGCTTGAGGCTACCGGCTCGGTCTTCACCAACAAATATGCCGAGGGCTATCCGGCCAAGCGCTACTACGGAGGATGCGAGTTCACCGACGTGGTTGAGAATCTTGCGCGCGACCGTGCCAAGCAAATCTTCGGAGCCGAGCACGCCAACGTACAGCCGCACTCCGGCTCCTCGGCCAACATGGCCGCCTACTTCGCCGTCATTCAGCCCGGCGACACCATCATGGGACTCGACCTCGCCCATGGCGGACACCTCACTCACGGACACAAGCTCAGCTTCAGCGGCAAAACTTTCCACGTCGTCAGCTACGGCGTGACTCGCGAAACCGAGACGCTCGACTATGACGAGATGGAAGCCATCGCCGTGCGCGAGCAGCCCAAGCTCATCATCGGCGGAGGCTCTGCCTATCCGCGCACCATCGACTTCGCCCGCATGCGTCAGATCGCCGACAAGGTTGGCGCGCTCTACCTGGTGGACATGGCGCACTTCGCCGGACTCGTCGCCGGAGGCGTGCATCCCTCGCCCGTGCCGCACGCGCACATCGTGACCACCACCACGCACAAGACTCTGCGCGGCCCGCGCTCCGGAATGATTCTCAGCAAGCAGGAGTTCGCCGCCGCCATCGACAAGTCGGTATTCCCCGGATGCCAGGGTGGCCCGCTTGTTCACGTCATCGCCGCCAAGGCCGTGTGCTTCAAAGAGGCCTTGCAGCCCAGCTTCAAGGAATACGCCGCGCAGGTCGTGGCCAACGCCAAGGTGCTCGCCTCATCGCTCGCCGCGGAAGGCTATCGCATCATCTCCGGCGGCACTGATACGCACCTCATGCTGGTGGATGTATTCAGCAAGGGAATGTTCGGCAGCGAGGCGGAGAAGGCTCTCGGAGTCGCGGGCATCACGGTCAACAAGAATGCAATTCCCTTTGACGTGAATCCGCCGCTCAAGCCGAGCGGCATTCGGCTTGGCAGTCCGGCGCTTACCACTCGCGGCATGAAAGAAGCGGAGATGAAGCAAGTCGCGCACTGGATCGCCCGCGCTCTCGAGCAGCGCACCGACGAGCCAGCGCTCAAGAAGATTCGCGCCGAGGTCTTCGAATTCTGCGAGCGCTTCCCTCTCTATCCCGAGCGCCGCAAAGCGCACGAGCCTGAAACGCTGCATGCGTAATTTGTAATTCCGATAAACGGGCACGGTTTTGGCCGTGCCCGTTTTGCGTCTAAGAGTGGTATTTCCTGACCCGATGATTCACCATTAAGGTAATCGTTGAAGGCCTCGAGGTAACCCTTCGGTTAATAGTTGAGCGACTTGCTCAACGATTCATCAATTCGCCATCCTGCCCATGTCAACGATTGACCGGAAAGTTAATCATTGGACGCGAAACGCACCCTTTTCCAATCCCGCCGACACTCTGCACCGGGTACACTTAGTCCATGCGCATCGCCATCGACATTCGCCGGATGTATGAGTTTGGTCTAGCGACCTACATTCGAAATGTTGTGCGCATGCTGGGACGCATTGATGCGGGGCATGAGTATTACCTGGTGGGCGCGGCTTCACGCTTCGATCTGCTGGGCGAGCTGCCGGACAATTTCCATCTGATTCCCTTGCAGAATCCCGAAACCACCTTCGCCAACTATCTTGAAATGCACAAGGTGATCAACAAGCTGCAGGTGGATCTCATTCATGTGCCGCACACTTTCTGGCGTCCGCTGATTACCAAGGCGCCGTTTGTCATCACCGTGCATGATCTGCTGGACTACATGTACCGCGCGCGCACCAATAACGGCATCCGGCGCATCGTACACTCCTACGGGACGCGGCAGGTGATGCAGCACGCGGCGAAAATTTTTGCGGTCTCCAACTTCACCAAGCGTGACGTGGCCCGCTTCTTCAATATAAAGCCCGACAAGATTGAAGTTGTCTACAATGCACTCGACGAAACGTTTATGCGCGGCCACTCCACGGCGGCCGAACAGGCGATCGTCCGCGGGCGCTACCAGGTGGATTCGCCCTTCCTGCTCTACGCCGGCCGCATCAGTCCGCATAAGAACGTGGCGCGCATCATTGAATCCTTCTCGGCGCTCAAGGGCGAGCTCGCTAAAGAGGGCACGTATCCGGACCTCAAGCTCATCGTCATTGGCGACGAGGTCAGCAAGAATCCTGACATTCGCCGCGCCGTGATTCGCAGTGGCGTGCAGCATGATGTGCGTTTCCTCGGCTTCGTTTCCATTGACGTGCTGCGCGTCTTTTTCGATATGGCGAAGGTTTTTGTTTTTCCATCGCTGTATGAAGGGTTCGGCCTGCCGCCGCTGGAGGCGATGGCGCACGGTACGCCGGTAGTTGCCTCCAACACTTCGGCGTTGCCTGAGGTGGTTGGCAATGCGGCGCTGATGGTGAATCCGGAAAACGTCTTCGAGATCAGCCGCGCGCTGCTGCGCGTACTCACCGACCAGGCATTGCGCGAGCGCATGAAGGCCGCCGGAATTGAACAGTCGCAGCGTTTTTCCTGGGACGCTTCCGTGCGCAGAATGCTCGAACTCTACGAGCAGGTAGTGGCCGAGCACAAGAAGCGCTGAGCAAACTTAAACATCATCGCGAACAAAATGAATGCCGCCGTCTACGCCGTGGGAATCTCCGTGTCGATGAGAGACTCCACTTGTTTCCACACGCTGGGGTCGCATTCAATCTGGGTGTGAGCCTTCGAGAAGATGCGGTCATACCAGGGGTAAGCGCCGCAATTGTAAACACTGCGTTGATAGTCGAATCGAAAGTTTCCGATAATGCGCGTTCGTGCCGGATCGGCAGCGCGTATCAATCGCCGGCCATGAAGATATCCGTTGGTTTGATAGAAATTTACGGCCTGACTCACATTGGTTGGAATCGTCGCGTCATTCTGGTGAAGCTTCTCGACGCTATCCACCTGAATGGTGAGGAGCACGGGGATGCCGCGCTTTTCCAATTTGCGCGCCAGAGTAATGGCTTCTGAAGCGCCCCAGCTATGTCCGTAAATGATAATGCGGGCGTTGCTCTTTTCTTCCGGAGTCATGGTTCGGCGATGGTTCGCATTCAGCAAAGTCAGGACGGTCTCCAGCGCCTTCTCGCCGTGATAGCTCTCAAACGTCACCACGTCGACACCCGAGGGATAAGCTTTGCGAAGGCGAGCTGCTAGCTGTACCTCGCTATGCACCAGATTATCGTGCTGAATGAAGCCTCCGACGAAGCCGATGACGAGAGTGCGCTGCGGGGCCGGGACCGCATCCGCAGCGGGCACGGAGGAAACATGCGGTTCGGCGATGTCTGCAGGAGCGGGAGCCGGCGTGAACGTCCTTAGTTGATCCAGCGACAGCAGCACACCACGCCAGTGTCCCTGGTCGCTCTTGGTCTCAATCGGCAACGAGAGGTCAGAGTAGAAGTCGAGAATGTTGGCGCGAAGCGCGGGGGAAGTCTGTTTGAATTGCTGATCCGAGAGGCGAGTCAGCAGTTTTGCATAGGTCTCGTCGGTCAGCGAATATTCTGCCGCCTTGGTTAGGTTGCCACTATCAAGATCTCGATTCGGCAGCGCCAGAGTGTCAGCACGAACGGCTTCCAGCAATGCCCTGCATTGATCGACGGTGGTATCGATGCTCTTAATGTACAGGTCTTCGGTTTCAGGGGTTGGGTTATTGAACGCCATCCCTTTCAATGGACCGATCTTAGGAATGTATCGTAGGAAAGCTGCCAGCAGACGGGTTCGAACGCCTGGCTTTTCATAGTCTTTTCCCCACACCTTTTCATAATTTGTGCGTGAAAGACGGTACAGGAATTTTCGTCGCGCAAAGTTCGGCTTTTCGCGCATCAGGTCTTTCTTGTGATTCTGCAGCGCCACCTTCGTCATTTCCGGAATCATGCGGCTGATGGCAAAACGATAGGAACCGATCGCGAGATCTTCGTGCGCGAGCACATCTTTCAACTCCACCCCGTAGACAATGGGAAAGACGCGTTCCAGCAGGGGTTTGGATACTTGGAATCCGATGAAATCGTGATACTGCTGCGAGGCGTAACGATTCTTGGCGACCTGCAATGTGTCGAAGCCAAACTCTGTCTTTAGATGAGCCGTCCGGTCCTGGGCATAGCGGACGGAGTTGCCGAACTTTGCCTCCAACTTTGGATACTCAATGGCGACGGAGCGGTTGACCGCCGGGTGTCCGGCAACGTCAGACGCATAATGGGAGAGCGCGCCCATGGCGAATGCGTACTCGTTGGCATCGCGGCTCTGGATCAGCAGTTGCTCAACAAAGTCTCCGCTGCGGACGTAATGAACCAGGTTGCTGAATTCTTTACTGCCGAAAGGATAGTAGCCGAGATCCTGGATCACAGCGCCGCCGTACGCATAGGCGTGCGCCTCCTTGATCTGGTCGCTGGATAAGTCTGGATACCGCTTGAGCAGCAGGGGTTTCATCCCATCGGCCCAGAGCAAATCTACGATCTCCTCATGCGTTAGAACGGAGTATGAGGGCGAGGAGACATTGCACAGGAGGACGACGAGGAAAACAGTCAACGCGCGGATTACAAGAGGTGGCGTCAGTGAGCGGTGCGGGTTGAATCGAACTCCCCGACTTGTGCCAGTCGTGCTCACCGGGTACCTTCTGCAATAGCACTAGCGCTCTTCATTGGATCATCCCTAGTTATGGAAGGATGTCATTCCAGAGCTGTTAAAGCTGTACACAATTGACCACTGCGGGAAATTGCCGGATTTCGTCCGGTCTCTTCGCTGCTCCATGAAAGAGCTGTCTGCAAATGAAAAAAGTGCCACGAACCTCTCCTGTGAATGGCGAGATTCCGGCACGATTTAATTGGACTGTACTGATCAGGAAAACATAGCGTTGGAATCTGTAAGCCGAATTTTGTCCGGCATTGCGCTTTGCGACCGGTTCGGCCGCAGGCACTTAACCGTGGCGATCATTCGTCTAGGCGACGCGTTACCACGCCGCTCAAGCGACCTACCCGGACGTTTGGCGAACCGAGCCGGCTCGCAGGACTGCGCAGCTTGCGCGTTGCAATCCTTCCGTCCCTATTTGGTCTTGCTCCGTGTGGGGTTTGCCATGCAACGTTCATTACTGAACGCCCGGTGCGCTCTTACCGCACCTTTTCACCCTTACCTCTTGCGAGGCGGTATATTCTCTGTGGCACTTTCC
>Ga0302320_10004259_pt1 | contig 32571 bp, 25 predicted proteins | sample Bog_T0_3_FD_202130 | JGI IMG/M metagenome (GOLD analysis project Ga0302320, IMG submission 202130) | Peat permafrost microbial communities from Stordalen Mire near Abisko, Sweden - Bog_T0_3 | ecosystem: Environmental > Terrestrial > Soil > Wetlands > Peat | place: Sweden: Abisko, Stordalen Mire... | reverse complement strand
GCTCGCCCTGCTCGACCGCGTTTTTCCACACCACTTGGGCGGCTTCTAGCAGTGCCGGCGGCACCAGCTTCGAATCGATGCCCGCCGTGGCGTCGCGGTGCATCCGCATCACGCCGATGAACGAATCCTCGTTGGGCGGATAGCCGGGGCATGGCCCGACCACCTGCGAAATGCGCGCGCTGGTCAGGTACGACTGGCCGCATAGGATCGCGGTCAGTGTGCCGGCCCAGGCCCGGCCCTGGTCGCTGTCATAGGGCACGCCCATCGACATCAGCAGCGCGCCGAGGTTGGCATAGCCTAACCCGAGCGGCCGGAAGTCGTGCGAATTCTTGGCGATCTTCTCGGTCGGATAACTGGCGTTGTCCACCAGGATTTCCTGCGCCAGCGTGACCGTATCCACGGCGTGCCGCAGTGCTTCGAAGTCGAACTGCCCGCCGGCGTTGAAGAATTTCATCAGGTTCAACGACGCCAGGTTGCAGGCCGAGTCGTCCAGGAACATGTACTCGGAGCATGGGTTGGAGGCGTTGATGCGGCCCGAGGCCTTCGACGTGTGCCAGCGGTTGACCGTCGAGTCGAACTGCATGCCGGGGTCGCCGCACATCCACGTCGCGTCGGCGATGGCGCGCATCAGGTCGCGCGCGCGATGCCGCTGCACCGGCTCGCCGTTGACCACGGACTTGGTCCACCAGTCCTTGTCGTCCACCACGGCCTGCATGAAATCGTCGGTCACGCGCACGCTGTTGTTGGCGTTCTGGAAAAAAATCGACGAGTAGGCCTCGCCGTCGAGCGACGGGTCGTAGCCCGCGTCGACCAGCACATGCGCCTTCTTCTCCTCTTTCGCCTTGCACCAGATGAACTGCTCGATGTCCGGGTGCTCGGCGTTGAGGATCACCATTTTGGCCGCGCGCCGCGTCTTGCCGCCGGACTTGATCACGCCCGCGAAGGCGTCGAAGCCCTTCATGAAACTCAACGGCCCGCTGGCCCGGCCGCCGCCCCACAGCAGACCGTTTTCCTCGCGCAGCGGCGACAGATTCGTGCCCGTCCCCGAGCCCCACTTGAACAGCATGCCCTCGGTTTTGGCGAGGTCGAGGATCGACTCCAGCGTGTCCTGTACCGAGTTGATGAAGCACGCCGAGCATTGCGGGCGATGCAGCGTCCGGTCCATCTTACGGATCGATTCCGTGGCCTCGTCGTAGTACCAACCATAGCCGCGGTTCTCTTCCTTCACGCCCACGTTGAACCACACCGGCGAGTTGAAGCACGCCTTCTGGTTCAGCGTCAGGTGGGCCAGCTCGGAACGGAAGTTTTCGGCATCGTCGAGCGAGGAGAAATAGCGGTCGTTGATGCCCCACTCCGTGATCGTGTCCACGACGCGATGAATGATTTGCGAGACGCTGCTTTCCCGCTCCGGCGATCCCATCCGCCCATGAAAATACTTGCTGGCGACGATATTAGTGGCCGTTTGAGACCAGTCGGCCGGGACCTCAATGTCCTTCTGTTCAAAGATGATGGCCCCTTTGTCGTTGCCGATCGAAGCCGTGCGCCGCTCCCAGCGCACTTCGTCGTAGGGCGTGCGCCCGGCGGCGAGTTTGGCGGTAAAATAGCGCGGAAAACGCAGCCCGCGGCGCTCTTCCTTCTTGAGGCTGCGCCGGTAAGGCGTCGCCTGGACTCCGATTTCGACACTGATCTGCCCCATGGTTTCCTCCAGAGATAAAAGGCGCAGAGCGTCCCCGGCCGGGGTGGCTCCGCAGAAACTTGCAACCCTAATCCACTGGCAACATTACCCCAATATCTTGTATGAGGTCAATAGAACATTCTATATGGTGTGTCTAAACCATTGATCCTATGTGAAAAAGAGGTTGCAGCCGTTCCCTGCCGTCTCCTCGAAAACCGGTCGCCGGCCGGAATCCTGGAGGGCCGTCGAGAGCCACCGTGTTCCATTTTGCACCAGGAGCAGTCTCCCCAAGCCGTTTTCACGAGCCGTGGCGGTTGCGAGCCGCGACTTATGTTATCGAGCCGCGACCGTGACGGAGCCGCGGCTGTCAAGGAGCGGTTCTTCGCGTTGTGACCGAGCCGCGACCGTCTGACGGAGCCGCGAACGTGACGGAGCCGCGAACGTGACGGAGCCGCGACTGTCAAGGAGCGGTTCTTGTGTCGTTGCGCCCCACGCCGCTTCCGGTCCAGGCGATGGAGTGCATTGCTATGCTGGAAACGCGCGCTGCCTCGCGCCCGTATAGAGAGCAAGGAGGATCCTAATGCGATCGGCCATTATCGCCGCCACTTTTGCGTGGACGCTCACCGGATTTGCGCAGGACGCGCCCAAGCCGTCCATCACGCCGGACGAACTCATGGAGAAATCCATCCAGGCCACGGGCGGCCGCGAGGCGCTCAAAAAGCTGACCAGCCTCGTCGGCACGGGCACCATCGACATCGTCGCCATGGGCGGCAAGGCCACCACGGAGATGTACTCCAAGGCCCCCGACAAACGTCTGACCGTGACCAGGGTGGAGGGCTACGGAGAGATCAAGGAAGGTTACGACGGCAAGATCGCGTGGAGCCAGGAGCCGCAGAACGGATTGGTCGAGCTGACCGGCGATCGACTCGCCTCCGCCCGGCGTGACTCTCAGTTCAATGGCGAATTGAGGTGGAAAGAGCTCTATCCGAAAGCCGAAGTCACGGGCAAGGATCAGGTCGCCGGACGCGACTGCTGGGTGCTGAAGCTGACCCCCGCGGATGGCACGCCCGTGGTGCGCTACTACGATGCCGAAACATTCCTGATGGCCAAGGTCGTCGTGACCGCCGACACGCCGCAAGGCCCGGCCGAAATCCCGGTCGAATTCTCCGACTGGCGCGACATCGGCATTGGCGTCAAAGGACCTTACACGATGAAGATCACGATGCCCGGCATTGGCGAACTGATCACGAAATACACCGAGATGAAATACAACGTCGAGATCGACGACGCAAAATTCGCCAAGCCACAGCCGGAACCGCCGCCGCAGCCCAAGCCGCAGAACTAGTGACCTTTCGCGGAGACTCGCGTTACTGAGCCGCGACTAGTGTTACTGAGCCGCGACCGTTAGGGAGCGGTTCTTACCGCGTTCCTCGACCGCCGCTGAGCCGCGCGCGGCAGCCAGCGGTTCGGCTCATGGTAACGATTTCTCTGCGACAGGCCACCAGGCCGCTGCTGCGAGCCCGCCGCCAGCCGGCATCGAATAGCGCAGCTTTCACCGAGTAGCCGCGCCCCGCGCTGACCGTATAATTGAAGAGGTCCGCGCGCGAGCCCTGCATGTCACAAGCCCTCCCTGCCTGCATTCGCAAGAACCGGACGCGGTACATAGGAGAGCTGAGGGAGCTCATCCGGATTCCGGCCATTTCCACCCCGCCCGCGCCCACTGAGAAGTTAAGGATCGGGAGCCACTATTCAGGTATCCTGACGGTTACGCGCTTTCTCGAGAAGTGCGGAGCCGCGTGAGTCGGACCACCACCAAGACGGTGCCAGAGCCTGCATCTCAATCCGAGAGCGTCTTTCGCAGCGCCGGCGTAGCCAGCGCCGCGGTGCTGACGTCGCGCCTCAGCGGACTGGTGCGGGAAGGCGTGATGTCGCGCCTGTTCGGCGCCGGCATGGCCTACGACGCCTTTGTGGTCGGCTTCCGCATCCCCAATCTCACGCGCGATCTGTTCGCCGAGGGCGCGCTGTCGGCGGCGTTCGTGCCGACCTTCGTCGAATACCTGCAGAACAAGGGCCGCAAGGAAGCCGCCCACCTGGCCAACCTCGTCGCCACGGCCATCATCCTCGTCGTCGGCGCGCTGTGCGTGATCGGAATTGTCGTGAGCCCCTGGCTGGTCCGTCTCATCACCAGCGGCTGGTTCCACGAGGCGCCGCAGAAGTACGCGCAGGCGGTGGTCCTGACGCAAATCATGTTCCCGTTTCTGCTGCTGGTCGCGCTGGCGGCGCAGGCGATGGGCATATTGAATGCCCTGAACCAGTTTGCCGTCCCCGCCACCTCCTCGACCATGTTCAATATCGGCAGCGTCGGCAGCGGCGTCCTGCTGGGCTTCTGGCTCGGGCCCTGGCTGGGCCTGTCGCGCATCGACGGCATGGCCATCGGAGTCGTCATCGGCGGGGCCCTCCAGCTTCTCTGGCAGGTTCCCAGTCTGCTGCGCGAAGACATCCGCTTCCGCTTTGCCTTCGACTTCAATCATCCCGGGTTGCGCCACATCCTGCACCTCATGGGGCCGGGCATTATTGGCAACGCTTCGGTCCAGGTCAACGTCGTCGTGGCCACCATCCTGGCCACGCGAATTCACGACCCCGTCCGCGGTCTCGACGGGCCCGTGGCCTGGCTCGGCTACGCCTTCCGCTTCATGCAACTGCCGCTCGGCCTGTTCGGCGTGGCGATCGCCACCGCCACGCTGCCGTCCATCGGTAGAAGCGCCGCCTCGGGCGATACCGCCGAGTTCCGCGAGACTCTCGCGCGCAGCCTCGGCCTGGCCTTTCTGCTCACCGTGCCCTCCTCGGTCGGGCTGATTGTCCTGGGAAAATCGATGATCGGCCTGATCTACGAAGGCGTGAAATTCAAAGCCTACGACACCGAGCGGACCTCTCTGGCGCTGGCCTGCTACGCGCTCGGCCTGGCGGGCTATTCGGCCATCAAGATTCTCAGTCCCGCCTTCTATGCCTTAAACGATTCGCGCACGCCGATGTACACCAGCCTGGCCTCGATCGTCGTCAATGCCGGCCTGGGCTACCTGTTCGCTTTCAGCCTCGGGCTCGGCCATGCCGGCCTGGCGCTGGCCACGGCCTTTGTGGCCAACTTCAGTTTTCTGGCGCTGTTCTGGATCATGCGCCAACGCATCGGCGGCGTCTATGGGCGGCGTCTGCGCGACGTCGTGTGGAAAGTCCTGCTCGCCTCCGCCTTCATGGCCGCGGCGGTGTGGGCGCTGAGTGCCGGCTTCCACGCCGCCATCCACCGCGCCAGTGTGGCCCGCGCGCTCGACATTTTCATCGGTGTTCCGGTTGGCGCGGCCATCGTCTATCTGCTCTGCCGCGCGCTCCAGGTCGAGGAGTTGGCGATGGCCACGCGTGCTCTCGGCGGACCCATCCTGCGTCGCTTCCCGGCACTGGCTGCTAAACTTGAGGTGTAATGCATCCTGACGTGGGCAAGCTCTTGCATCTGCAGGAGCTCGACCGGAGTATCGCTGAACTCCGCGGCGAAATCGCCTCTCTTCCTAAGCAGATCGCAGAAATTGCGAGAACACTCGACAGCCATTTGAAGAAGCTCGAAGCCGATAAGGGCATCCTGGCCGCCAACCAGCGCGACCGCAAAGCGCTCGACGCCGATGTGCAGATCCATCAGCAGAAGATTTCAAAACTGAAGGACCAGATGCTCGACGCGAAAACCAACGAGCAGTACCGCGCCTTTCAAAAAGAGATCGACTACTGCGAGGCCGGGATCCGCAAGTCGGAAGACCGCACGCTCGAATTGATGGAAGAGGCCGAACGGCTCGCCACCAACGTCCAGGCGGCCGAACAAAGCCTCGCCGAAGAAAAGCGTGTCGTCGAGCAGCGCAAGCGCGAGGCTGCCGCCCGCACCGACATCGATAAGGCCGAACTGTCACGCTCGAACGCCGAACGCGCGGCGCTGGCGGCGACCATCCCCGCCGCGCTGCTCTCGACCTATACCCGCCTCCACAAACGCATGCACGATGGCCGCGTCGTCGCGACAGTCTCCGACGACACTTGCGGCGCCTGCCACATCACCATTCGCCCCCAGTACATGGCCGACCTGCGGCTCAATCCTGAAGTCCTCGCCTGTGAAAACTGCCGCCGCCTGCTGTACGTCGAGCCGCACCCCATCGACGTCTCCCAGCAAATGGTCGATTGATCTGCGACGTTGAACGATTGAGCCGCCACGCTGAAGAATCGAGGCGCCCCGCTTTCTCGTGGCGTTTCCAAGCCGTGTCCACGTTCCCGCGCCGCGAGTCCTAACTAGCCGCGACCAAAGGCAGCGGTTCTCGCGTTGTTACTGAGCCACGACCATAGGGAGCGGTGCTTTGCCTCCAGGTCCGGCTCCCGAACGTGTTCCCGGCTTCAACCCGCATCGGCCTTGCGGGTATCCATCATCTCCGAAGACGCTCTGGAGCGTCGACCGCGTCGCCCTCCAACGCTCACCTGCCACTTGACTTCCACGCTTGCCCGCGAGTGGCGCTACTATCACGGATGGCGGACCTCAAGGGCAGGAGGCCGACGATGAGACCATTTTGGACAGCCGCGCTGTTGTCGACGTGCGGAGCGGCGTTCCTGCTGATCGTAAGGAAGAAGGACCGACTCACCACAGTGCGCCGGGGCGCCGCACAGGGCGATGCGGCCGCTCAGTTCAACCTCGGCTTGATGTTTGAACACGGCCACGGAGTGCCGCGGGACTGCGTCGAAGCCGCCCGCTGGTACCGCAAAGCCGCCGCTCAGGGCCACGCGAGCGCCCAGTATAACCTGGGGGTCATGTACGACCTGGGGCACGGTGTGCGGCAGGACTCGGTCGAAGCCGCCCGCTGGTACCGCCTCGCCGCCGAACAAGGAGTGACGTCCGCTCAGTTCAGCCTCGGCCTCATTTATGACCACGGCCAAGGCGTCCCGCCGGACGCCGCCGCGGCCGTCCGCTGGTACCGCCGCGCCGCCGCAAAGGGGAACTTGAGCGCTCAATTCAATCTTGGGGTCATGTATGAACTGGGCCACGGAGTCCCGCGGGACGACGCCGAGGCCGTCCGCTGGTTCCGCCGGGCCGCCGAACAAGGCGAGACCGCCGCGCAGTGCAAGCTCGGTTGCGCCTACTCTCAAGGCGCCGGCGTGGCGCAGGACGATGCCGCGGCCGTTCGCTGGTATCGCCAGGCCGCCGATCGGGGCAACGCGCCGGCGCAGGCCTCTCTCGGCTTCATGTACTACTCCGGGCACGCGCTGCCGCAGGACTACGCCGAAGCGGCCCGCTGGTACCGCCTGGCCGCCGCGCAGGGCAACGCGAAGGCGCAGTTTGAGTTCGGCAGCATGTACTTCCTCGGCGAAGGCATGCCCCAGGACTTCGCCGAAGCCGGCCGCTGGTTCCGCCAGGCCGCCGACCAGGGATACGCCCCCGCCCAGTCCCGCCTCGGTCTCATGTACGACGACGGTCTCGGCCTGCCGCAGGATGACGCCGCCGCCGCCCACTGGTACCGCCAGGCCGCCGACCAGGGAGATGCCGACGCCCAGTTCAACCTCGGCTTCATGTACATCTTCGGGCAAGGGGTGCCCCAGGACGATGCCGAGGCGGTCCGCTGGTACCGCCTGGCCGCCGAACGGGGCAACGCGAAAGCTCAGTTCAACCTCGGCTTCATGTATACCTTCGGCCAGGGCGTTCCGCAGGACTACGCCGAGGCCGTCCGCTGGTATCGCACCGCCGCCGAACAGGGCTACGTGAGCGCTCAGTACAATCTGGGGGTCATGTTTGACCTGGGGCACGGTGTGCGGCAGGACTCCGTCGAAGCCGCCCGCTGGTACCGCCTGGCCGCCGAACGGGGAGAGACCACCGCTCAGTTCAACCTGGGCTACGCCTGCTACCAGGGTGATGGAGTCCCGCAGGATTACGATCAGGCCGTCCACTGGTACCTCGAGGCCGCCGGCCAGGGCTACGCGCCTGCTCAAGCCTCCCTCGGCCTGATGTATGACGACGGCCGCGGCGTGCCCCAGGACTACGCCGAGGCCGTCCGTTGGTACCGCAAAGCCGCCGATCAGGGGGACGCGGGCGCTCAGATCAACCTCTCCGGCATGTATGAACGCGGCGATGGCGTGCCTCAGGATTATGTGCAGGCCCACCTGTGGATCAACCTCGCCGCTTCCCGCGCCAGTGGCGAAAACAAGATCGAATGGGCCGCGTCGCGCGATCGACTCGCCAGGAAGATGACTGCCCAACAAATTGCCGAAGCCCAGCGCCTGGCGCGCGAGTGGAAACCTCGCGACCAGCCCGCCGCCGCCATCGGCCGCGACGGTCAGTGGATCGATTCCGCCGTCGTGCCAATCACCGGCCGCGGCCCCGCTCGCGCCTTCGCCGTCGGCGCTTGAACTTCCTGCTCACGTAACTACTCCGCAGCCATCGAGCCCCCGTGCCTGCCCCGGCTCAAGCCACTATTGCCCCACCCGGTAACTCGCCTGCAGCGAGTCTCCCGGCTGCGGCACCGAGCCTGCCAGGAACGTCACCGTCGAACCCGCCAGCGTGTAGTCCACGCCCGCCTTCTGCAGCAGCCCGTTGCGGAACAGCAGCAGGCTCGCGCTCGGCGTCGGCGCGTAGCTCAGCGCGAACGTCGCATTCGTGCCGTCCACCGTGCCCGCCGGCAGTTCCAGGTCCACGAATGTCGCACTCCCGCCGCACGGCCCCAGCGAGCCGTCGCCGCGTACGCATTGGTCCGGCGTGCCCATCAATCCGGAAAGCGCGCCGTTGATGTCCGGCACCAGCAACCGCCCCACCAGGTATCCCGCGCCGGTGGTTGGCCGCTCCGCCAGGGCATCGGTCAGTCCCACCACGTCCGTCATTTGTACCGTCGTCTGCGTCGTGACCGTGCCCCCCGAGCCTGAACCCGAACCTGCGCCCGGCGTGGTCACCGTCACCCCGTAAACACTCAGCGGCGTGCTGCTCGGGGGCACCGCCCAGATCTTTACATCGTTGAGCTTACCGTCGATCAAATACTGCACCAGGTAGCTCGCCGGCGTTTGCGCCGTGGTCGTCGGCGTGAGCCGCACACGCAGCGTTCCGCCGCTCACCGGCACGCGGATCGAGTTGGTCGGAATGTTCGAATTGTCCGACGCGACAAACCCCTTCCAGGAAATAATCAGCGTCCCGCTCACGGGCGTGCCGTCCGCCCGGAACATCTGGTCCTGGATCGTCGTCAGCGGCGGCGCCGCCTGCGCCGGCCTCACTCCGGCGCAAATCAACGCCGCCAACACCAGTCCAGTCCTTGCCACTGTAGTTTTCATCGCCCCTCGTTTCGCCTGCCGTCCCGCGGCCCCTGGTCCACTGACCAAGATTACGGCCGGCAGGCAAGCGAATTCCCCCCTCCGCGTACGCCCATGGGAGTCGGAATCCTCTAAATCTCAATGATTTGCGATGATATGGATTTATTGTTTGCGAACGTCAACGCCATCAGCCGCGGCTCCTATTTGAGCCCGCCCTCGCGTGTGATCACCTCGGCCCCCAGATACGGCCGCAGCGCCGCCGGGACCACCACCGAGCCGTCCCGCTGTTGATAGTTTTCGACAATCGCCACCCAGGTCCGGCCGATCGCCAGCCCGCTGCCGTTCAGCGTGTGCACGAATTCGTTTTTCTTGCCTGTTTTGAAGCGGATACCGGCCCGCCGCGCCTGGAAACTCTCGAAGTTCGAGCACGAGGAAATCTCCTTGTACGCGCTCTGTCCGGGCAGCCATACTTCGAGGTCGTAGGTCTTGGCCGAGGAGAAGCCCGTGTCAGTCGTGCACAACAGCATGCGGCGGTACGGAAGTCCAAGTTTTTCAAGAACTTCCTCGGCGCAGCGCGTCAGCCGCTCGTGCTCCGCGTAGCTCTCCTCGGGCCGCGTAAACGCCACCAATTCAACCTTTTGGAACTGGTGCTGGCGGATGATGCCGCGCACGTCGCGCCCGTAGCTGCCGGCCTCGCTGCGGAAGCACGCCGTGAAGGCGGTCAGCCGGATGGGCAGTCGTTCGCTCTCTAAAGTCTCGTCGCGAAAGAGGTTAGTTACCGGTACCTCGGCCGTCGGCGCGAGCCACAGATCGAAGCCCTCGCACTTGAACAGATCGTCGGCGAATTTGGGCAGTTGACCGGTACCGAACAGACTCGCCGAATTGACCATGAACGGCGGCAAAACCTCCATGTATCCATGCTGTTGCGTGTGCAGGTCGAGCATGAAATTGGCCAGCGCCCGCTCCAATTTCGCGCCCAGTCCGAAGTACACCGCAAAGCGTGCGCCGGTGATCTTCGCGGCGCGCTCGAAATCGAGAATGCCGAGCTCCGGACCGAGGTCCCAATGGGCCTTCGGAGCGAAGTCGAATTGCGGCGGCGCGCCCCACTTCGACACTTCGAGATTGTCGTCCGAAGATGTGCCGATGGGGACCGAGGCGTGGGGCAGATTAGGGATGCCGGCGAGCATCAATTTGAACTCGTCGTCGATGCCCTTAACCTGTTCATCCAAAAGGGAAATCCGCTCACCCATGGAGCGCACTTCGGCCTGCAAAGCGGAGGTGTCCGCGCCGGCCTTTTTCTGCATTCCGATGGACTGCGATTCGGCGTTGCGGCGGCCCTTCAACTGCTCGATTTCCGTGAGCGCGGCGCGGCGGCGGGTGTCGGCGGCGCGAAAAGCATCCAGGTCGAGCGTGAAACCGCGATCGGCGAGACGCGCCGCGGAGGCCTCCAGGTGGGCTCGGAATTGATTCAGATCATGCATAGAAGTGCCTTTTTATCAAGCTGTTCCACGGCAACTGGGGCAGGCAGAGAGACGCCGCGCCGCAGGCTGCGTGAATCTCCATTGTAAAGCCCAAGGCCGAGGCTGGCGGAGGAACTCTGCCCTGGTCGGGAGAAGTGTGCGGCGGAGGCAGGGTGAAAACACAGCAAGAACGACATTGGAACCCGAAACCGGCACCGTTTCACCGGTTGCAGCGGCTGCCGTTGGATCTGGGCATGTCATCCCGCGGATCGCGTTTCCCGCGTCAGTTGATCGCAGCAGATCCACCGTGAAGCAAATGACATGCTAATTCCGGTGCATTTACGGTGCGCGCACTGCGAATTACGGCAAAAACAAGGTGAATACACGCTGGACGGCGAACAAATGCAACCCGCCGGATCCAAAAATGATGGTCAGGTGTATACTGTACCCCGCGGTCAAATTAGGACGAAACTGCTGATTGGGCAGACTGACAAAGAAGCATTAAGCTGATTTTCTCGAAAATTGGAGGAATTACCATGAAAATAACAACCTTTCCAGCGCCACCGAAGGAATTTAATCCGGTGACCGGATCCGACAAGGAACTGGCACAGTATGGGTATCCGCGGCGACCCGACCCGGTGAAGGAGCCGGTGTTTCGCAAGCTATGGGATCAGCATTTTACGGGCAAACATACGCTCGTGAGAGCGGAACTGGTGGAAGACACGGTGTGGCACACGGTGCCGCACGGCGCAGTGAAGAAACCGGGGTTCGGCCTGGGAGGGGACTGGGGCGGCGCGGTGGTTAAAGTCGCGTCGTTGGGGCTGACTCCGCCCGAGCCTGCGAATACGGTATTCGCGGAGTGGGTGGTTCCCACGATCACGCCCAAGCCAACGGAGCCGGGGTCGCAGACGGTGGGCTTCTGGGTCGGGCTGGGCGGATTTGGAACGAGCCAGGTGTTACAGGCCGGGACGGCGGCGACGCTTAGCGGCACGAGCGTCAATTACTGGGCCTGGACCGAATGGTTTCCGGCGGGATACAAGATTGCCAATTTAGCGATCGAACCGGGCGACCTGGTCAGCGTGCTGGTGTGCGCGCCGGAATCGGATCACGGTTATGTCAGCATGATGAACCATCGAACCGGCATTGCAATCAGTGTTGGGGTAAGCGATCCGAGTGGGACGACGCCATACGACGGATCGAGCGTGGAGTGGGTGATCGAGGCGATCAACACAGAAGTACCGAATTTCGGCAGCGTGGCCTTTACTCAGGTGACCGCAGGGACCCAAAATCACACTATCGATCTTACGCATGCGTTCACGATCAATACGACCAACGGAAGCAAGACGCTGGCGACGGGAAAGATCCTGGCATCCAAAGACGAGGTCGAGGTGATCTGGGACGCGGCGATCTGAGCGGATGGCGCATAGCAGCCTGTGGTAGAAACGGGAAATCGCCAAAACTAGCGGTTTCGGCATTTCTGCCACGGGCAGACAGGCCGCGGGTTATACGGCCGCGGCGGTTGGCTTTTCAGATTTTCAGGTCTATAGCTCCAAAGAGGCATGACTCATTGGGATAAGGCGAGCATACTCGAAGCAGCCGGGATCCCAGAATGGGAATTCCGGGTGAGCCGTCTGCGGACGGGTGGCGGGGAGGGGATTGATGCTCGGATCGGGATTGGGAGGCAACGCAATGCGCGCTGCGAATCTATGGAGGCGGCTGGCTCTGTCGGTGTTGGTCGGGCTGGGGTGTGGCCCCGTCCTTTCGGCTCACGCAGTGGGCGCGAAACCCGCGGCGGAACGGCCTCCGACTGTGGTCAGTGTGGACGTGGTGGTGACAGGGCCGCAGGGAGAGCCGGTCCGCGACCTGCGCGCCACGGAGGTCCACGTTTTCGAGGACAAGAAGGAACAAAAGATCCTGGTCTTTCGTCCGCGCGAGCGGGGATTGCCGCAGCGGGCGCTGCTGGGGCCGAACGAGTTTTCGAATCGTTCCAGGCCACGCGTGCCCCCGCCGACGGTGGTTCTGTTGGACCTGCTGAACGAGTGGTTTTCGACAGGAGCGGAAGGCGGCATCGAGGTCGGCAAGGCGCTGGAGCGGCTGGAGCCGAGCGAGCGGCTGTCGCTGTATGTGCTCACGCGCCACGTTGAATTCTACCCAGTGCGCACGCTGCAGCAGGCAGAGGACGACGTGGCTGAATCCCGGCCGCCGTGGACGCGGACGGCCGTGGCGTTGATGGACATGGCGATGAAAGCGGTAGTCGCCACACGGTCCGCCGCGCTCGACTCGGGTGAGCTGCGGTTCGATCCGACGATGAAGGCTCTGCGATCGTTCGCGGCCCGGATGGCGGCGGTTCCCGGACCCAAGAACCTGATTTGGATTACGCACGGCGTGCCGATGGTGGTCCATGACGTTTCTGGAGAACCTGTCAACGTGTCGTCCTACGTCAGGAACCTGGCGGCCGCGTTGGTTCGATCCCATACCGCCGTGTACTCTGTGGCGCAGTCGGCCCAGGGGGCAGCGGGAGGCTTCGATGTGAGCGCCGATATGCTGCGCGAAATCTCAAGCTGGACGGGCGGCCGGGAATACGGGAGCGACAACCCAGAAGGGGCGATCAACGATTCGATACGCGATGCCCGCGGGGCCTACGCCGTCGCTTTTGAACGAGGCGCGCAGAAGCGGCCGCCCGATTACCACAAGCTGCAGGTAACCTGTGACCGCAAAGGGACGCACGTGCTGGCGCGGCAAGGGGACGTCGACGCCGCGGACATGCCACTCAGCGAGCAGGAAGTGCTGTTCGCGATCGATTCGGCCGCGCGGGCGACGCTCGATTGCACGGGGATCGGCCTGAAGGCGCAGATCGCATCCGCCGGCGCCGGCTCGAGCGCGTTTCATGTCAGCATTCACATCGACCCGCGGGATGCTCTGATGCGCCCGGGCAGCGAAGGGCGCTTCCATAGCCCGTTGCTACTGGTGATTGCCGGCTACGACGAAGGGGGGCTCAAAGAGTTGCCTCCACCGGAGAAGTTGGACGTGAGCCTTACTGACCAGGAGTATCAAAGCGGCGTGCGGGATGACGTCGAAGTGGCGAAAGACATTACTCCCAGTTCAAGCAACCGGAAGATCCGCTGCATCGTGATGGACCGCGAACTGAACGCGGTGGGCGCGGTGAGTGTTCCGCTCCCCGGCCGCGGCCCAGGCGCGGGGCGTTGAGGCCGGGCCACGAGGCGTGATGCTCGCATGTGACGACTGAGGCGTGATGCGGACCTATCATCCGCTCCGCGTCAGGCGCCGCAAGCCTGGCCGCAGTGATGAACTCCGCGATCGGATTGTGCGCTGGCGAGTGAGGCGGATTGATCAATAGGCAGGGGCGTCGACAGAGGCGCGCGCGCGGCCTCAGGCGCGCAATTTAACCCTATTGTGATACGCTCTAATGTTCGAGATCTTTCGAGCGGGCGTCGTGGTCTATCATCAGACGTTCCGAATCATCCTGGGGAGCAATTCACGTGAAGGTTTACGAAAGCACCGAAGTCCGAAATGTGGCCCTCGTCGGCCACGGCAACAGCGGGAAGACGTCGCTGGCGGCGGGCATGAGCTTTGCCGCCGGAGTGACCAACCGGCTGACGCGGGTGGACGAGGGCAACACGCTGACCGATTACGACGACGAAGAGATCAGCCGCAAGATCACGATTTCCACGGCACTCGTGGCGATCGAGTGGAAGAAGATGAAGCTCAACGTGTTCGACACGCCGGGCTTCAACCTCTTTATGTACGACACGAAGATGGCGCTGGCGGCGGCGGACGCGGCGCTGGTGGTTGTGGACGGAGTCGGCGGCGTTGAAGTGCAGACGGAGAAGGTTTGGGAATACTCGGAAGAGTTCAAGCTGCCGCGAGCTTTCTTCATCAACCGGTTGGACCGCGAACGCAGCGACTTCGATCGCACCGTGGCCAACATCCAGGAGTTTTTCGGACGTCACGCGATCCCGGTGGCGCTGCCGATCGGGGCGGAAAAAGAGTTCCAGGGCGTGGTGGACCTGATCCACATGAAGGCCTACACGTATACGCCCGATGGCGACGGAAAGGGCAAGGAGATTCCGATCCCCGAGGCGCTCGCCGAGCGCGCCCAGGCGCTGCACGAGCAACTCATTGAGAGCATCGCCGAAGGCCAGGATGAACTGATGGAAGAGTTCTTCTCCACGGGCACTCTGCCGCCGGAACACATCCGCACCGGCTTGCGCGAGTTGATCAAAGAGAACAAAGTGTACCCGATCCTGTGCGGCTCGGCGCTGCGCAACGCGGGCACGGATGTGGTGCTGGATTTTCTGATCGAGTTCATGCCGGGACCGACCGAGCGGCCGGCGCTGAAGGCGAACTCCAATGATGTGGAAGTGGAGCGGCCGATCAGCGACAAAGAGCGCGTGACGGCGTACGTGTTCAAGACGATCGCCGATCCGTTCGCCGGGCGGCTCTCGTATTTCAAGGTCTGCTCGGGCGTGTTGAAGAACGATGCAGCGCTGATCGCGGTGCGCAGCGGCAGCCCGGAACGGCTGGCGCACCTGAGCGTGGCGCAGGGCAAGCAACTGCTGCCGGCGAACGAATTGCACGCGGGCGATATCGGCGTTGTGGCCAAGCTGAAGGACGTGCTGACGGGCGACACGCTGTGCGAGAAGGGCGACACGATTTCGTTCCCCAAAGTGCAGGTCGCCGAACCGTCCATCGCCTACGCCATCGCGGCTAAGAGCCGCAACGACGAGGATCGCATGGGCAACGCGATGCAGCGGATTCTGGAAGAGGATCCGGGCCTGCGGTTCTATCGCGACGCGCAGACCAAGGACTTCCTGCTGGCGGGCAGCGGCGGGCAGCACGTGGAAATTGTCGTCAGCCGCATGAAGAAGCGGTACAACGTGGACGTCGAATTGCGCGCGCCGAAAATTCCCTACCGCGAGACCATCCGCGGCCACGCCGACGTGCACGGCCGGCACAAGAAGCAGACTGGCGGGCACGGGCAGTTCGGCGACATCAAGGTGAAGGTGGATCCGCTCGAGCGCGGGGCCGGGTTCGAATTCGTCAACGACATTTTCGGCGGCTCGGTGCCGCGCAATTTTATTCCCGCGGTGGAGAAGGGCTTCATCGAGGCGTCCGCGCGCGGGTATCTGGCCGGTTACCCGATGGTGGACTACAAGGTGACGCTGTACGACGGCCAGTATCACGACGTCGATTCATCGGAAATGTCGTTCAAAATGGCCGCCCGCAAGGCTTTCAAGCTGGCCATGGAGGCGGCCCGGGCGACGCTGCTCGAACCGATCATGAAGGTGGAAGTGGTCGGGCCGGTGGAATTTGCGGGCGACCTGATGGGCGACATGAACAGCCGCCGCGGACGCATCACGGGCATGGACGCCAAGGGCGGCACGCAGATTGTGCGGGCACAGGTGCCGATGTCGGAGATGCTTACGTATCAGAATGACCTGACGTCGATGACGCAGGGCCGCGCGTCGTTCACCATGGAATTCGACCACTACGACTATGTTCCGCAGTTGCAAGCCGATAAGATCATCGCGGCTGCGAAGGCGCTGATGACGGGCGAGGAAGAAGAGGAAGAATAGGCGCGCGTTCGCGCCAGCCGGCCGCTTGATGCATTATTCAATGGCCCGGAACCGCCTGGGGCGGCTGCGGGCCATTCTCATTGGCGCCCCTGACTGCGTGGCCTGCGCGCCCGGCCAGAATCGCCAGCGCAGGCGTTCCCGTCAGCCGTGCACGGCATTCTCAAAGAACGCCCAGGTCTTGAGCGCGCTCTCACGCCAGCTATAACGCCGCGCCTGCTTCGAACCGCGCTGGATCATTCCTCGCCGCTGTTCCGGAGACGTGAGCAGCCGCTCCAGCGCCGTCCGGATTTCGGTCACGCTCAGGGGATCGACATAGTAGGCGGCGTCGCCGGCGATTTCCGGAAGCGAACCGGCTGAGGCGGTCAGGACAGGCACGCCGGCAGCCATTGCCTCAACCACCGGGAATCCGAATCCTTCATACAGCGAGGGATAGGCAAACACGGTGGCTCCCGCCATGATCGCCGGCATGTCCCGCTCGGCGACATAGCCCAGCGCGCGAACCCCGTCCAGGCCACTTCGCACGCGCGCTCGTGTTTCCCGGTCGAGCCAGCCCGGCATTCCCACCAGGACCAGGTCGAACTCTTCGCTGAGACCCGGGCGCATGCCGGCGTAGGCATCCAGCAGTCGCGCGAGGTTTTTCCTCGGCTCCAGCGTGCCCACAAACAGGATGTATGGCCGGACCAGCCCATAGCTCTCGCGAGTCGCCGGACCGGCGGGTGGATCGCCGCCGAAGTACTCTTCTCGCACGCCGGGGTAGATCACGCTGATCCGGGAGTCTGGTATGCGCAGTGCGGCCAGCAAATCCTGTTTCGTGTTGTTCGAGACGGCGATCACATGGCGGGCGCGGCTGACGATGCGGGAGAAGAACGCCCGATCGCCCCTGATCGTTTGTCGGGTGTGCATTTCGGGCAGGAGAAACGACGTCAGATCGTGGACCGTAGTCGTCAGGACGATTTTGCGGGGCACATCGCGCACCAGATTGGACGCATGGAAGAGGTCGGCGCGATGGGCCGCCCATTTGGAGATAGGATTCCAGGGGCCGTTGAGGCGAGTGGCGAACGCGGCCCGGGCGCGGCTCGCGAATCCGCCCAGCGTCGACGCATCGTGCCGCAGGCTGCCGGGACGGCTGAGGAAGGGAAAGCAGACGATTTCGCGACCCTCAGCGGTCGCGTGAAGATAATGGTTCAGGTAATACAAATATGCTTTGACACCGGCACTCCGCACCAGGAATGGCGTGCAATCCAAGCATATTTTCATGGCCTGCAGCTCTTTGGGCAACAACCGGCGGAAGTCTGCTGCGCGCGTCTTCGTCGCATGAAACCAGCAACAAGATTAGCAGATGGCGTTCGCGGCGAGATCCTGCGCGGAGCGTCGATGCAAAGCGTCCAGTCCGCGCTGCCCTGCGGTGCCGCGCCGCACATCTCAATGGAGAGCGGGCGTGCGCGCGGTCTCTATTTGAAAGCATTGAGCGCCGGGGCGGGGCGCCCGACGCTATGGATCTCGATATCGACGCGATCGTTCACCCGCAAGAACAGCATGCTCGGATTCTTCAGGCCCCATTGAATGTAGGGCACGCTGAATTTCGCGGTGGCGACAATCTGGTCCGGATGCGCTTCGACCGTCACCGGCAGCTTCAGGTCGTGGTCCACATTCATCAGTCGGAACTTCCCATGCACCTGTAGGGTCGAGGATCCCTCCGATGCCAGGTTGCCTTCGACGCGGTCGGGCGTGAAAACGATCTCGGTGTATTTGCGGCTCTCGATGATGCTGGTATGCATGCGCTTATCGCGCGATTCGTTGCCGCTTTCGCCGCTCATGGCGTCGACCACGAGCGCGCCGCCAGCCTTGCCGGTGGCCGGGTCGAACACGATCCTGCCGCTCTTCAATCGGAACGTCCCGTGCACCTCGTGCAGGGCCGTGTCCAGTGTCCAATGGACCTGACTTTGCGGCGGGTCGAAGGTCCAAACCATTTCGGCGGCGCTGAGCGGCCACGCCGTACACGCCGCCAGCATCAGCGTCAACAACATTCGAACGCCCGTGGAACGGCGGGTCGCGGAGCCCGTGGTGTTCTCGATTGGCATTGAGTTATCTCCCGGGGAGTGCTTCATAGATCGCCTCAGGCCTGGGTCAGCAGGCCCCAGCCGAGTGCCAGACAATTCGCCGCGAACGACGCCGGGGGCAGCGCACCGACATGCATGGCGAGCATTCCCGAAAAGACGTTTCGCTGCGCGGAAAAAACATTCAGCGTCCGCCGGCGCAGCCAGTTCCGCCGGCCCATCATGAGCAACAAGTCGGCCATGAAGGCCGGTCGGCGGCGCAACCGCCGGTGCTCCGCTTCATACCCGGCCAGCGTGCCTGACGACTGGGCGGCTTCGAGATGGCGGGCCAGCGCGTGCGCCTGGTGGAAGGTCAGGCAGAGTCCTTCGCCGGTGATCGCATCCACCGAACCGGAGGCGTCTCCGACCAGCGCGATGCGGTCCGTCGAGACGCTTCTCAACTGGCGCGACGCCGTGATCGCACCGCGCTCCTGGCTGGTGGCAGGAGCGCCGTTCAACCGCTCGACCAACCAAGGGAACCGGGGCAAGGCCTGGTCGAGCCGCAACTGCGGATTGCGCGAGAGCACGGCCACGCAAACCTCTTGCGGGCCCACGGGCGTGACATAGATCTGACACGCCTCGTGTTGATCGTCCGCGCTCCAATACAGCTCCATGAACTCGCTCCACGGCGCAATGCCATAGTGGCGGCGGAACCCGTAACGGTGTTCATCGCGGCGGCAGGCGTCGAGACCGGCCCAGCGGCGCACGGAGGACTGGCCGCCGTCGGCGCCGACGATCCAGCGCGCTTGGAACGACCGGCCTTCGCAGTCAACCTGGCCGGCCTTGAGACCGACCACCCGCGTCTTCCACAGCATTTCGACGCCGCAGCGCGCGGCTTCCACGCTCAGCAGATCGTGGAGCACCGTGCGGCGCACGCCCAGCCCGGTCCCGGAAGGAAAGCGCGCGTCCACCGCGACGCCGCTGCCCAGGAAGCGCAGGCCGGGGAAGGGATGGCCAGCCTCCGGCGGTATGGTCACGCCGAGTGCGCCCAGCGCCTCGACGGAGTCCGGCATCAGGCCCTCGCCGCAAGCCTTGTCGATGCCCGGGCCCCACGCGTCGGCCACGGCGACTCGCAGTCCTCGCTGCGCCGCGGCGATGGCCGCCGCCAGCCCGGCCGGGCCGCCGCCGATCACGAAAACATCGAAATCAGAACTCATTTACGCTGCCCCATCCTTCGAGATACAGGCGCTTTTCACCCGACATCTCTCTGCGAATCGTTTGTCACGCTCCTGCGCGGGAGCGGCCGTCCTATGTCAATACCGGCTGCCGCGTACGCGGCGAGCCCGCCGGTCCGTCCTGCTCGCGGCCCGTTTCCGGGCGGTCCTATATGTTGTGGATGACCCGCCGCGCGAGCCCCAGAGCCTCGGCCCAGAACGATGCCGAGTTATGCATGAGATCGACCAGGGCGGTGATCGCCCGAACAAATTCGTCGATCTGCGTTTCTTCGACTACGAGCGGCGGCGCGACCTTCAGCACGTGGAAGTTGTTGCCGCAGATCTGAGTCAGCATGCCGTGGTCGCGGAAGAGCCGCATCACCACCACCTGGCCGAACATGCCCTTGTGGATGGCCATGAAGGCCTCGTACGGAACCCGCAGTTTCACGCTCCGCGGCGCGCGGAATTCGATGCCATTGAGCAGTCCCATGCCGCGGACCTCGGCGACCATTTCGTAGCCTGCGAGCGCCGTTCGCAGCCGCTGGCGCAGATACTCGCCGCGGGCTTCAGCGCGCGCACCGAGGCCCTCGCGATCGAGCACCTCGAGCGTCGCCAGCGCGGTGCGCATCGAAAGTCCGTTCTCGCTGAACGTCGACGTGTGAACGATGGCACGCTTGAAAGATCCGTAAGTCGAGGCGTAGATCTCGTCGGTCAGCAGCACCGCCGCGGTCGGCACGAGCCCGCCGCTGAGCGCCTTCGCCAGGATCACCATGTCCGGATCGGCCTGGTAATGCTGGCCGGCGAGGAAGGCGCCGGTGCGGTGCATGCCGGTCTGCACTTCATCCAGCACCAGCAGCGTCCCGTGCCGGCGGCACAGCTCTCCAACCTTTTGGAAGTAGCTGGCAGGGGGCAGCCGGATGCCTGCCTCGGCCTGAATCGGCTCGACGATGAACGCCGCGAACCGCTTCGTTGCCAGCTTCTTTTCGAGCGTTGCCAAATCGCCGAACGGCACCGCTTCCGTCTCCGGCAACATGGGACCGAAGCCCTCGCGCCAGAAGGGATCGCCCATCAGAGAAAGCGCGCCGCAGGTCAGACCGTGGAACGCACCATCGGCGTACAGCAGGCCGGGGCGCCTGGTGTGGGCCCGCGAGAATTTGATGGCTGCCTCGACGCCCTCGCTGCCGGTGGATGGGAAGAACGCTTTAGTAACACGGCCGCCGGCGCGCGAGCAAAGACTCGCCGCCAGCTCGCCGGCCAGTTCCGGCACGTGGCTTTGCAGCATCGCCGGGCCACAGCGGTCCAGTTCATCCTTGATTGCCGCGATGATCGCCGGATGGTTGTGCCCGGCGTTGTGAACGCAGTAGCCGGACAGGAAGTCGAGGATCCGCCGGCCATCCTCGGTGATCAGTTCCGTGCCGGCGCAATGGCGATAGCGAACATTCATTTGCAGAATGTTCAGCAGCTTCACCCACTGCGGGTTGACCCGATTTTCGTACAACGCGTCGGCGGCGCGCGTCTCACTGGCAAGTTGCAATCCCTCGGTCCCTCCTGCAAATCCGCTCTCAGTCAGTTGTTCCCAGGGACGGAGCAACCTCCCTACTGGTTTCTGATGATGTGAAATGCATCGCAGATTCCCGTTAGACCCGTGTAACTCTATCTTGGGATGCGGCAGAATTCCACAGATTAGCGGCAACAACACCGCGAGAAACCTGCCGGCGGGAGTTTTTGCGACGCTCGAAAGCTACGCCGAGCGGCGGGGTCCGCGGCCGGGCGACGGGTTTTACTCGCGGCGATTCAAGAGCTGTCTGTCCGAATTAGGAGGTTGACCCTAAGGCCGAGTTCGGATAGAGTCATAGCTGCGGTTCTGTAGTCGAAAATTCATCCGAAATACCGAATGACGCAACCCTACAAGACCATTCTGCTGGCATTCGCGCTCGGATTGCTCTCGACCTTTGTCTTGAGCGCCGCCGATGGCGCGGCCACGCCATTGCCCCCGCTTGAGTTTCGGGCGGTCGAGCCGTCCACGCACGCCTCCGGAGTCGACGTTCAGAAGATCCAAACGCAGATTGCGGCGCCGCAGCCGCCTGAGAGCGGCCCCCCGCTGCTGTCGCTTGCCGGGAAGGCGCTCAGCGAGAGTGAGGGGCATTTCCAAGAAGGCAAATCGCTGCTGCAGGAACAACGCATAGACGAGGCGCGCCGCGAGTTCGACATGGCGGTTGACGTGCTGTTGAACGTGCCCGAAAACGCGCCCGACCACTCGCTGTTCGAACGAAAAGCGGAAGAGATTATCCGTCAGATTCACAAGTACGATCTCGAAAGCCTGGGCGCGGGCCAGTCTCCCGAAGGCCTGTTCTTCACCGAGTCGCCGCGCGACGATCTCCTCGACATGACGTTTCCAGTCGACCCGCGACTGAAGGGCCGGGTGCTCGAAAGTATCCGTGCGTCCTCGTCGCAGTTGCCCTTGGAAGTCAACGACGCGGTGCTGAGCTACATCAACTACTTCAGCAGCCCGCGCGGCCAGCGGATTTTTTCATATGGCTGGAAGCGCGCGGGGCGCTATCGGCCGATGATCGAAAGGGTATTCCGGGAAGAGGGGCTGCCGTCGGAGCTGATCCATCTGGCGCAGGCCGAGTCGGGCTTCATGCCGCGGGCGCTGTCGGTCAAGGCGTGCGCTGGCATGTGGCAGTTCGGCCGGCAGACGGGCGGTCTGTACGGACTGGAAGCGACCAAGCTGCTGGACGACCGGCTGGATCCCGAGAAAGCGACGCGGGCCGCCGCGCGTCACCTGCACGACCTGTACCGCCGGACCGGCGACTGGTACCTCGCCATGGCGGGCTACGATTGCGGTCCGCTGTGCGTCGAACGCGCCGTGCAGCGCACCGGCTTCGCCGATTATTGGGAATTGCGGCGCCGCAATGCGCTGCCGCGCGAAACGCAGAATTACGTCCCGGCGATCCTGGCCATGGTGATTATCGCGAAGGACCCTGTGGCCTACGGAATTCCCGTCGTGGACCAGGATCCGGAACTGGCTTTCGATACCGTCCGGCTGTCCGCTCCGACCCACCTGGCGCTGCTGGCCGATGCCGCCGATTCGTCCGTTTCCGATCTGCGCGACCTCAATCCTTCCGTTTTGAAGAATGTCGCACCGGCCGATTCCGAAGTGCGCGTGCCCACCGGCAGGGCGCGCGCCGTGCTGTCGGCTCTCGAGGCGGTGCCGGCGGACAAGCGGGCCTCCTGGCGCCTCCATCGCGTCTCCGCGGGCGACACTTTACCGCAAATCGTGCGGCGCTATGGCGCCGCGCCTCCGGCCATTCTGGCGGCTAACCGGAGCCTGGGCGAGGCCTGGTTCGATCATCCTCGCGTGGGCGATCTGGTCCTGATTCCGCTGGCGCCGCGGGCTGCGGCGGCGACGAAAACGGCGCGCCGCCCGAGCGCGCAGAACAAGCCCGCCGGCAGCACAACTGTTGCCGCGCACCGCCACCGGGGCAAGGCCGCGGGCCACGCCAAGAGCGCTCCCCGCGGAACTCAGATTGCCTCCGCTGCTCGCGCCCAGGGCCGCCGCCCCGCCGCGCGCTAGCCCGCGCCGCTCGCGGGCTTTTCCCCTGAACCTCATCCCGCCGCCGCGCGAACAAGCTCTTGTCAGTTTCTACGGGGCATGATAGTTTTGTTCTGGTCCTGCCAAAGGAGACCTCCGCGCATGGTGCCATTAAAGATGAATGCCGTCGATTCGTTCGACGAAGGTGAGACCGATTTCGACTCCGTGGTCAAGGACGACGGGGTCCGCGATGTTGACGATGGGCCTGATAGCGTGATGGAAGAGGAAGCGCTGAGTTCGGAAATGGTGGAGGAGATCGTAGTGATCGAGGTCCTCGAACCTGCTGCTCCGCCGCCCGCTCCTCCGGCGGCCCCGGCGAAGAAGCCGGCTGCCCGCGCCGCCACTCCCAAGCCGGCCGCCAAGCCTCCGGCCGCAAAACCGGCGGCTCCAAAACCGGCGGAAGCGAAGCCCGCAGCGAAGAAGGCGCCCGTCAAGAAGGCCGCGGCTAATGCCGTTGTGCCGGCCCCTGCCGCCAAAGCCGCCAAACCAGCGGTCAAGAAGGCGGTCAAAAAAGCGGTCAAGGCAGCCGCTGGAATGGGAGCCAAGAAGCCGGTGAAGGCCGCTATCAAGAAAGCTGTGAAGAAAGCGGCGCCAGCCAAGAAGGCGGTCAAAGAGCCGATCAAGAAGGCTGCGCTGAAGAAGGCTGCCAGGCCCGCTCTAAAGAAGGCCGCCAAGCCTGTGAAGAAGGCTCCAACCAAGAAAGCCCCAGCCAAGAAGGCGCCGGCCAAAAAGAAGAAATAATCATCGGGGCCGCGGGCAACCGGGCCCTGCTTCGAATTGGAAACTGGCAGACCGGGCGCTCCTGCGGGCGCCCCGCTGCCCGAGTGCCTCGGTTGCAGCCGCATTCTCGCGAGTCTGAACCGCGTCCCTGCCGTATAACCGGTGCGCCCGCGCCGTGCCGCGTGCTGCCAGGGGCGCGGGAATCTAACGCTGCTTTTCCGCGCTCTCTTCGTGGACCACCGAGCGGCACTTGCGGAACAGTTCCAGCAGCGACTCGGCCTGCTCCTCGGGCGTGCGCGTGCCTTTGCCGGCGAAGCCCACCTGCTGCATCCCTTTGCCGTATGCTGTGGAAGACGCGATGAATTTCATCAACTCCAGGGCGACCTCGTCGCTCGTGGCTGGGTGGGTCTGCTTGTCCTGATCTTCCATGGAATGATGCGGCTCCTCAAATTAAGGCTGGCCTGCGCGCGGGCGCCGGTCCCGCGGCCGCCTCACCCAGATTAGCGCAGCCGCCCATGCCCGTTCTTGCCACTCGCTTTCTCCGACACATGCGCGGCGGCGCGCAGGCCCACCTGCTCGAAGCCGGCGACGGCTATTTCTATGTCACCAAGTTCCGCGAGAATCCCCAGCATCTGCGGATTCTGGTCAACGAGTGGATCTCGGCCCGCCTCATCGAGTACCTGCAGATCGCCGCGCCTCCGGCCACCGTCGTCGAACTCGACCAGGCCTTCCTCGGGCGCGAGCACGACGTGAAAATCCGTCTGGCCTCGCATGAGACCCCGGTCCACGCGGGCTGGCATTTCGGCTCCCGCTTCCCCGGCCATCCCGACCGCGAGGCGGTTTACGATTACCTGCCCGACTCGCTCCTCGGCCAGATCCACAACCTGCGCCACTTCCTGGGCATCTTCGCCTTCGATAAATGGACCGCCAACTCCGACTCCCGTCAGGCCATCTTCGTGCGCCAGCGGGTCAGCCACTGGATCGAGGACTCCGGCCAGCCGCCGCTCAAGAAATCGTTCCTGGCGCTGATGATCGACAACGGCTACGCCTTCGACGGGCCGCATTGGGAATTCTCGGACAACCCCGCCCAAGGCTTCTACTTCCGTCCCATGGTCTACAACGGCGCGCGCACGCTCGACGACTTCAACCCCTGGCTGAGGCGCATTCAGGAGGCCCCCCCGGAGCTGTTTGACGGCATCCTGCGCGACTTGCCGCGCTCCTGGCTCGGCGCCGAGGACGAGGCCGGCGTGGAACCTCTCATCGAACGCCTCTACCGCCGCCGCTCCCGTGTCGCCGAACTGATCGAAGCCTCCGCCACCGCCCGCCCCTCCTGCTTCACCGCCTGGTCTACGGCCTGAGCTCGCCCAGCCGCCGGGTGTGGATTTTTTTTCAATAAACCGGCAGCGAAAACAAAAATCGCCGATCTAATGGAATATGTCCTCTTACCATGCCTATGCCGCATTCGAAGCGCGCGGCGCTTTGAAGCCGTTTGAATACGATCCCGGCCTGCTCGGCCGGGATGAGGTGGAGATCAAGGTTCAATCCTGCGGGCTATGCCATTCCGACTTGTCGATGCTCGATAACGAGTGGCAGATGAGCCGGTACCCCATGGTGCCCGGCCATGAGGTTATCGGCACGGTCCACGCGCTGGGCGAGGATGTCACGCAACTCGCCGTGGGGCAGACGGTCGGCCTGGGCTGGTACTCGGGCTCGTGCATGGTGTGCCACCAGTGCATGTCGGGCGACCATAATCTATGCGCGCGGGTGGAAGGGACCATCTTGGGCCGTTTCGGCGGGTTCGCCGATACCGTGCGCTGCAAGCGCGCATGGGCGATTCCTCTGCCCGCGGGCGTAGATCCAGCGAAGGCCGGCCCGCTGTTCTGCGGCGGTGTCACCGTTTTCAACCCGATCATCCAGTGCGGCGTGCGCCCGACCGAGCGTGTCGGCGTGATCGGCATCGGCGGGCTCGGCCACCTGGCGATCCGGTTCCTGCACGCGTGGGGTTGCGCGGTGACCGCGTTCTCTTCCAGTGCCGACAAGGAAACCGAGGCGCGCGCGCTGGGCGCGCAGCACTTCGTCAATTCGCGCGACGCCGCGGCGCTGGGCCGGATCGCGGGCTCGCTCGACTTCATCCTCTCAACGGTCAACGCGAGCCTCGACTGGGGCGCCTACCTCAACACCCTCGCGCCGCGCGGCCGGCTGCACCTGGTCGGCGCCGTGCCCGAGCCCATCGCATTCGGTATCTTCCCCGTGCTGGTCGGTCAGAAGTCGATCTCGGCCAGCCCGCTGGGCAGCCCGGCGACCATGGCGACGATGCTCGAGTTCTGCGCGCGGCACGCGATCGAACCCGTCACCGAACTATACCCGGCGTCGAAGATCAACGACGCTCTGGAGCGTCTGCGGTCGGGTAAGGCGCGCTACCGCGTTGTCGTTGACATGAATGCGTGAAGGCTAAGTAACAGGCTCGCGGCGCAAGGCTCGCATGGTACGATCCGGCACATGAGTGACGGTTGTTGCTAACCACATGGATCACACTTCTTCCTGGTCTTGGCTGGTCAGTGGCCGCCGCGTCCGCCGCCGGTCCTGCGCGTGACTGGCGATAAACTGAAAGTGTGATCCATCCACTGCTGCTTCATAACGGCCACGTCCGTCCTTCCACCGATCTTTTTCTCTCGCCCGGCCAGGTCGGGCTGATGAACGGATGGGGCGTTTTTTCCACCATCAAAATCGTGGACGGCGTGCTATTTGCCTTCGACCACCATTGGGCCCGCATGCGCCGCGACGCCGACCTGCTGCGCGTTCCCTTTCCATGGAAACCGGCGGAGCTGGAAGAAATGTTGTTGACGCTCGTCGAAGCCAACCGCGATTTCAACGCCACCTTGCGCGTCGCCGTCGTCCGCAATCAGGGCACCATGTGGCAGGGGCCGGCATCTAAGCTCGACGTCGATCTGATCGCCTTCACCGCCGCCCGCAACGACTGGGGCGGGGAAGCCCGTCTGATGATCGTGCCCAATGCCCGCTTTGCCGCCGGTCCCTTCGCCGGTTCGAAGATTCTCTCCTGGGCCATGAACCTGGTGTGGTACGAAGACGCGCATCGGGCCGGCTTCGACGAAGCGCTGCTGCTGAACGAGCGCCGCGAGGCCAGCGAATGCACCTCGGCCAATCTCTTCGCCGTCTTCGGCGACAGCGTCGCCACGCCGCCGCTCACGTCCGGCTGCCTGCCGGGCGTCACCCGCGAATTGCTTCTGGAGGAAATCCATGCGCCGGGCATCGAAGTCGTAGAACGCCCGCTCACGCTGCCCGATCTCGAAGCCGCGGACGGCCTCTTCATGACGTCCTCGACGCGCGATCTGCTGGGTGTCCGCGAAATCGATGGCCTCTCCATTCGCACCGAAAACCGTGTCTGCGCGGAGCTCAAGAAGGCTTTCACCGCGTATGAGCGTGCCTATGTCGAGGGCGCCGCGCGCCGCGCCCGTGGCGCGGAGACCCTCTCCTGAGCGGCGCGCGGCACATCGAATCCCGGCTGACGGCGTTCCCAGTACTTTCCTCTGCGCCCCGTCGCATTGGCGTTGGCCCCAATCCGATTTCCTCGGCTTATACTCTAAATGAGGGTCGCGGGAGGCGCGAGCGCTACTCCGCTCGTCGTCGCGGTCTGCTGTCGGCCGCGCGGCTCGTAATAGCCTGTTAACGCTATGCGTCATGCTGAGAAGTGTCCGTTTTGCGGCTCGACGCGCGTTCGCGTCGGGCGGGCGCGCACATTGGGCGACTATCTGCGACTGCTGCACGGCAGCTTTCCCGCCCGCTGTGGAGAATGTTCCGCGCGCTACACTGTCCATGGGCCGGGCCTCAGTGCCCTGTTCTACGCCCAATGTCCGCGCTGCCTGCGCCAGGATCTCACTACTTGGGATCTGCGCCACTATCACGCGGCGCTTTCGATGCGGATTCAGTTGTGGTTCGGCGCACGCCGCTGGCGCTGCGAGGCCTGCCGCTGCAACTTCGTGAGTTTCCGCGGCCGGAAAGAGAAGTACGTCCCGCCAGCCCAGCGGGCGGCGGCGCAGGACGCCAACGGCAGCGCGGCTTGATCCTTTTCACCCGAACGCGGGTATCCACTTTCTTTCAGGCGGCGCTGCTTCCACTTCCACCCACTTTCTCTGCGGGTCCTGCGAGCAGGTTGCGGACATCCTGTTCGAGGCGGGCGGTGAGCGCCGGGCGGTCCCTGGCGGTGAGTCCGTCGATCGGGACCGGGTGGCCGAGGCGCAGTTCGATATCGGCCGGCATGAACCACGAGGAGCGTGCCGGCAGGACGTCGCAGGTGCCCACGATTCCGACCGGCAGCAGCGGCACGCCGGACTGGATGGCGAGGTAGGCGGCGCCATCGCGGAAGCGCTGCAGATGGCCGTCGGGGGAACGCGTTCCTTCGGGGAAGATCAGCACGGAGAGGTGTTTTTCCCGGATCAGGCGCGCGCATTCGTTGGTGCTCTCGATGGAGGAGCGCAGGCTCTTGCGGTCCACCGTCAGGTGGCCGTCGTGGCGCAGGTACCAGCCGATAAAAGGGACCTTCAAGAGCTCCCGCTTGGCCAGGAATCTGAAGCGAAATGGCAGCCATCCCATGAGCACCGGGATGTCGAGCAGACTGGAATGGTTGGCGACGACGACGTAGTTGGACGAGGGGTCGAGGCGTTCCCCACCTTCGATGCGGACGTGCGCTCCGGCGATTCCGAAGACCGCCGCGGCCCACTGACGGCAAAACCACGGCTGGTATTTGTCGCTCCGGGTGAGGAGAGAAACGACGACGTAGCCGGTGATCATCACCGCGGTGGCGAGCATGGCGGCGGGGATGGTCCAGAGCAACGAGCGGAGGTGACTCAGCTTGGAGGTACGGGGCTTGGAACGGCGCGGCATGGATGCATGAGGCGGCGCGGTTTTCAGTGGTCCGGGAGCGGCGGACCGTCGCCAGCCGTGTGGCTCCTCCATACTCTACATCCCAGACGAACCACGGGTCCCGGGCGCAGGGCGCGGCGGTGAGGTCCAGGCTGGGCGCGGGATCGGGCTATGGCACGGGCTTGGGTTTGGGCGCGGGCAGTTCGCGGGCCTCGCAGGACGACTGGAAGCCTTCGCGGTTGTGGGCGCCATCGCAGAACGGCTTATTGGCGGAGAGCCCGCAGCGGCACAGGGCAATCACGGTGCGTCCGGCGAGCCCGAACATGTTGCCGGCCTGATCGAAAATTGCGAGTTCCGCGGGGTCTGAAGCTTCCAGACGGACCGGGCCATTATTGAAAACAGTTGCCTTGACAGCCATGAGAGCGATGTTAGCAGATAATAAGGGGTCAGACTCCTGAGATGAGATTACTTGAGCGCATGCTCCCGTGCCTGCTAGCGACGGTCGCTGCGAGCGCGCTGTGGGGCGCCTCCGAAGCGCCCGACAGGGAGGCGATTCTGGTGGCGCGCGTGCGCGCGGTGATGGGCGAGATGCTGCACCGGCTGCCGGACTACATGTGTGTGGAGACGATCGAGCGCTCGGCGCGCAGTCCATCTCAGACGAAGTTTCGCCTGCTGGACCGGGTGCGGGTGGAAGTCGCCTATTTCAAGGGGAGCGAGCTGTACGCGTGGCCCGGAGCGCCGAAGCTCGAGGAGCGGGACCTGGCGGAGATGGTGGGCGGAGAAGGGGCGATTGGGACGGGCGATTTCGCATTGCACCTGATGGCGGTCTACCGCGGCATGGCCCCGCTGCAGTTCGCCGGAGACGATACGCTGCGGGGACGCGCGGCGCTGAAGTTCACCCAGACGGTGCCAATCGCGCTCAGCAACTACTTGGTTTACGCGCCGCCGGTGAAGGGCGTAGTGGGCTATGAAGTGACGGCCTGGCACGACGCGCAGACCCTGGATCTGCTGCGCTTCGAATTGCGGGTGACGGAGTTTCCCGCGGGCATGCCGATCCGCAAGGTGTTCAAGGCGATTGAGTATCAGGACGTGACGGTGGGCGGCTCCGCGTTCAGTCTGCCCGCGGTGACGGAGTTGACGATGCTACGCGACACCGGGTTGGAAGGCCGCACGCTGTCCACGTTCGCGCACTGCCGGCAGTACCTGGGCGAGTCGACGATCACGTACGGCGACCCGGAGCCGGCGGGAGAACACGAGGCGGCGCGCACCAGCGCGAAGCTGCCGGCCGGCGTGCAGGTGCCGCTGATACTGGATCGGGAGATCGAATTGACGACCGCCGCGCGCGGCGACCTGCTGGAAATGTCGGTCAGCCGGGCGGTCGTGCAGAACAGGCGGACGGTCCTGGCCAAAGGAACGAAAGTGGAGGCGCGGATCGACGGATTGTTCTGCGGGACGTTGCCGTACGCGAACTGTTTCGTGCTGCTGAAACCGGAGACGTACGAGGACGCAGCGCGGACCGGGCCATTTTCCGGCCTGTTGGAGACGCCCAGTCTGGAACATCAGATCACGGAAAGCCGGAATGGGATGACCCACGTGCGCAATGTCAGCATTCCCGACGAAGTTGCGCACGCCGGAAGCGGCGAAGGGATTCTGTTCGCCGGACCGAGCACGAAGCTGCCGCGCGGGTACCCGATGATTTGGCGTACGCTGGAGGTTCCGGGAGGCTCAACGCCGTGATCCAGTTCGAACCCGAGATCGACAGAAGTCTGTTTCAAGAGACGCTGCAGTTTGCCAAGCGCCAGGTGCGGTCGGTGACCGATAAGTACGCCGGCTTCTACCCCATGTACACGCTGGCGGGCAAGTGGAAGCACGAGGGTCCGGCGTGGACGCACTGGTGCGACGGATTTCTGCCCGGGCTGATGTGGATTTTCCAGCGAACCGAGCCGGAGGAGAGCGCGGACAAGGGCTATTGGACGCAGAAGGCGATCGAGTACAGCCTGCCGCTGGAGCCCCGACAGTTCGACCGTGACGTGCACGACCTGGGATTCATTTTCCTATCGACGTATTACCGCTGGTACCAGGCGACACGCGAGCCGCGGCTGAACGACGTGCTGGTGCAGGCCGGCAAAACGATGGCGCTGCGGTTCCGGGAGAAGGGCCAGTATTTGTGCTCGTTCGTAGGGGAAGAGTCGCTGTTCATCGACATCATGATGAACGTGGCGGTGATTTTCTACGCGGCGCGCGAAACCAACGACCGGCGATTGCGGGAGATTGCGACGCGCCACGCGCTGACGACGCGGCGGTACCTGGTGCGCGGCGACGGCTCGACGGCGCAGGAGGGTATTTTCGACCTGGAGAGCGGCGAATTTCTGCGGCATTCGACGCAGCAGGGGTACCGGAGCGATTCGTGCTGGTCGCGCGGACTGGCGTGGGCGATGTACGGATTCGGATCGTGCTTCGAATACACGCGCGACCCGCGGTTCCTGCAAACGGCGCAGGCGTGCGCGGATTATTATCTGACGCACACGGGCGCGGACGGCGTTCCAAGCTGGGATTTCCAGGCGACCGGCGAGTCGCGCAAAACGCCGGATACGTCGGCGGCGGCGATCGCGGCGGGCGCGCTGATCCGGCTGTGCCGGATGCTGCCGGATCCGGTGAAGGGCTTCTACTACTGGTCCTGCGCGCTGAAGATTCTGAAGACGCTGTGTTTGAAGTACACGGACCGCAACGACGAGGGCTGGGAAGGCATTCTCAAGGGCGGCGTGTATCACCTGCACAAGGAACTGGGCGTCGAGGAAAGCGTGATGTGGGGCGAGTACTTCTTCTGCGAAGCGCTGGAGAACGCGCTGCGGTTCAGCCCCATCAACGACCGCAAAGTGGTGGTCAGCTAAGCGGAAGGCCGCACGCGGAAGCGCGCCGTGGCGGAGAGAACGAGCGACGCGGCGAGATAGCACGCGGCGCCCAGAAACAGGGCCGTGCGGAGCCCGAAGTAAATCGCGCAACAAATAGCGAGAGCGGAACCGAAGACGCTGGCCGCGGCGTTCATGGACCAGGCCCAGCGGACGGCGGAAGGCTGCCAGGCCTCGAGCACGGCCAGGCCGCCCGGAAACGGCATGCCCATCAGGAAGCCGGCCGGCACGACCATCAGGACGGCCGACAGCAGGCGCACAAAGGCCGGCGCGGCGGCCAGCGCCGAGTTGGCCGGCGTGATCAGCAGGGCGAGCACGACCACGGCCAGGGCCACGCCTAGCGGGACAAGGCGCAAACGGCGTTCCTCGCGCTTGACGATGGCGCGGCTGGCATAGCTGCCGAGGCCACTCGAAATGAGCATCGAAAAGACGACCACCGTGAGGGCATAGGTGGGGTGGCCGAGAAGCAGGATCAGCTTCTGAATGAGGCCGACCTGGACGATGATGTAGCCCGCGCCGAGCAGCAGGAAATAAGGCAGAAACCAGGCCACGCCGCGCTCGCGGGGGAGGCGTGCGCCGAGCAGCAGCGGGGGCAGCAGGAGGGTGACGAGCGTGGCCACGGCGCTAACGCCGAGCAGTGCGAAAAGCGACGACAAAGCCAGGTTGATCTTGTAATCGGCGCTCTCGCGGTTGAAGGCGCGGACGAAGCCCCAGATGTCGCGGGGTTGCACGGTGTAAAAGAAAAACGGCCGGTCGTCGGGGAGCGGGCGGACATCGAAGCGATAGGAGTCGTAGAAGCGCTGGGGGTCGCGGGCCAGAAGCAGATCGCGAAAGGCGGTGGCGCCGGGCGCATCGGGCGTGTAGATGGTTTCAAATCCAGTGGCGGCGGCGAGATGAATCCGCGCGAGGTCTTCGGCAGTGAAGGGCCGGCGGGCGATCAGCACGGTGTCGGTGGCGCCCCAGCCGCCGAGCTTTTTGGTCTGCTCCCGCAGGACGGCGATGTGGCGCCAGGGGTCCGTTTCGCCGACCTGGGCCAAGGCCTGGCGGGCCAACGAGACGAGCCGCAGGGATTCGCGCGGCGGGTCGAAGCCCCAGCGGGTAAAGGCCAGAACGCCATCGGGCGTGAGATGGTTGAGGTACTCGACAAAGGCTTCGACGGTGTAGAGGTTGTTCTCGGAG